>Ga0180433_10001234_pt1 | contig 43056 bp, 26 predicted proteins | sample SS_ome_8_FD_132980 | JGI IMG/M metagenome (GOLD analysis project Ga0180433, IMG submission 132980) | Hypersaline lake sediment archaeal communities from the Salton Sea, California, USA - SS_1_D_1 metaG | ecosystem: Environmental > Aquatic > Non-marine Saline and Alkaline > Hypersaline >...
ATCTCGTCGAACGGAATCGGCGCCTGCTCGCCCTTCCTCAGTGATTCGAGATACTCCTTGAGCATCTCGGGCTGCCCCTTGTTCTGCGACGGCAGCTTCTTGATCGACGGCTTCCCGCGGCCGTGGAATGCGAGCTGCTTGAAATCCGTGAGGATGCCGGTCTGTCCGCCCTGGTGGATCTCGATGTACTCCTTTGGCACAGTCGAGGAACCGTTCGCGAAGTACGACACCGTCCCGATCGACCCGTTGGCGAAGCGCAGGCTGATATTGACCGTGTCCTCGAGATGATCCGGCTCCTCCATGACGGTGGCCGACACATCGACGGGAAGGGAACCGTTGATGAACGTCAGGTAGTCGATGAAATGGCAGGCCTCGCCGATGATACGCCCGCCTCCAAGCTCGGGGATCTGCATCCAGTGGTCGCGGTCCATCGAGCCTGCGTTGACCCGGTAGATCATCGCCATGGGCCCCTCGCGAAGTCGCGCTTTGAGAGCCGTGGTCAGAGGTGAGAACCTCCGATTGAATCCCACCATGAGCGACGGCGCGCTCCCGCCGGCCGCGAGTTCGCCGTACGCGCTCGCGACCTGGTCGAGTTCCTCCATCGTGAGCGACAGCGGCTTCTCCACGAACACGTTCTTGCCGGCCTTGAGCGCATCGAGGACGTACGGCGCATGCGTGTCATGACGTGTCGTGACGAAGACGGTATTGACACTCTCATCGTTCCAGATGTCGCTTCCGTCGGATGTGCAGGCCTCGAATCCGTAGCGGTCGGCCACCGAGCGCGAGCTCGTACCCTTCGAGGTCATGACCGTCTTCAGCGCGATGTCGTTCGCCTTGAGATTGGGAAGCAGGCTTCCCATCGCGTAGCTCCCGGCGCCCACAAACGCGATCCCGAGCTTGCCGTCCGCGCGGATCGAGCGCGTACGAATGACGTGCTCCTTGACGTCATGATCGACGTCGTAGTTGATAACGATCCCCAGATGCGGCTCGTCTCCCTTGAGTATGAGTTCGTAGGCTTCCGGTGCGCTCTCCAGGCCGAACGAGTGCGTCGTGAGGTATTCGATGTCTATCTTCGACGACTGAATGAGCTCATGGAACGCCCGCATGTTCCTGTTCTCAGTCCAACGCACATACCCCGCGGGGTAGTCGCATCCACCTTCCTCGTAGCTCGGATCGTATCGACCGGGACCGTACGAGCAGGACATCCTGAGGTCGAGTTCCTTCTTGTAGTACTCCTCGAAGTTGAAGTCCGTGGGTACTCTGCCGAGGATGACGACCTTCCCGCGCTTCTTGATGACTTCGCCCGCAAGATTGACGGGACCGTCGCTCTTTGTCGCGGCGGCGATGATCACGGCATCCGCTCCGATGCCGTCAGTGAACTCGAGAACGGTGCTCGCAAGCGCCGCGTCGCCGGACTGGAAAGCGGCATCGACACAGTGTTCGCGAGCGATCTCACAGACGTCGGGATTGATATCGACGCCGATTACGCGCACGCCCGCCGCCCTCAGCAGCAGGCATGCCATCTGGCCGATCAGACCAAGACCGATGACGACACACGTTTCACCGAGGTTCAACTCAGCCTGCCGCACCCCCTGCAGTGATATCGCACCAACGGTGTTGTACGCTGCCAGATCAAGTCGGATTCCGGCCGGGAGCTTCACACAGAGGTTGACCGGCACAGCGACGAACTCGGCGTGATTCGCATAGCCCGCCCCACCGCACGCCACGAGATCACCGGGCGCGAACTGCCTCACGTCCGGTGCCACCTCGACGACCTCACCTGCGCAGCTGTAGCCGAGGGGCGAGTACGCATCGAGCTTCTTCATCACGGCACGATAGGTCTGAACCGGCCCTTTGGTCTTGACGGACTCCAGAACCTGCTTGACCTGCTGAGGCCGCTCCTTGGCCTTGCCCACGTAGCCCTTCCGCCCCGTACTGACGGTACTGCCCTCAGTCCCTCCACTGATCACGGAGAAGTGAGTTCGCACGAGGATCTGCCCCGTTGAGAGCAGAGGAGTCGGAACGTCGAGCACATCGAGCTGCCCGTCCTTCAATTTGTGAGTCAGCTGCTTCATTGTGTTTCCTCGTCAGGTTCATGAAGAGACGGCTCCACAGAGCAGGTGCCGCAAGTCGTAGGCCTCCCTGCGAAGCGCCATTTCGGTGAAACGCTAGGTTTCGGTGTACTCGATGCAACAATGCGGCCAGATTTCGATGGAATATCAGATGGTACTCGGTACTCCATCTGCCGTCAAGGCACGCGGATAGCCCAACCGACCCCACAAAGCGCGCGGGGCCGGAATGACTCCGGCCCCGCATCGGTGGTACGCCCAGAAGGAATCGAACCTTCAACCTACTGATTAAGAGTCAGTTGCTCTGCCTAATTGAGCTATGGGCGCGTATCTCTATAGAGCACTGTTCGGACGGAGACCTCGCTAGAACGGCAGATCGTCGTCGTCGATCTTTACAGCGTCCGCCGAGAAGTCCGGCGTGTCCGACTGCCCACCACCACCGCCACCCGAGCGCGGTCCGCCGTCGCTGCGGCTCCCGAGCATCTGCATCTGCTCGGCGATGATCTCGGTCGTCTTCCGCTCGATGTCGTTCTTGTCCTTCCATGTACGCGTCGTGAGCCGACCCTCGATGTAAACCTGACGGCCCTTCGAGAGGTACTGACCGCAGATCTCGGCCAGCTTCGCCCACGCCACGATACGGTGCCACTCCGTCTCCTCGCGCTTGCCGCCTTCGCGGTCGGTCCACGACCGGTTCGTCGCGAGCGTGAATGTGGCAACCGAGGTCCCACTCGGTGTCGTCCTGAGTTCGGGGTCACCACCGAGGTTCCCGATCAGGATGACCTTGTTGACACCTCTGCCAGCCATGCCGCCCTCCTCACTTCAGGGGCTCATCTCGACCCGCCGGGCGGGTCTTGCCCGAAGCCCTTCGGCTTCTTGAAGGGGTCGCGCGCTTCCGGCGCGTCGATGCGACCGGAAGACTCAAGAGGCTATCACCGTCCGTATGCGATGACAACCTTCAACTGCCACAGTTCCAGCAGTGATCTGTGGGGTGGATGACGGGGCTCGAACCCGCGACAACTGGAACCACAATCCAGGGCTCTACCAGCTGAGCTACACCCACCGTGTTCTCCACTTCGATCTATCTGTATGGTACGCCTGGCTGGACTCGAACCAGCGGCCTACGGATTAGAAGTCCGTTGCTCTATCCACCTGAGCTACAGGCGCGCCTGGTCGGGGCGAGAGGATTCGAACCTCCGACTTCCTGCTCCCAAAGCAGGCGCGCTAACCGGGCTGCGCCACGCCCCGTTGGGCTACGGTAGCATTCAATAGTATTCAGCCCGACGCGCGCTGTCAAGCGCACCCGCCCGTCGGTAGTCCGACGCTCGCTGCCGCCGATACCGGGACCACTAGGCGTGGCCGCGGCCCAATGGGAGGTCCGCGGCCACAAAACGACTTGACTCCAAAAGGGAAGCCAAGTCGGCCAGATCAATCACTATGTCTGCGTGATGCTGCTGACAGAACGGATTTTACCATGGCGCCGAAGCGGCGCGCAAGAAGAACCGCTGCCGCGGCGTGAAAAACTTGTAACCTACCTACAAACCACCAGTTACAGCATTCATGCTGAGCCTCGGGGAGACACGGAAGACGCCCGTCTCCGCGGTCCCCTGCCGCCCGATTCGCATGTGCTCACACGCTCCGCAGGAGCTCCTCGACGAGCGCCCGCGACGCGCGCACAGCACGTCCGCGGTGGCTGATCTCGTTCTTCTCTTCAGCGCTCATCTCGGCATACGTCCGGTCGTATCCGTCCGGTCGAAAGAGGGGATCGTACCCGAACCCACCGCCGCCGTGACGCTCACGGGTGATTCGCCCCGCCGTCGTGCCGACGACCACACCGATGAGACCCTCCGGTGTCGCAAGCGCGACAACACATCGGAACGCGGCGCGACGGTCGCGGTCGGCCACGCCATCGAGCTCCGCGAGGAGCTTGGTGTTGTTCGCGTCGGAATCGCACGCCGGACCAGCGTACCGTGCGGAGTAGACACCGGGTGCGCCGTCCAGCGCATCGACCTCCAGACCCGTATCATCAGCGAGCGCTGGATGCCCTGTTGCACCAGCGACCTCGACCGCCTTCTTCACGGCGTTCTCATCCAGCGTCGCGCCATCCTCGATGACATCCGGGAGGTCGGCGAGGTCGTGGAACGAGAGCAACTCGACATCGAGCCCGTCGAGAATATCCCTGATCTCGCGTACCTTGTGCTCGTTGCGCGTCGCAAGAACGAGTCGCATCGTCTCTCCTATCGCCAAGCTCCGTACCTGCCCCGACATCCAGTTCCGCAGCTACCCTGACATCGCGGTCAGTTCATCGATCGTCACGAGCTCGACTTCCGGAAGCGACCGCCCGAGGAATCGCTCCGCCTGTTCCTGGAAACGGTGCGGCACGTCGCTGACGAAGAAGCGATGATGGGGCACTCGGCCTGTCGTGTTCGCGATGTGCAGCTCCGTGAGCACGTGCGCCACGTCCCTCGCCGTCTCCTCGGCTGAGTCGATGAGCGTCACCGATGGGCCGAAGACCCTGCCGACCGTCTGCTTCAGAATGGGGTAGTGTGTGCACCCGAGCACGACGACGTCCACACCCGCGTCGCGGAGCGGTGTAAGATACTCGTGCGCGATGACAAGCGTGACCTCGCGGTCGGTCCACCCTTCCTCGGCGAGCGGCACGAACAGCGGGCAGCTCTTCTCGATGACCTCGATCTCCGGGTCGATGCGGTGGAGGGCCCGCTTGTATGCGTGGCTCGTGATCGTTCCCTCGGTCCCGATGACGCCGACGTGCCCCGTCAGTGACGCGGAGACCGCCGCGAGAGCGCCCGGTGAGATGACGCCGATGACGGGCACGTCGAAGCTCTGCTTGAGACGATCCGCCGCGACCGATGACGCCGTGTTGCACGCGACGACGACCATCTTCACGTCATGCGAGAGCAGGAACCGCGTGTCCTGCATGGCGAACTGCGCAACGGTCTCATTCGACTTCGGTCCGTAGGGCAGACGCGCCGTGTCGCCGAAGTAGACGATCTCCTCGTTCGGCAGCTGCCGCATGATCTCGGCGACGACGGTGAGTCCGCCGATGCCGGAATCGAAAACGCCGATGGGACTGGCGGCTGTGCTCATCATGCTCCCCTCGTGTCGCTCACGTTCGGATCGGAGGATCCGTCACCCGGCCGCGCACTCGTGACGATGCGGCGCGAGTCCATCACTCACCGAACTGCGATACCTCAAACGGCTCGCCGGCGTCGTAGTGCCCGGCGATGCTCTCTATCTCCCGGCCCTCGATGAGGAACTGGACGCGTTCCACATCGGGGAAGTTCCTGTGGAGGGTTCCCACGATCGAGCGAATCGTAAACCGTTCGCCCGTGCTTCCTCCGGGGTGCTCGGAGACAAGCTCCTGCGAGAAGTCAACATAGACGCCGCCCGCGTCATCGAACACGACGGAGAGAACGCGCGTGCCCCGTGGCAGGGTGGCCACGCCGTTCTCCTCGGGACCTTCAGCGAGCTCCTCCAGAATCCGGCGCGCCTTGCCCGATCGGTCGTCCGGGACGACGATGTCGCGTCGCTCCGATACGATCCTGCTCGCCCCGCGGTCGGCGAACGCGAGAATGACTGACTGGACGCCGTCACCGACCTCCTCGAGCACGACGTCGTCCGCCTCGAACCCGGTGACCGGGCTCTGCTCGCGAAGGGCGAAGACCAGACCCAGTACGACGATGACGAGAACGCCGGCCAGCACGATCGGTTTTGCCTTGCTCACTCCCTCACCTCCTCGCGCTCCTCCATGAATCCCGTGATCCCGCGCGCGATCCCGCGCGCGAGCTCCTGTCTGTATCCCGGATCGCCGAGGAGATCCTCCTCGGCGGGATTCGTGATGTACCCGATCTCCACCATCGCAGCCGGCATCCCGCAGCCGGCGAGGACAGCGACCTGTCCGCCGGAGACTCCGCGGTCGGGAGTGTCGATGACTCGCGCCAGCGCGTCGTGGATGCGACGCGCGAGCGTCATACTGTCGCCGGTGTGACCCTGGTGCACCCGGTCCCAGAGATGGCCCTCGGATTGCGGCGAGACAGCTCCGGGGAAATCGCGTACGAGCCCCCCCGTCGCCACGCGGTGCTGATTGCCCTCACGAGAGTGGAAGTGCACCTGGAAACCGGATGCCGCGGACGAGTGCCACGCACCGCACTGCAGACTCACGAAAACGTCGGCCTCCGTCATGTTGGCGATCTCGCCGCGTCGCTGCAGGGGAACGAAGGAGTCGGAGCTGCGTGTCATGAAGACGTAGTATCCCTCGCGCTGGAGCGCACGCGCCAGCTCCCGGGCAACGCCGAGCGTGACCTCCTTCTCCGTCAGACCGCTCGGCCCCACCGATCCCGCATCGTTCCCGCCGTGACCGGGGTCGATCATCACGGTCGACAGTCCGTCCTCCACCGGCTCCTCAGCGCGGCCTCCCGTACGTCGCTGTGGTCGGAGAGACGGGATCGGAATGGAGGAACCGGCCGTCGTCGCGATGCTCCCCTCCTCGACGAGGACCTCGATACGATACGGCGGTCCGAAGTCGTCCGCCGCGTACGTTCTCGCGGCCGGGTCGGTCGCGATGCGGACGGTTACGCCGTCCGGCTCGGCTGCGAGCTCGACGCTCTCGACCAGTCCGTCGCCCGCATCGAGCGTCAGGCTGTCCGGGAGCGATGCACCGAGAACCACGAGGGTGATCAGGCCGCGCACCGAACTCGACGCAGAGAAGTCGGCGGGCGTCGACGTCCCGATGATGACGGCCGTCCCGGCAGCGCGGTCTTCGAGCGCGACGGACACGACGTCGGTTCCCAGCGGGACCGCGGCGATGTCGGCGTCGCCCGGCGCCCACTCGATGCTCGCATGAAGCGCCTGCGCGAACGGTCCGGTCACGAAACGCGGCGGGACCCAGATCTCGCCGTCGCGCATCAGAACGGGCCGATGGAGATTGACGATCGTCCTGTCGAGCACGGCGAAGGGAGTGTCGATGGCGAGCGACACGCGCCGCTGCCCGACGAAGAGAACCATCTTTCGCGTCGTTGCGTCCCAGTGCCTGGACGCGCCCGCGGCCGTCGCCAGACCCGCGAGATCGAAGTACGTCACATCATCTATGGTGCGCGTGTCCACGAGCACCGCGCCACCGCGCCCGTCGACGATGACACGCACGGAGGCCGCGGCCGGGACCATCAGTATGAACAGCGCAGCCGCGGCGGCCACGACGACGAGTGCGTCCAGGGTGCGCGCTCTGTGGGCCGTGACTCGACTGCTCTGCCTCGCCCGCATCAATCCTCCCCGCGTCTCGCGCGCTTGGTTGCGCGTTCCATCTCGCGCCTGGCATCGCGCTCGGCGATCGTGTGTCGCTTGTCGTATCGGCGCTTGCCGCGGCAGGTCCCAAGTTCGATCTTCACTCGCCCGCGACTGAGGTAGACGGAGAGCGGGACGATCGTCATCCCCTTCGCCGCAGCCTGGCGTTCGAGACGCCGGATCTGCGCCTTGTGTGCGAGGAGCTTCCGCTTCCTCCTCGGGTCGACGTTGAACCGGTTGCCGTATTCGTAGGGGCTGATGTGCACGTTGTGGAGATAGAGCTCACCGCCCTCAACACGCGCGAACCCGTCAACAAGCTGCAACTTGCCGTCACGGACCGACTTCACCTCGGTCCCCTTCAGCTCGATCCCGACTTCGAGGGTGTCTACTACATGATAGTCGTGTCGCGCCTTCTTGTTCTTCGCCACGACTCTGACATCACCGCTCACTGTGCTGCTCCCATCTGCCACGAGCAAGACATGTCCATCCGCCTGGCCCTCGCGCCCGCCCCCGGACGCCCCTCGGCTCTCCGCCGTGTGCGCGAGCGTTCGCATTCGTTCGAATCGGTGTTGAGCATGCTATCAGAGGGGACACTCAGGGCAAAGCAGAGAGGCGGGGAACATGTCCCCCGCCTCTCATGCTCATACCGGCAAGAGCCGGCCCCGCCTCGGGCGGGTATGTACTCGCGATGCTCGACCGCCGTACGCCTTCGGGCCGATCTCGCGCGTGAACTCGTGGCCGGCAACGGCGTGGGGAATCGCGGGCGGGCTATGTCGACAATGGGAGCGTGCGGTCTTTGGCCAAGCCCCCGAGACCCTGGTACGTCCGTCCGCCGGCCTTGCTGCCATTACCCAGAGAATATCACAGATTACACAGCGTGTCAATCGTCAAGCGCTCGCATGTCCCGACCTGCCCATCCGGGACGCCGGGGCGCACACCCACGCCGGCACCACCCTTCCGGCTTGACGATGCCGGCGAACGACACTAATATAGTGGTCTGTACGATTCGTGCCGAAGTGGTGGAATTGGTAGACGCGCTGCGTTCAGGGCGCAGTGGGGCTAGTCCCTGTGGGGGTTCGAGTCCCCCCTTCGGCACCAGATGATCGTGGGGGGCGGCGTGCCGGGTGGCAGGCCGCCTTCACGCGTCAGACCGCTTCCAGCACAAGGAGCGTCCCGTGTCGGCATCCCGAGTTGCAGTGCTCCGGACGAAACCAGACACCGTTCTTCAGGACTACCGCCGGCTCTGCGAGCTGGCGGGGATTCGTGACGCGCTCGACGCGTCCGCGACGACCATCCTCAAGGACAACATCAGCTGGCACCTGATGTACCCAGGTTCGAACACGACCCCGTGGCAGCTCGAGGGAACCATCCTCGCGCTGAAGGAACAGGGGTTCGATGATCTCGTCGACGTCCACAACAAGACCGTCGTGACGATCTGCGACCTCGGCGACCGCTACAACAGGTTCGGTCCGGTCCTCGAGAAGTACGGCGTTCCGAAGAAGTACAACTTCAAATCCGAGGACATGAGCTGGATCAAGTATCAGCCCAAGGCGAAGATGGCCGTGCTCGACAAGGTCTTCCCGGACGGCATCTACCTGCCCGACTACTTCTTCGACAAGAACATCGTCCACCTGCCCACGGTCAAGACGCACAGCTACACGGTCACGACAGGGGCGCTCAAGAACGCATTCGGCGGTCTGCTCAACGTCAACCGCCACATGACCCACACGTGGATCCACGACACCATCGTTGACCTTCTGGCCATCCAGAAGGAGATCCACACCGGCGTCTTCTGCACGATGGACGGAACGACCGCTGGCAGCGGTCCGGGGCCGCGAACGCTCATCCCGCATCAGAAGGACGTCATCCTCGCATCATCCGATCAGGTGGCGATCGACGCGGTGGCCGCGCAGATGATGGGGTTCGATCCGATGTCGATCGACTACATCGCGCACGCGACGGAGCGCGGACTGGGGCAGGGCGACCCGAGGAAGATCGAGATCGTGGGGATGCCCGAGGTCGCGGACGAGCGCTGGGGATTCAAGGTGGGCGTGAACCTCGGCACCGGCACAGGCATGCTGCTGTGGCGGTCGCCGCTGAAGATCTTCCAGAAGCTCCTCTTCCAGACACCGATCGTGAAGATGTTCATCTGGGCGAGCGAGACCTACCACGACAGATTCTGGTATCCGAGGAACGGCACGCCGGTCGTCGAGCAGTGGAAGCGCGAGAGCCCGTGGGGCAAGCTGTTCGATGAGTATCCCGAGAGCACGGGGTCGGACGATGCATCGTGCCGCGTGGAGCCGTTCGAATAGTCATCGGGCAGACGACGCGCAAAGGAATGCGGCGGGATTGGACTTTGTGTCCTCTCCCGCCGCTTTTCGCTGCGTCAGCCACAGCGTCTTCCCGCCTTGCGCAGGCTCCACCTCTTTCCGCCACCGCGGTGCGCCCTACTCTCCTCCACCGCAGGTCTCGAACTCGTCAGCAGCCCTGACGACGGACTGAATCTCCAGGAAGTACGCATCGACACGCTCATCGCCGCGCTGCGCGGCGTTGTACTCGCGAATTGCGGTCTCGAGCTTCTTCGCGGTCTCCTCACGGAGTACGGCCTGAAGCGCTGTATTGTACCCCGGCCACACGTCGGTCCCCTCGCGCGGCTCGCCGCAACTCAGTTTTCCCGTGACCTCGGCCCAGCGCGTGTAGCTCGTGATGCCGCAGTGATCGAGGATCTCGCGCACGTCCCGATGCATACCCACGTAGTACGTCATGAAGACCAGCTTCAAACCTCCACCCCCTGTCTCTTGCCTCGCCCCTCGAAGATGCTGTAGAGGATGGGCACAAGGAGAAGCGTAACGACGGTCGACACGAGCAGTCCGCCGATCATGGCGATCCCGAGCGGGTTCCATGACTCGGCGCCCTCACCGCGCGAGAGCGCAAGCGGCAGCATGCCGAACATCGTCGTGGACGCCGTCATGAGCACGGGCCTGAGCCTCCGCTGTCCGGCGATCACGAGTGCATCGTAGATGCTCTTGCCGCGCTTCCGCATGATGTTCGCGTAGTCCACGAGTACGATGGCGTTATTGACCACGATACCCATCAGCATGATCATGCCCATGAAGGAGATCATGTTGAGCGTCGTCCCGGTCACCAGGAAGGCCCAGATGACACCGACGAAGGCGAACGGGATCGAGAACATGATGATGAACGGTCCGCGGAACGATTCGAACTGCGCCGCCATCACGATGTAGACGAGCGCGATGGCAAGCACGAGCAGCAGCGTGAGGTCTTTGAAGGAGTCCGCCATCTCCTCAACGTCGCCGCCGAACGCGATATCGATGTCGGGCGGTAGATTAAGCTCATCGATCCTCGACTCGATGAGCGGCTTGATCCTGTTCAGACTCGTCCCGTGAAGATCAGACAGCACGGTCACGATCCGCTGCTGGTCGAGCCGGTTGATGACCGTCGGGCCGGTGCCCGGCACGAGTTCAGCCACAGCCGCCAGCGTGACGGTCTGACCCGTGAGCGTTGTAATCGGAAGCGCGAGGATGTCCCTGGCGCTGCTGCGCCCGTCCTCCGTGGCGCGGAGCAGGATGTTCCACTCCTCGCCCTCTCCGCTGAACCGCGTCGCCTCCAGACCGTAGACCTGCGCGCGAAGCGCCGACGCCACGATGGCCGTGTTGAGTCCGAGCGACGCCGCCTTCTCCCGGTCGACGATGACGTGGAGCTCCTCGAGCGGCTCACCGCGGTCTAGACGGACGTCGCGCGTCCCCTCGATCGTCTGCACCGCATCGCGGATGTCCTCGGCGGCCCTGTTCAGCTCCGCCAGGTCGTCGCCGTAGACCTCGATCTCGACCGCGGCACCCCCACCCATGGCGCTGCTCATCGGGTTCTCACCGGTGACCTCGAGACTGAGAACGCCGGGGATCGTACGGAGATACTCGCGGACATCCTCGGCGATCTCGAAGCTCGAGCGCTCGCGGTCTGCCTTCTTCGCGAGCTTGACCCCGAGTTCGGCGACGTTCGATCCCTCCTTCTCCCCCATCAGCGCGGCGAAACCACTCTCGGTCTGGCCGCTCCGGAAGAAGTAGTGCTCGCGCTCCGGAATGGTCGCCTCGACATACGCGGAGACGTCACCCATGACCTCGACCGTGCGCTCAAGCCTGGTGCCCGGCGCCAGCTCGATGATGGCGCTGACGTAGCCGCCATCCTCCTCCGGGTAGAACTCGGTCCCGAGGGTCCCGGTCGTCATCATCGTCCCGACGAAGACGAGAACGGCAATGAGAACGACGCGTCCCTTGTGAGCGAGCGCGGCCTTGAGCCGACCCGAGTACCACTTCTCGACGCCCTGGAGCACGCGCTCACCGAGTTCGAAGAACCCCTTGCTCCTGCTCTTCTGCGCATCGAAAGACCTTCTCATGAAGGTCGATGTCAATGCGGGTGTCAGCGTCAGCGCAACAACCAGCGACGCCGCGATCGTCACGACGATGATGAGCGCCAGCTGGTTGAACATGACCCCGACGATGCCGGTCACGAAGATCATGGGAATGAACACGGCGATCGTCGTCAGAGCCGATGCCATCAGAGCCTGCCCGACCTCGGACGGAGCGAAGATCGACGCCTCACTGACGCGTTCTCCGGCCTCCACGTGACGGGTGATGTTCTCGAGCACGACGACCGCCGCATCGACGACCATGCCGATAGCGATCGCCAGACTCATCAGACTGATCGAGTTGAATGTGTATCCCATCGCGTTCATGAAGATGAGGACCATAAGGAACGACACCGGAATCGTGATGCCCACGACGATCGTGCTCCGCAAGCGTCTGAGGAAGAGAAGCACGACGATGAGCACGGCCAGGAAACCGAACATCACCGCCGTGATGAGCGTCGACAGCGAGCTCGTGATCGACTCCGATGAGTCCATGGGAAGTTCGATCTCAACGTCGGACGGAAGAGTCGGCAGAATGCGCTCCACCTCCGCTTTGATCGCGGTCGCGACCTCGACGCTGTTGGCGCCCGACTGCTTCTGCATGTACACGATGACGCCTGGTCGGTTGTTCGACCGCGCCTGCATGTTCTGATCGGCGAAGCCGTCAACGACCTCACCGACGTCACCAAGATGGATGAGTGATCCCATATGCTGGCCCACCACGATCCCCTCAACCTGATCAAGTTCGGTGAACTCGCCCGGGACACGGATGGAGACCTCGGAATCACCCTGGTCGATCGTCCCGACCGGGAAGTCGAGATTCTCGGCTGCGAGCACGGATCCGATCTGCTCGAGCGATAGGCCGTATGCGTGCAGCCGCTGCGGATCGATTCGAACTTCGATCTGGCGCTGCGGCCCGCCCATCACGCTGACCATCGCGACGCCGGGAACGCGCCTGAGCCTGTCACCGATCTCGTTTTCGACAATATAGTTGAGGCTCTCGTAGCTCTCGTTGGCGCTGATGGCGAGCACGACGACGGGCGCCATGTCGGCACTCAGCTTGAGCAGCCGCGGCGCCTCCGCCCCGTCCGAGAGATCGTCCCTCGCCATATCGACGGCGGAACGGATGTCGTTCGAGACCTCGTCGAGGTTCGTGCCCCACTCGAAGTTGGCCAGAACGACCGACATATTGCTCTGTGAGACCGAGGAGATCTCGTCGATACCGCTCACGGTCGCAACCGCGTCCTCGAGCGGCTTGGTGACACCGTTCTCAACATCCTCAGAGCCGGCACCGGGATAGAGCGTGATCACCGCGACGGTCGGGAACTCCATCTCGGGGTAGAGATCCAACGGCGTCCTCGTGATCGCAAGAAGCCCGAACAGCGCGATCGCGAGATAGATCATGAAGACCGTGACCGGACGGCGAACCGCCAACTGCGGGAGGTTCATCGGTTACCCTCCCTCTCCTGGACCGCGACCCTCGCTCCGTCAGCAAGACGGTAGCGACCGGTCGTGATGACGGTCTGTCCCGCCTCGAGCCCGGCAAGTACCTCATGGTGCTCGCCTACGCTATGCCCGAGAACGACGTCCACGCGCTTCGCGTGACCATCCTCATGGAGCATTGAGAAGTAGCGGCCCGTTCCCTCCTGCTGGAGGACACCATCGTGCGTCACAAGGAGCACGTCGCGCGACGCGAGTTCCAGCGTCAGGTGCGCGAACATCCCCGGGCGGAGAACCTCATCGGGGTTCGGGATGACGATCTCGGCCTTCGCAGTCCGCGTCATCGAGCTGATGACGGGCTCCACGAGACTGACCGTGCCTTCGAACACGCGGTCGGGGTAGCTCGCAACCGTCACCTGCGCCTTGAGACCCTCGCGAACCTCCGGCAGGTCCCGCTCGGAGACCGCGATGTCCACCTTGACCTTGTCCATCTGAACGACCTCGACGATGGCGGGAGTCGACGAGCTGCCACCCGGCATGAGAACGAAGACCTCGCCCTCCTCCAGGTAGGTCGCCGCCACGACGCCTGAGAACGGGGCTCGGATCAGCGTGCTCTCGCGCACGAGATCGTACCCCGCCTTCGCGGCCTGATACGCGGCGTCAACCTGATCAAACGCCTGCTGGGTCACCGCACCGGCCTCCAGAAGCCGCGTCATCCTCTCCCAGTCCTTTTCCACCGAGACGAACTGCGCCTTCGTCTGCGTGAGCTGCTCCCCGGTCATCTCGACCATGAGATCGCCCGCGCTCACGCGGTCGCCCGGCTCGACGTGGATCCTGCTCACCTGCGCGCTCACCATCGCACCGACCGATGCCTCCCGCACGGGCATGATGCTGCCCGAGAACTCGAGGGTGGGAGCCACGCGCGACATCTCCACGGTCGCTACCTCGACCGGCCTGATCCTCTCCTCGGCCTGCTGTTCACCACCGCCACCACCACACCCGGCGAGTGTGAGCGCCGCACCGGCCAGGACGAGAACGCCGGCGCGTATCAGTGTTTTTCCTCGGATCCTCATCGTGTCTCCTCCCATTCGCCGACGACCCCAGCGGCCAGGTCGAGCCCGGCCTCCGCCAGTCGCAGCCGCGCCAACGCGGCGACACTGTTCATCTCTGCGGTGCTCAGTGCGGTGCTCGCGTCCAGCACGTCGCTGTTCGATGCGACCCCGCTCCTGAAGCTCTCCTCGGTCACACGGTAGCTCTCGCGGGCCTGCGTGACACCGCGCTCCGCGATGCTGACGGCCCTGATCGCCGTGTCGTACTCCTGCCAGCTCCGCTCCACCTCGAGACGGACGGCGTCCTCCATCATTTTGAGACCACGCTCCGCCTGAAGCCGCGAGGCTCGCGCTTCGCGGACCCTGTTCCAGCGGCCGCCCCAGTCGAAGACATTCATCTGGGCGGCGATTGTGACGCTCCAGTGATCGTAGAACTCCGGGTCGTTCTCACGGTTCGGGCGGTCCCAGTTGTAGCTCCCCATCGCGACGATCTGCGGGAAGAACTCGGAGCGCGCCATACCGACGATGTTGTCGGCCGCGCCGACACTCTCCCGCATTGCCTTGAGATCTGGTCGCTCGGTCAGTGCGGTCTTCACGAGACCGTCCGCGTGACGAGGAGCCGCTACCGACCGATCGAGGGCTTCGGTCGCATCGATCCGCGTCCCCGGCCGGACACCAAGCTGGAACGCAAGCCCCGCGCGCGCCAGGATGACCGCATGCTTCGCTGAGTTCCTGTCCAGCTCGACGGCTGACATCTGAACGCGTGCCTGCATGATGTCGCGCTCGAGGATCATTCCCTCGTCGTACATCACCTCGAGGTTGTCGAGGTGGGACTGCATCTGCGCGACCGCGTCATCCATGACCTCGAGCGCCGCTTTCGCCTGCACCAGCATCACATACGCCTGGGTCGCGGTGTAGCGGGTCTCGTGTTCCGACCTGACGGTGTTGTACTCCGCCGCCCGGAGCCCGTGCCCCGCGGCGGCCTTCGCGCTCAGAAGCGCTCCGCCCGTGAAGAGCGGCTGCGTCACAGTGACGCCGACCGAGTAAACGTCGTCATCGCCCATGGTGATCCTATCGGACCCGGTGTCGCCCGCGAGCCCCTCGAGCGTTGACGGGTCGAGATAGCCCTGCTCGACGAGATATTCGAACGGCACCATCAACGGCGCGAACATCTGTCCGAAGCCCGACGCATCCATGTAGGGAACCTCATCGAGCCGCGTATAGGATGCGCTCGCGCTGACGGCCGGCAGGAATGCCGACCGCGCCTGTGCGTTTCTGGCCCGCGCGGCCTCCTCGGCGGCCTCGACCATTCCGAGTTCGTGCCCGCTCTCGAGTGCGATCGCGACGGCCTCGTCAAGCGTCAACTCGAGCGCGCCGTCAGCCACGACATCGCCGATGTTCGCATCCGGCGCCGCACTCTGCGCGGCTGCACTCGCGGTGAACGCTGCGAGGCTGAGGCAAAGCGCGAGCGCTACGGCGCTTCGCGGCAGCCTCCGGCCGCCCCTGCCGCTGATGTCGGTCCTCATGTGGTCTCCCTGTTGTGTGTCTGCCCCCGCCGACCGCGCGCCCGCGGAGGAACGACGCTACGCATGATTTCTCAACTTGAGCTCGAGCGGATGCGGTTCCAGATAGGTCTGGTTCCTCAGATACTCGGTCTGGTACTTCCGGACGTAGTGGCTCACCATCGTCACAGGGACAATGAGCGGGGTATAGCCGAGGCGGTAGTTCTCGATGTGCTCCTGGGCCTCCTGTCTCTCATCCGATGACAGGTCTTTCCGGAAATAGCCCATCGCATGTTGAAGCACGTTGGCATTCTTGCCCGGGGTGGCCCGCTGCTTGAGCGCTTCGACGAAGAGCTCAGCGTAGCGATCATAGAGCTCCCGCGGCTTCAGTTCGGCCGCTCGAGCGACCAATCGGCCGGTCTCCTTCTGGAGCTTCGGGCTGTGCGCCATCAGCTGGAGCTTGTGACGCGCCTGAAACTCGACGATCTCGCGTCGCGACGCCCTTCCTCCGATGAGATCGCGCAGCCGCTCCATCGCGAAGACGCGCTCAATGAAGTTCTCCCTGAGGTCGGCATCGTGCAGTCGGCCCTCCTCCTCGACGGGAGTGAGCGGGAAGTGTTCCATGAACGCGCGAGCGAAGATCCCGACTCCCACCTTCTTCGGCATACCCGTGTCAGTGTAGACCTTGACGCGCTCCATCCCCGAACTCGGGGACTTGCTCTTGAAGATGAACCCGGAGAGTTCCGCCTCCTTCAGTTCGGCCAGCCGCGTCTTCGCCCACCGTTTCATCCGTGGCGTCATATCAACGTTGCTCTTCGTCGTCACGAGCCGCGGCGACTCCGGATCCCCGGAAAGGTGCATCGACTCACGCGGAATCGGGAGCCCGCACTCAACCTCCGGACAGACGGATACCCAGTCGACGAACCTCCCGAACGTGTCCGTCAGGAAGCGGTCCCGCTTGTGACCGCCGTCGAAGCGGACCTTCTCACCGAGAAGGCATGAGCTCACGCCGATCCGCGGTCTTGTTGTCGCATCACTCACGAGTACCTCTCCTCCCGCGGGCGCAGCCCGTTCATCAGGAGCTCAACCATGCGATCGATCAACTCGTCGCGATCGGCATCCCACACATCCATCACCGCTCCCATGAAGATCCCCTGCACCGCATAGAGCATCGTGACTGCCGCCTGTTCGACGTCGTCGACGACGATGTCACCCTCTTCTACTCCCTGCCTGATGATGTCCGCGAACAGCTCGGTCGCCTCCGCTCGCATCTTCTGGGTTCGCGCCTTCGTGTGAGGGACGATCTCTCCGAATCGCTCCTTCGTCACACGGAGCAGATTGATCTTCTTGCGGATGAGTTCCGCGTGCGTTGCGACCGCCGCTCTCAACCGTCCCTCGGTCGACGTCTCGTCGGACACCGCGCGTCGATCCGCGGCGAGCATCTCTCGTATCTCCCGTTCCACGACCGCGTCGAAGATCTCACCCTTGTCGGCGAAGTGCTTGTAGACGGTCGCACGAGAGACACCCGCCGCGCGGATGATGTCGCCGACCGTGGTCTTCTTGAGCCCGTAGCTCGCGAAGACCTCCATCGCGGCGCTCAGGATCGCGTCTCGTTTCGCATCCCCGTTCGGCACATGCCACTCCTTGCTGCTGTCAGCTGGCCCGCCAGACATGGTCCCTGAACACTATGAACATTCCCGCGGATTCATACATACTACTGCTACTCGTCTACTATATTCGAGCTGCCGTTCATTGTCAAGGCGCATTCGCGACCTTGGCCCGCAGAGACGCCCCTGCACACGGCCCTGGAGCCGCCCACACACTCCATCCACCGTTGACCGGGGCCGACGCACGCCGCATACTGGCCGCGTCACTCTCCGATGACCGTCTCCGGGACGTCACCACCGACCCGCCGGCCACTCGCGGCCCATCCTTCGAGTGAACAGAGGAGTCTATGCAGGCGCTGCTTGGTGCCATTGTCTTCGCCGTCTCGATTCTGGTCTTCATCGACCGGCTCCCCGGGCGCAGCCGCCGACCGCTGCTCCGTCACGTTCCTCTGTCGCCTCGGACGCGAGACATCGTAGCGGTTCTCGTCTTCACGGCGTCGGTACTGATCTCAGTCCTCGGGATGGTCCCGCAGCTTCGCGCGGGGCTGTTCGCCTACTGCGCGGCCTGTCCCGTCGCCGGTCTTGGTGGAACAACCATCACCTCGTTCGGGGAGTTCGCAACGGTTGTCTTCGAAGCGTGCTGGTACTACGCAGCCACCGTCGTCCCCGTTTTCATCGCGGCGTGTCTGCTTTCCGGCCTCCTCATGACACGTTGGAGCCGACTCACGCCGCGGACCGCGCCGTCGGCGTTCCTGGTCGCCTCCGTGCTTCCGGTCTGCTCGTGCGGCGTCATCCCCGTCGCGGAAGCCATGCTGACCGCAGGCCGGGCCGGAGTCCGGACCGCGCTCGTCTTCCTGGCGACGGCCCCACTGCTGAGCCCCGTGATCGTTCTCATCGGGCTCGATGTTCTCGGCCCTGCATACGTTCTCACTCGCGTTGCCGGTGCTGCGCTCGTCGCAGCGGCTGTGGCGCTCACCGTCGCACCGCATGTCTCGACTCCATGCGCCGCCGCTCCATCCACTGCCGGTTCGCCGACGCGCGCCTCGGGGACAACGTCCGTATCACCGACGGGCAGCGCCGGAGACCCATGCAGCCTCCCCATTGACGATCGTCGCGCGGACTCGCCGCTTGCCGCGGCGCGTACAACCGCTCGAAGTCTCTTCCCGTACGTGCTCTACGGGCTCTGTCTCGGTTCGCTCGTCGCCGCCGCGGTCACGCCCGAATTCGTGCAGACCGCCGCGCGGTCGGGCATTCTGTCGCTCGCCGCTACGACGCTTGTCGGGATCCCGATCAACATGTGCGCAGGCGAGGAGGTCCTCCTCATCGCTCCGCTCGTCGGCGGCGGTCTGCCGCTGGGCCACGCGCTGGCCTTCTCGCTGGCGAGTACGGGTATCTGCGCGAGTTCGGTCCCTCTTCTCTCATCGGTCCTCGGCCGGAGAGGCACGCTCGTCATGATCGCCACGTATCTGGTCGCGCCGTTCGTGCTCGGACTCGTTCTCAACGCCCTTCCTCTCGCCGAACTCGCCGCGCCATAGACGATGCGAGCCGGAACCGCCGCATCAGGCCGCACAGGCGCCGACGTTCCGCTCCGGCGCGAGAAGACACCGCAACGCCTCATAGACAAACCAAGAGAAATGTGATAAAATGGTATCTACGTGGAAGATACGCTCGGGTCGCCTCGCCCAGGGGTCGCTCGAGCGCCGGACGATTAGGCACCATGACATGAGATGAAGAGAGAGTCACTACGCGCCCGTTTTTCAAGGAGGAACAGATGCGCGGACGGTTTTCGCATGCCCTGACGGCGACGTTGGCGGGGGCGCTCGTTGCGCTGCTCGTCGGTCCCGCGTCGGCGGTCACCTTCAACGTCCTCGAGTCCGACCAGACACACACGGTCGTTGAGATCGAGATCCCGCGAGCCGAGCTCTCGAGCGTGCAGCTCGAAGGGATGACATACGACCTCCTGACGTTCGACGGAGCCTCCGCATTCGGCGACGTCGGTGACCCAACCCTCGCCGTTGCCGCAACGATGATCGCCATCCCGCCGACCTCCGGCGTGGAGCTGCGCGTTCTCGATGCGCAGTACCAGTCGATCTCCTGTGGCGAGCTCCTGCCGGTGCAGGCGCAGGACCGCGAGCCGGGGACCGAGCTGGCGTACAACGCTGATGCGTACGCGCGCGCCTCCCTCTTCCCTGAGCACGCGGTCGCCCTCGGCGCCCCATCCATCATGCGTGACTACCGCGTCGTCCCGCTCAGGGTCTACCCCGCATCGTACGATGCGAAGGCCGGCGAGCTCCGCGTCGCAACGCGGATGACGATCGAGCTGGACTACGGCGCGCCGGGCCGCACGAACATCAAGACGACCACTCGCGCCGAGTCCCCGGCCTTCCGGAAGCTCTACGAGGCGCAGATCGCCAACTACGAGTTCGTGGCGTCGCGTTACGAGAGCGACTCGCGAGGCAAGTACCTCATCATCACAGCCGACACCTACTACGACAACATTCTCCCGCTGGCCGACTGGAAGCACAGGACGGGATTCGAGGTCGAGATCGCGAGGACCTCGGTCATCGGCTCCAGCTACACCCAGATCAAGACCTATATCCAGACGGCGTACGACACGTGGACGGTTCCACCCGAGTACATCCTCTTCGTCGGCGACACCGACGTGATTCCGACGCACGGAAGCTCGAGTGGCTCGGACGACGGCTACTGCCAGCTCGAGGGTTCGGATCCGCTGATCGACGTCTTCTGGGGTCGCTTCTCCGGCGACAGTGACGCGAACATCGACCTGATCGTCGACAAGACGATGAACTACCAGCGGACGCCGTACATGTCCGACGTCTTCTGGTTCAGGAGCGCGTGTCTCATCGTCCGCGATGACTACGACTCCTCGGATGCCACGTACTACGAGGACACGTGGCACGCGTACGACCTCATGGAGAACGAGGGGTTCGCGACCATCGACACGCTGTTCCGCAAGAACGGTGACGACTACAACGATATCCACGCGTCGGTTGACGCCGGACGCGTGTTCGTTAACTACCGCGGCCAGGGCGTCTCCAACTGGTGGTCGCCTTTCGACGCGAACCCGAACAGCACAAACCCCGGGTACAGGCTTCCGGTCGTGATGTCCGCGACGTGCGGCACCGGGACGTACAGTTCGGACGGCTATCCGTGTGAGACATGGATGCGCGCGGGCACCATCGGCACGCCGCGCGGCGCTGTCGCCTTCTGCGCCACGAGCAGAATCGTCTCTCACGGTGCGCACCTGAGAAGCGTTGTGAACCGCGACTTCTACTCGGGCATCTTCAGTCTCAAGATGCACACTCTCGGTGAGGCCCTGGCCCACGGGAAGAGCGCCGTGTATGTGACATACGGCGACGAATACGAGTACGAGGGATGGAGCGTTCAGGGCGATCCGTCGCTCGATGTGTGGACGGCGCTGCCCGTGCAGACCACCGTCACGCACTCGCCGACCGTCCCGAACGGTCCGAGTTCATACCTGGTCACGGTCGAGAACGGCGGGACCGCGGTCCCGAGCGCTCTGGTCTGCGCATACGCGGACGGCGAGATCTATGAGACCGGCACGACCGACGTCAACGGCAACGTGAGCCTCAGCGTCAACCCGGTGCTCGCGGACACGATGTGGGTTACCGTGACCGGTCACAACATCCATCCGTACGAGAGCCATGCCGTCGTCACGGTCGACGGGGCCTTCCTCCAGTACAGCAGCGCATCCCCGGATGACTCCGGCGGCAATGACGACGGGCTCGTCAGCCCGGGCGAGACGGTCGCCCTGACCGTAACGCTCGAGAACTCCGGACCGGACGCCGCGACGAACACGCAGGGCGTGCTCCGTTCGAATGACATGTACGTGTCGCTCGCGGACACGACGTCGTCGTACGGGACCATCGTCAGCGGCGGGACCGGCGACAACGTCACCGATTTCACATTTGAGGTCGGTGAGTCATGCCCGGACGGGCACGAACTGGCGCTGACGCTCTACGCCACGGCGGACGACGCACGCGCCGCGTGGACCATCCTGGTTCCGGACGTGGTCGTCTCCGCGGCCGATCTGAGCATCGCCGGCGTGACGGTTGACGACAGCGGCTCAGGCGGCGACGGGGATGGCGTCCTCGAGGCCGGGGAGACCGCATGGGTCAATATCACACTCGATAACGACGGCGCGCTGGGCGTCACCGGCGTTATTGGACAGCTCATCTCCACAGATGCGTTCGTCGCGGTCACCGACGACGACGGCCTCTTCGGAGACATCGGAGCGGGCGGCAGCGGTACGAACGCGACCAACTCGTTCCGCGTGAGCGTGAGTCCGAGCATTCCGCCGGCTCATCTGATCAGCTTCGACCTGGACGTCACGGGTGGAGCGGCCACCTACACACACGACGAGACGATGTCGTTCTCGATCGCGTCCGGCGGCTCGGCAACTCAGGCTCCGACTGGACCGGACTCGTACGGGTACTACGCGTACGATGACACCGACACGGCGACCGGACGCGCGCCCATCTACGACTGGATCGAGATCACGACCGTCGGGTCGATCATATCGGCGATCACGAACGAGGACGCGGCGACAACGACCGTTTCCCTACCCTTCACGTTCCGCTACTACGGCACCGACTACACAGAGGTTTCGATCTGCTCGAACGGATTCGTCTCGCTCGGTTCCGAGGACTACCGCTTCGGCGACAACTCGGCCATCCCGAACGCGCACGGGCCGGACAGGATGCTTGCTCCGTTCTGGGACGACCTTGATCCCTCGAGCGGCGGCAACATCTACGAGTACTACGACAGCGCCAACCACCGTTACATCGTCCAGTTTGACGCGACCGTGCACTACGGCTCGGGCTACCCCGAGACCTTCGAGGTCATTCTCTACGATCCGGCGCACTACCCGACGCCATCCGGCAACGGAGAGATCGTCTTCCAGTACCAGACGGTCGGAACCGTTGGCAGCGCGACGATCGGTATCGAGAACCCGGCACAGACTGACGGGATCCAGTACGTCTACAACGGCAGCCACGACGCCAACGGTGCGACGGTCAGCAACGGCCGGGCCGTGAAGTTCACGACCCAGGCTCCCACGCAATCGGATGTCTGGCTCGCCGTGGATGGGCAGACGATCGATGACTCGAGCGGCGGCAACGGCGACGGAATCGCCGATCCGCTCGAGGTGTGCGACCTGATCCTCACGATCGCCAACGGCGGACCTGGTAGCGCCGTGACGGTCACCGGAACGCTCACCACGAGCGATCCGGATGTCACCATCGAGGACGGCACCGCCAGCTTCGGTACGATCCCCGGCAGCGGTTCGGCCACGAACGCGGCCTCACCGTTCGTCATCAGGGTGGCTGCGTCGCCCTCCGATGAGATCGTGGAGTTCGACCTCCACCTCTCGACGGGCAGCCGTTACGACACGTACGACGTCGTGACGATCGCGGTCACCACGTCGGGCACGGGCGTTGACGAGCCGACCATCCCGGTCGCCTTCGCGCTCCGCCAGAACTTCCCGAACCCGTTCAGGGGCGGGACGACACTCGCCTTCGACCTGCCGCATCCGTCGAAGACCACGCTTGAGGTCTTCAACGTCGCCGGCCGCATGGTGACGACGCTCGTCGACCGTGAGCTCCCGGCCGGCCGTCACGCGGTCGCCTGGGACGGCAAGGATGCCAACGGCCACGACGTCTCGGCCGGCATCTACTTCTACCGCGTGCAGAGCGGCGCCAACGGGGCGATGAAGAAGATGATCATCCTGAAGTAGCGAACGAAGCCGGGCGGGGCTACTGGTCCCGCCCGGATGCAGCGTGCAAGGGGTCGCCCGGGGGGGGAGGACGCCTTGCGCAACAGGAGAGGCCGCCCACGGACGCGGGCGGCCTCTTGCTATCTCTGAGTGTCGTGCGGCTGCGTCGGATCCTATTTCAGCATCACCATCTTGCGGCTCTTGGCGAATCCCGGCGCCGTCATCCGGCAGAAGTAGACGCCACTGGCGCACCGCTTCCCCGCATCGTCCGTCCCGTCCCACACGACGAACCCCTCCGCGCCGGCGGCGAGTTCGCTCCGCAGGAGCGTGCGCACGACCCGCCCGGCAATGTTATAGACCCCGATCGTCACCGGACCCGCCTCGCGCACGCTGTACGCGATCTTCGTAACGGGGTTGAACGGGTTCGGGGATGCGCCCGCGAACATGTTCCGAAAGTTCTCGTCAGCGACACCCGTCGGGTCCGTCGTCGGGCTCTTCGCGAAGTACTCCATGATGTTCTGCATCAGGTCGACGCGGTCCGGGGCGCCCGAGCGGTAGTACCCGGTCGACGGATCGATACTGTCCATCATGAACTCCATCCCGAATCCGAGCGCGACGGTCTGGTAGCCGATCGTCGGCTCCGTATACGCAACCCCGGCCGGGAGCTCTGTCGCATCGGTCTTCTCATAGAGCACCGCGACCTCCGCTCCCTCGGCAGCGCCCTCGATACCGATGACATCGAAGTACTCGACCTCGGGACACCAGCCGCGGAGGACGCATGCGCGATCGTCGTTGTTCATGAACCTGTGACCGCCCGGGCTGTCCTTCAGGACCGGCAGTGAATCGACATCGACCACACCGATCGCATCCTGAATATACTCCACGGTGAGCCACTCGGAGACGAATCCGAGTGTCTCGGCTCCCGTCCCCGCAAGCTCAGCAGCCCAGTCGTTGCCGGTGATGAGGAGGTTCCGTTCCTCGCCACTCTCCGCCTGTTCCAACCAGTTCATAATGTTGATCTGATCCACGTCCCAGAACGTGAACGCAGTCGCGTTGCTCGTGAGCCATATGATGGTGTCGTAGTACTGATACCCCGTCGCTATCGGCCCCTCGGACTGTGCTGTTCCCGATGGGACGGTGACATCGAACACGTCCCACTCATGACCGAGGATACCCAGCGCCTCACGGTAGTAGTGCTGGGTGTCGTGGGCGTAGTCGCGCCGTTCACCGGGCGTTCCTCTCCCGTGCTTGTCCACGAGCAGAATGCCCGGTTCGGAAGCGCTCGCTGTGATCGGCAGGATCGAGAACTCGAGATGCTCCTCGGGTGCGTTCTCCGGATGAGTCGCCACGTTGCCGACGCCATCGACAGCCTCGAAGTAGTAGAGGATCTCGCTACCGACGCTCATCTGGTCCGTCGGGGGCGAGCAGCTCCAGTCGTTCCCGAGCGGGTCCAGGCGACGGCAGGGATAGGACTCCCAGGTGTCGCCGGCGTCGCATGACGCGACAACGAGGACGGTCGTGATGTTGTCGCTGTCCGAGACCTTGATGATCGCGGAGTCGGTCATCGCGCTCGACAGCTGCTCGGGGAACAGGTCGGCGAATCGATCCCAGTCGCCATAGTCGAAGAGCGTCCCCGCGTCGCCCGACGGGATCCCAAGCTTCTGTCTGTTCAGGAATATGCCGGCCCTGTGTGTACCGGGTTCGGCGGGTTCCCGATTGTAGAGCTGCCAACAGATGGAGAGCCACCCGTGGCCGGCAAACGCATCCCAGTCGTCCGACCAGGTTCCCCAGAACGGTCCGCCGGACCAGTTGCCTGGACTCTCGTCGATGAACCCCGACGGAATCCGGATGCAGCCGAGACTGTCGGCGGAACCGAGCCACAGATCGAAGCGGTCGTTCGACTCGAATGGCAGGTCGACCCACATGTCCCAGAGACCCACAAGCTGTTCGGCGCCGCTGATGTCGATCGGTGGAGACAGAAGCCAGGTCTCCTGACCGTCGACCATGGTCCCCGTGAACGGGTCGGTGGCACCCATCATCCATCCCGTCGGGCTCACGCACGCCTCGGGACGACCCACGTCGAAGTCCGTGCCGTACAGGCCCCGGTAGAAGACGACGCCGGTCTGCCCCACGTCGGGAATGTCATCGTGCACCCAGCCGTTGTCGCCGGGCGACTCACAGTCGTCAAGCCACACCGTGGTGTCATTGACCTTCCACGTGATGTTGTCGAGCTGCCACGCACCGTCCAGCACAGGGTTGAGCGATGGGTGATTGGTCTCATCCTCCGCGGAGTACGCTTCGTCGGATTCGAAGCGGAAGCGCAGACGGATATCGCTCCCCGCGTACGCCCCCAGATCATGGAGTGGATGTCCGTAGTTGGCGCTGTCCCAGTCCTGCGAGATACCCGGCCCCTGGAATCCGGGATTCTGGTACGTCCCTATCGTCGTCCACGTCGAACCCGCATTGGTCGAGATCTCGACGAAGCCGTAGTCGTAGTCCTTCTCCATCGCGAAGCGTTGATCCCACTCGAGCGTGACGGTGTCGCCGGACCCGCTCCACTCGGACAACGGAAAGTCGCGCCAGAGCAGCTGGTACCAGTTGTTGCCGTAGCCACGCGGCTGAACCCAGCACTCGTCGTACGTGCCGCACCACCACGTCGAGTCCCCAAGGTGCTCGAACCCGTTGATGCGAATCGTGTCTTTGTGCCAGTAGTTCTCCTGACCGAGCGTCCCCGAGCGATCGATGGACAGCCATCCGGCGTTGTCTCCGGTCATGTCTTCGAAGTCGGCGTCGAAGATCCACAGTGTTTCGCGGCGGGCGGACTCATGTCCTGCGCCCGGCGCACTGATCTCCGGAAGCGGGACCCGCGAAGCGCGGCTCTCCCCCGCCAGCTCACGTGGCGCCGCCGGCTCGCGCGCCGCAGCGGGTATCACCACCAGCACCACGGCCAGCAGCGCCGCGGCCACCAGCACCGGCACGGACATCTGCGCCGCCGGTCCGACTGCAGGGATCGCTCGCGTCAGCCATCGCCCGTTCATGATCTCGCCCTTCCCACGCGGGGAGCTCCCAGTCGTGACGCACGTACTCACCCGGCTCACGCTGGGCAGATCAGAGATAGATTCTCACGAATTGCACGGAGAACCCGGCAGATGTGTCCACCGGAATCGGTACGACAGGCAGGTTTCATGTGCACTTCTGACTTGTCTTGAGTCTACCATACCGCTTCGGCTACGGCAAGTTGTTTCTTCCGCGGGAACACATAGGCACCGGGGACCGGGCTCGGAGGGCCGACGTTGCTGGCGCAGACGAGAAACGGGGACCGGTAGTCCGGTCCCCGTCCTCTGGTTCGATGGCCAACCTCGGACCGCTGCGGCGGGGTGCCACCGCACGCCCGTGACGTGCCATGTGAATCCACAGTGCTACTTCAGCAGGACCATCTTCCCGTCCCGCACCTCACCGGCAGCCTGCATCCGGTAGAGGTAGACGCCCGTTGCGACGGGCTCGCCCAGACGGTCGGTGCCGTCCCAGACGATCTCGCCACGCCCGGCGTCGAACTCATTGCTTCCCAGCTCCCTGACCAGGCGACCCGAGACATCGAACACGCTGACCTTCACCGCGCCGGGCTGCGGCAGCGAGAAGGCGATGCGTGTCATCGGGTTGAACGGGTTCGGGTGGTTGCCGAAGAGCCTCAGCGCAACCGGCAGTTCCTCAACACCCGTGCCCTCGACGTGCAGCGTCACGGAGACCGTCACGCGCGCGCCGCCGTTCGAGTCGATCAGGAGATCGGCGTAGTAGTCACCATCGGAGAGACCGGTCGCATCGAACTGGAGCTCGACGTCGGCAGTCTGCCCGGAGTTGACCTGGCCGGTCGCCGGAACGACCGTCAGCCAGTTGACCGGACGGTAGATCGAGAAGGTCGCATCGCTCTCGTCCTGGATCACCGGATCGGTATCCCCGACGATCCTGACGAGGCAGTCCTCGGAGACCGGACCAGGTACGACCCATGGATGCGATCCGTCGTTCGCCGTATCCGTGGCGATGTCGGTCCACGTCGAGCCGCCATCCGTGGAGTAGCTGAGCGTGGCGTAGAAGAACTCGCCCGTCCACGTCCACGTGATGTTGTTCGCGTCGCCGATGCCCCACTCCTCACCGCCGTTCGGGGCCGTGAGCGCCACCGTCGGACCAGGCGGCGGACTGACGATGACCGTCCCTGTGACCGTGTGCGGAGCCGAGCCGTAGTCGTCACCGACGAGCGTGTAGCCGACCTCCATGTCGCCGACGAATGCGGGACCGATCGTCACGTTGATCGTCGCCGTCGCACTCTCCGCCGGGTAGATGACATTCGAGTAGCTTCCGGTCCAGTCGATGTCCGCACCCATACCCGTCGTCCCGTCCCACGTGAGCGTGCGACTCGAAACGACGAAGTCCGTGCAGCTGTTGACGGTCACGCCGAACGGGAAGTCGAGAGCGATCGCCTCGATCCACTCGTTGTCGCCGCTGCCGTTGTAGGCGGAGAAAATGAAGTCCATCGTCGTGCCGGGCGCGTACTCGTTCGGGGTCGACGTCACCGTCGATCCCGTGAGGTTGCGCGCCATGCCCGCATCGACGACGTCGATCTGATAGTCGAGAACGCTCAGGGCCTCGCCCACGTTGCTGACGTAGAGCGTCCGCGTCGTGGACTCATCGGGCTCCAGCGTGACCTCGAACGAGGTCGGCGAGACGTCGATGTCCGGCGTGTAGGTCGGACCGACAGTCGCCGTGCCGAAATACGTGAGCGTATTGAATGACGTCACGGTGAGGACGAGATCGTCGCCCTCCGTCAGCGCAGTGCCGATCGGGATCGTTGCGTCGCCGGAGCCGTCCGTGAACGCCGAGCCGTAGAGCACGCCGTCGTAGTAGAGCGCGCAGAGCGCACCCTCAACACCGGCCACGGTCACGTCGTAGCTCGTCGCCGCCGAATCGATCGAACCGTCGTGCGAGACGCTGATCGATGAAGGCGTGTCCGTACGAACGCGGAGCGACGGGTCACCGAAGATGTGCCATGTGAGGAACATGTTGGCGCCGTCGGTGCCCGACTCGTCCATCATCTGACAGCTGCCGTTGTAGCAGAGACCACCGTACGTCAGCTTTTCCTCGGCTATCAGCAGGTCGACCACCTCGTCCTGCGCCTGCATCGGCGGGTTCCAGGACTGGTTGATCGATGACATGTAGGCGCCGATAGCACCGGTCGGCTCGCCGCCGTTCGTGGCGCGGAGCCATGCCTCGCCGAAGCACGTGTAGCTGACGAAATTGCCGTTGACGCACGCAACACTGATGATGAACGGAAGCATGTTGTCGTTGGTGAGCGCGTTGATGTGCGTGTTCGAGAATCCGGACGAACCCCAGCTCGTCGTCGAACCGTGGCCCGTGTAGTTGATGATGCTGCGACCGTCGTTGAGAGCGGACGTCACCATCGCAGCGGTTCCGCTCGGGTCGTAGACCTGACCGACCTCGGTGTATGTGAAGCCCAGCAGGTCGGTGCGCATGTTGTCCATGTGGACATTGTCGTACTCGCCGTCGTCGCCCGGGCCCTGGTTCGAGGCGACACCGAGGCCCTTGTGATACCAGGCGGCACCCGACTGCGGCTGCTTCTCGTACTCGATGCTCCGCGCCACCTGGGTCTCGACCTGTGCGGTACTCTCAGCGGAGAACCGACCGACGAAGACATCGGGGTAGTTGTCGGAGCCCGCCAGGAGCGAGTAGCTCGGATCGGACGAGCCGCCGCCACCCGACAGCGTCGGGAGCTGCGCAGCGTCGCCAACAAGCAGGACGTACGCGAGGTCGTGCGTGTTGTAGTAGTTCTGGATGTAGCTCTTGATCGCGCTGGCCGAACCGCCCGCGGTCGCGACGCTGACCATCTCACACGGAACGCCCATCTGCAGCTTCCAGTCGACGAAAGGCTGCATGGCAGTCATGTAGCTGCCGTAGGCGATAACGAGCATGCCACCGGTCTCACCGATCGGTGTGTAGCGGTCCATCCGCGCCTCATCGTAGTTGATGAAGTGGCGCGAGTAGAGGCGCTCGAACTCCGCGACGCGCGCGTGCGTACGACTCGACAGCAGAACGTTGGTCCGTCCCGTCCCGACGCTGCGCGCCTCAACGATCACGCTCGTGTGAACACGGAGCGTCTGCGTTGACGGATTGTACTGGAACGGGTTGACGACGATCGTCATACCCCGCACGTCACGCATGATGTATGGATCGCGTGCGAACGCGACGTCCGACGGGTACCAAGCATCGTCGCTGTAGAACGAGTCAAAAGTGTGTGCCACGGTTGCCGGGTCGATGGTGCGAAGGATCGTGCCCTTCGAAGGAGCGACCGGCACGTTCTCGAAGTCGACGTACGTCGTCCCGAGTACGCGAACATCCATCGCTGCGGCGTCTGGAATGATGATGCTGCGCGCGATGAGAGGAAGCTCCGGAAGACCGCGCTCCGAGGAGTGCGGCTCGCCATCAAGCGAGACCGTGTAGTACGTCTCTCCTTCGATGACGACCGGGCTCTTTTCGAAACTGCCCAGTTCGTACTCGATGACGGTTCTGGAGTCGCTCGACTCCATGACCGTGGCCGTGACGGCCTCGGCGCCGCTCAGCGTCACGACCTCGGCCGCCGACGCGGACAGCGTCAGCACCAGGATCGAAACAAGCGCCAGGGTCGTTCTTGTCACAACACACCTCCCAGCTCGAGGTGAAGCGTCGTTCCCCTACATGACGGAACCGGAGTACAAGAATCCGTCGCGGGGGCTCTGTCTTCCCGATTCAGGCGAATATATGTCAACCCACCGTAACCTTCAACCGGCCACGGGGCTAACGAGTGGAATCGATGCATATATTATACCACACTTTTTGAGTTTGTCATTGATATTTCTTCGCACAACAGCTCCATTCGGACACCTTGCCCATCTCGTACCGCTGGACTCCACATTCTTCTGATGCGCCGATCCACACCCCGGAGCACGCCTGACCGAGAAAACGATGACGGGGGCGCCCCGATCAAGGGACACCCCCGCCTCCTGCATCGCTCTGTGGCGCCGTCAACTCCTGCATGCCCGCAATTGGAGCTCGCGGCACACGTCGGAATCAAGGCCTCGCAACACCGCTCAGTGGTCGCAGAGATTCGAACCTGTCTGGAGACGGCCATCCAGAAACGCCTTCACGATGGACATCGCCGGCGCTTCGGCAGCACCGACCTGCACATCAACGCCCTGCTGCGCGAAGAGCTGCTGCGCATGCCGTCCCATGCCACCTGCTATGACGAGATCCGCGCCGTGGGACGCGAGCCATGCCGGGAGCACGCCGGGCTCGTGTGCCGGAGGCGTCTCTCTGGTCACACGCGTGATCGACCGCTCAGTGCGATCGACGTCGAACAGCATGAACTCAAGACAGTGTCCGAAGTGAGCCGTCAGCTTCTCGTCCCGTGTCGGGATCGCGATCCTCATGGATCCGTTCCCGTTCCCGCCTCCGATTCCGTTCCCATTCCCGCTACCGCTCGCGTCGGCGTTGCCGATCGGCTTCTCGCTGCTCATGTTACCTCCCCAGGGACTTTGGCTTGACGATCATGACCTGCTCCGAGCAGGTTCCAGGCGGCCTCCGCGATGTCGCGCATCGCCTGAGCCGCTGCTCCATCTCTGTATTCCACGACGGGCACACCCGCTACCTGCGCCCGTGTCACATCCGGGTCGTACGGAATCGACGACATCAACTCAACGCCGCGTTTCCCGCACATCGTCCTGATCTCGTCGGCACCCTCCGGATGCACGTCCCAGCGATTGACGATAACGGCCGCCGGAACGGACAGCTTGTCCGCAAGGTCGAGAACGCGGCCGAGGTCGTGTACACCGCTCATGCTCGGTTCCGTGACGACGAGCAGCTGGTCAGCGCCGGTGATGGAAGCGATCACAGGGCAGCCGATGCCGGGAGAACCATCGACGAGCACGACGTTCACATCGTGCTCCTTCGCCACGCGCCTTGCCTCGCGTCGGACGAGCGTGACCAGTTTGCCGGAGTTCTCCTCGGCGGGACCGAGCCGCGCGTGGACGAGCGGGCCGTGTCGCGTGTCCGAAACGTACCAGTGTCCATTTTCCGACGGGACGAGTGAGATGGCTCCGTCCGGACAGATCTCGTAGCAAAGACCACAGCCCTCGCACGCAAACTCATCGATTCGGGCGGGTCCATCACCCTCGGGACCTGCTTCGATCGCGTCAAAGCGGCAGAGATCGAGACAGCGGCCGCACCGCGTGCACGCCGCCGTGTCGAGCTTCGCCGTCGAGCCGCCGGAGAACCCGTGCTCCTCCCGGACCTCGGGCGCCAGCACGAGATAGAGATCGGCCGCGTCCACATCGCAGTCGCAGACCACCTTCGAACGCCAGAGCGCAGCCATTGACGCGACAAGGCTGGTCTTGCCCGTGCCGCCCTTCCCGCTCACGACAACGAGTTCCCGCACGGCTTCATTCGTCCTGCTCATGCCGCCACCCTCTCCCGTATGAGTTCCACGAGTGGCGCGAGCCGCGCCGCATAGCCGTCCACAGCCAGAACCGGAGCCACACCCCGGGCCGAACACGTCGCCACCGCCCGGTCCTCGGGGATCCCCACCAGCACAGACAGTCCTTCGCGGTCACACAACCTCTCGGCCGCGGCGTCACCCTCCTCCGTCATTCCGGTGCGGTTCACGACGACGACGGCCTCGCCCGCGACAGCGCGCACGACGCCGATAGCCTGCTCGAGATCGCTCAGCCCGAACGGCGTCGGCTCGGTCACGAGCACGACGAGATCAGCGCCGCGGACCGTCTCGACGACAGGACAGGATGCTCCCGGGGGCGCGTCGAAGATGACGACGCCCCTCTCCGGCAGATGACGTCTCAGCGCTCTGATGATCGGCGTTGCGTGTGCCTCGCCGACATCGAGACATCCCTCCAGAAACTCGACATCAACTGCGCCGGGCCCCGTCGACGAGTGCGCTGTCGCGCCTCGATGAATCTCGCCGAGCTTACGCGGCTCCTCCGTGATGGCCCCCTCAGGACACAGGAGCGCGCAGGCGCCGCACGCGTGGCAGAGCTCCGGGAAGACGAGTATCTTCTCGGGCAGATGAGCCAGTGCATTGAAGCGACAGACATCGCAGCATCTGCCGCAGTTCGTACACCGGTCCGTGTCGATGATCGGCGTCGTGACGAACACACCGCTCGTCTCACTGATCTCGGGCTGCAGGAAGAACCGACCGTTCGGCTCCTCGACATCGCAGTCGAGATAGCTGGTCTGGATGCCGTCCTGAGCGAGGAGAACGGCAAGACCTGTGGCGATCGTGGTCTTGCCCGTCCCCCCTTTGCCGCTCGCGACAGCCACGCGCAGTGGTGAGTCCATCGCGTCTAGTCTTCCTTCTGCATGTCGTTGAGGCGTCTCTGTACGTCCTTGAGCGCCTCCTCGAGATACTCCGCCTGCGCCTGGAGTGCTTCGGCCTCCTCAGCGGGAGTCAGCGGCCGAGCATTGACGGGAGCAACCGGACGGCCCTCGGGGTACTCGCCGGCGGGAACACGGCCGTATGCGTCCCAACCCGGTCCCCCGCCTCCGTATCCGTAGCCTCCGTATCCGTAGGCGCCGTACCCGTAGCCGCCCCTTCCGTGTCGCATCCCGCGGCCGTATCCGGCCCGCGCACGCCCGCCGCCACCTCCGCCGCGACCGACACCCGGCCGGACGTAGCCCGGGGCATCAAACCCTGCGCAGTATCCCATTCCTCGACCACTCATCGGACCCGCACCATCCGGGCCTCTTCTATCTCCTCTCGGCATTCCCTCTACCTCCTGGTTGTCGCTCTCGGAGCGACATGTGCGTTCAATACGTCCTTAGTTCCCTGTGCTCTGTGTTCCGTCTCCCGTGCGCCACGTTCCGTGTTCCGGGCGACGCACGCCTCGTGTCAGTCCTCAAGTCCGAGCGCGCTCCGAACCGTCCCGCTTGCTCCGGTGACGATCTCGATGCCCGCTCCCTCGAGGCCACGTGTTGCCTTCGGCCCACACTGCCCGGTCACGACCCGGTTGATGCCGGCCCCCACCACTCGCGATGCCATCTGTACACCAGCGCCCGAAGGCGCATTGACACTCGCGCTGTTGTCGATGCTTCCGAACTCGCCGCTCTCCGTGTCGTACACAACGAACCACGCGCACCGGCCGCATCTGGGATCAACCTGGCTGTCCGGAGTCGACCCTTGTGCTGAAACCGCTATCCTCATTGTCCACCTCCTCTGCCGCGTCCCCGACCGGCTCCACTCCGCCGCCCGCGACCCGAGCCACTCCGATGTCCGTCATCCGACCCATCTCCGCGACCACGACCGCGTCCGTCGTTCAGTCCGGGACCGCGACGACGACGCCCGCACCCGGCCATCACGAAACGGTCGTGGGTGAGTTCTCCACTCGCCAGCGCCTCAAGCACGTCCTGCCACTCCCCGGCAACCCACGGAAGCACGCGCACGCCGCTCTGCTCCAGATGCGCTGCGAATCGCCGCGAGACCGCTCCGCACACGAGAACATCCAGTTCCAGTCCGGCTATCCGCTTCGCCATCCGGCCGTAACCCTCATTCCCCAGCGACACTCGCAGATCCGTCTTCCAGACCGATCCGTCGCACTCGGCGACCAGCAGTTCGGTCGCCGTGTCAGCCACTGGCGAGATCCTCGTGTTCCAGACCGTCAGTCCCACTCGCATAAACAACCTCCAGGTCCTGAAACAGCACAGAACATGCCAGAATCCCGAGCTGTCACTCGGGATTCCTTAACACGATGACTGACAAGTGTTTATAGGGTTTGCAGAGAGGTACTGGTGAGATGTGTGAACAGCAGCATGTTGCAGTGCTGCATCATCTGAAGGGCGCCATGCTGCACTACTGCATCGGCCTTCTGAAGATGCTCTCAGCCGGCGTCACCGCTCCGGGGTGCCTCGATGCCCAGTCGCTTCAGGCGGCGCCACAGGGTCGTTCGGTGGATGCCGAGTTCGCCCGCCGCTCCCCGCCGGTCCCAGTCGTGGCGCTCCATCACCGAGAACAGAAAGTCACGCTCGAGTTCCTCGAGCGTCGGGGGCTGGTCTCCTGAGACGCCACCGCCCGGGAGAAGCGCGGCGGGCAGATGACGCGCGCGAATCATGCCCGACCGACACGTGACAAAGGCATGCTCTATGATGTTCTCGAGTTCGCGGATGTTGCCCGGGTAGTCGTGCCTCATCAAAAGGTCCATCACCCGCGGGCTGACGCCGGCGACCTCCTTTCCACGAAGCCGGTTGAACTTCTCGATGAAGTGACCGATCAGGAGCGGGATGTCCTCGCGGCGCTCTCGGAGTGGCGGCAGCTCGAGCGTGACGACGTTGATCCGGTAGAAGAGGTCTCTCCTGAAGTCACCCGACTCAACCATTGCATCGAGGTTCCGATTGGTCGCCGCGATCACACGAGCGTCCGATGTCCTCGTCTCCACCGCCCCGAGTGGCTCGTAGGATCCATCCTGGAGCACCCTGAGCAGGCGGGACTGGAGCGCCTGGGAGACGTCGCCGATCTCGTCGAGGAAGATGGTTCCTCCACGCGCCAGTTCGAAACGGCCCGGCTTGTCGCGGGTCGCGTCGGTGAACGCGCCCGCAAGATGCCCGAAAAGCTCGGATTCCAGGAGCGTGTCCGGGAGCGCGCCGCAGTTGACCACAACCAGCGGACCCTCGGCCCGCGGACTCTGGTCGTGGATCGCCCGCGCCAGGAGCTCCTTCCCTGTTCCACTCTCACCCTCGATGAGCACGGTGCTCCCGCTTTCGGCGATGTCCGGGACGAGCGCGAAGATCTCCTGGACAAGGTGGTTCTTGCTGATCATGTCCGCGAAGCGGACTCGTCCAGCAAGCTCGCGTCGCAGCTCCTCCTCGACACTCAGATCACGGAACGTCTCCACACCACCGATGATGGCTCCGTCCTCACCCAGGAGCAGAGCGCTGGATAGACTGATGGGGACGCGGTCTCCCTCGGCGCTCACGATGTACGCATGCCTGTCGACCACCGGCTCCCCGGTCTCCATCGTCTGGCGAAGCGCGCACGCGGACTCGCAGATGCTGGCGCGGAAGACCTCCCAGCACGGCTTCCCTATCGCCTCGTCCCGAGGTGTCTTCGTGATCCGCTCCGCGGCGCGGTTGAAGCTCAGAATGCGCCACTCGGAGTCTACGGTGAACACTCCCTCGGCGATGCTGTCGAGAATGGGATCGTACGAGCTCTCGCGGGTGAGACCGGCGGATGTCGGTGTGGGGTGCCTTCCGGCAGGGCGCTTGACCATGCTGAATCGCTCCTCAGGAGAACGTTGCATTCATGCAACTACCTCCATCGTAAGCCTGGGAGCCGTCCGGAGCAAGTCATTATCGCGGGAGGGCGGGCAACAGCGCCTCTGGTGGGCACGCGACAATGGAATCGGGCGGGCGCCGAAGCACCCGCCCGATGGTTGTACAGCATTCTGTCGGAGTCGCGGAGCGACTCCCAAGCCGCCGCCTGCGGCGGCCAATTACTTGAGCAGCACCATCTTCGTGCTGCCGGTGAAGCTCTCTGCCTGCATCCGGGCGAAGTAGACGCCCGAGGCGACGCTGCGGCCGTTGTCGTCGCGCCCGTCCCACGTCACCGTGTGCCAGCCCGGCGTCTGCTGGCCGTCGACCAGCGTCTTCACCAGCTGACCCGCGATGTTGTAGATCGCCAGCTCCACATGGCCCTCATGCGGTGCGGCGTAGGTCACGACCGTCACCGGGTTGAACGGGTTCGGGCTCACACCGGCCAGCGTGTACCGCACCGGCGTATCGAATTCGTCGACACCGGTACCGGCCGCGCCGATGACCCGCACGCACCAGCTATTGACGGTGCCGAGATCCGCACCGGCGTTGTCGCTCACCCAGAGCTCCCAATCGCCGTTCGCGTTCTCGCCGATGAAGTCATCAAGGGTGCCCGGGCCGCTGACCGGCAGCTCATCCGGGTACCAACCGACGATGTTGTCGGCGCTGCCGCCGGAGCGGTTGTGCAGACAGACCGTCGTCCCATCAGGTGAGATCAGGTTGACGATGAGGTCACCGATGTACGTGTGCGTGAGGTCGAGCGAGACCTCGAGTTCGCTGATCTCGACGTCATCCGGGAACGCCAGATAGGTCGAGACACCCGCGGGGGTCGAGTCCGGGATCGGAAGCGCCGGACTGTCGCAGTACTCGTACGTCATCGTCGGGGTCAGTGTGAAGTCGACGCGTGCGGTAACCGCGCCCTCGTTCACCACAACACCCGTCTCGACGCCGGTCGACCAGTCGAGCTTGCTCGCCGTTACGGTGTAGGTGCCGGCGTACATCTCGTCGAGGAGGTAGTAGCCCGTCCCATCCGTCGTGGTCGACGCGCCGCCCGGCATCGCCGTGATGAGCACGCCGCTGTTCTCCATGCCGCCATCCAGCGTCACCATGCCGCTGATCCCGCCGGTCGGGGCGCTCTCGAGCGTGATCAGGTAGATCACGGTGTTCTCGAGGAGGTCCTTCCGCCCGGCAGCGTCTGCGGCCGCGTAGTTGAACGAGTAGAACACGATCTGGCCGCTCGCCGGGTCCGGCGTGTCGTCGTAGACCAGCACGCTCGGAAGCGTCGAGTAGCTCGACCAGGTCATCACGATGTCGGCATCCGCTGTCGGGATGTAGGAGTCAGCGTCCCCGTAGCCGCTGTAGCCGACCGTCATGGTGCCGAGCGTGTTCGGGAACGATGCGATCGGATGCGACGCGTCGTAGACCGCCACGTCACCGCTCGAATCGTGCTCCCAGTCGCTCGCGTGAAGCACGTTCGCTGCGAACGTCGGGTACCCGGGGTAGCTCGCCGCATCGTACGCCAGCTCGCCGCCCTCGATGATGAGCTTGCCGCCGCCGGCAACATAACTCTCGAGGTTCGTGCGGTAGGCCGCCTCCAGCACGGGCTGCGTGCTGCTGCCTGTTGACCAGATGATGAAATCGTAGTTCATCCAGCTCATCGGATCAGACGCCGCAGCCGTCTCGATGGTCACGTCGTACCCGAGATCGACCAGGTCGGCCTCGAATTCGCTCACCGAGCGCTCGTCCACGACGCCGTTCCAGACATCGACGACGCCACCGCTCTTGTCGAGCTTGACCAGTTCCTGACGCGCCGCGACCGTGTCGTTGATCACGAGAAGGTTCGCGAGCGTCTCCTCGAGCTGGAAGTCGAACGTCTCGGCCGCCTCGTCCACCGTGATCCCCATGGTGACGGGGATATGGTGGTACGCGCGGACGTTCATCGTGTAGTTGAAGTACGGAAGCGTCTGCGAGTACTGACCCGTCACCGGGTCACTCGTCGTCTCCGCGTAGAGCGACATGTCGTCAGCACGATAGAACCGGACCGTCGCCTCCAGAGGCGTGCCGGTGCCGATCTCGGTGACCGTACCCGACACGACGCCGCTCGGCGCGAAGTCCATGTAGAAGTCATGGTCGTTCGCCCCGTACATCACGAAGACGTCCTCGAAGAGCGTGATGTACCCGAACTTGAGGACGTACACATCGTAGTGGTCGACCGGCAGGTCGCCCTCGATGGTGTACGCGCCGCCGACGCCCGAGACAGCCGTGAAGACCGGCGTGGCGCCCGTCGTGTCGCTGCCCGCGGCGTATCCCTTGATGACGGCGCCCTCGATCGGAGCACGCGCCGGGGCCTCGTAGACCTCACCGGCCAGCTGGCCGTAGACGACCTGGACCGTGATGTCCTCGGTGTAGTTGTTGAATCCGGCCTTACCCATCACGGCTGTGACGGTCCCGCTGCTCGTCGGCGTGACCGGCACGTCGAGCACGGTCATGACGCCGGAGCCACCCGAGAGGTCAAGACCGCAACCCTCGATGGTGTAATCGAAGTTGGTCTCGGAGTTCGTCATCGTCACCGTGCCCTCGATGTACGGGGCCAGCGCTCCATAGAGGCCGATCGACGCAACCTCGGCGTCGATGTCGTGCGTCGCGAAATCCGCGCCGCCCGTCACCGGGATGACGTCCTCGAGACAGTTATACGTCTCGCCGATCTCGCTGCCGACGATCAAGAGATCCTGGCCGTAGTCGCTCTCGAGCGTCATCGTGGCCTGACCGTTGATGTCGGTAACGCTCTCCATCGTCTGGAAGTTCCAGCCGGTCACCGTCAGCACGACGTCCGGGAGTGGCAGATCCTCGTCGTCCAGGACCGTGATCGTGACGTCGGTCTGCGTGCTGATCGGAATGGACGGAGGAACGATCGTGTAGCTCACCGGAACGATGGCCAGAATGTCGGCCGTATAGGTCTCCGTGTTGAAGCCGGTCACGGTCAGCGTCATGGTCTCGCCGACCGGGATCATGCTCAGGACATCCATCGTGACGTTGCCGGACGCGTCGGTGGTCCCGGAGGCGTAGATCGTGCCGTCGTGGTACAGACAGCAGAGCGCGTCCTCGACCGGCGTCGCGCCGTCCATTACGCCGACATCCCAGGTGACCATGTTCGGGTAGATCACCGGAAGATGCGTGACCGTGATCGGGGCCGGCGAGTCGGACCGGACGCGAAGCGATGGATCGCCGAAGAGGTTCCATGTCAGGAACATCTCGTCTCCACCGGAGCCGTACTCGTCGATCATGTGACCACAGCCGTTGAAGTAGAGTCCGCCAACCGTGCGCTTGGCTCCGGCAACGAGGAGGTCGACGATCTCGTCCTGCGCGTCCATCGGCGGGTTCCAGGACTGGTTGACCGACGACATGTAGGCTCCGATCGCCCCAGTCGGCTCACCATTGGTGCCGTTCGTCGCGCGCATCCACGCCTCGGCGTAGCAGGTGTAGCCGTTGAACTGTCCGTTGACGCACGCGACGCTCACGATGTGCGGGAGCATATTGTCGTTAGTCAGCGCATTCACGTGCGTGTTCGAGAACCCGGTCGAACTCCAGCTCGTTGTCGAACCATGACCGGTGTAGTTGATGATGCTGCGCCCCTCGTTGAGGGCCGCCGTCACCATCGCCGCGGTGCCGGTCGGGTCGTAGATCTGGTCGACCTCGGTGTAGGTGAAGCCGAGCAGGTCGGTCCGGATGTTGTCGAGATGCTCGTCGTCGTACTCACCGTCGTCGCCGGGACCCTGGTTCGACGCCACACCCATGCCCTTGTGGTACCACTCACCAGCCGCGTGCGGACGCTTTTCGTACTCGACCGAGCGGAGGACCTGGGTCTCGACGTCGCCGATGGTCTCGGCGGAGAACCGGCCGACGAACAGATCGGCGTAGTTGTCGCCCGAGATGAGCGAGAACGACGGATCGGACGAACCGCCGCCTCCCGTCAGCGTCGGCACCTGCGCGGCGTCACCGACGAGCAGGACGTAGGTCAGCCCGTTGGTGTTGTAGTAGTTCGTGATGTAGGTCTTGATGTTCGCAGCGGAACCGCCGGCGTCGGTGACCGTGACCATCTCACACGGCACGCCCATCTGGTTCTTCCAGTCGACCAGCGGCTGCATGGCGGAGAGCCACGCGGCATCGTCATAGCAGATGACGAGCATGTTACCCATGTCATCGACCGACGGGTAGCGCGACTGCGGCGCGTCGGCGAAGTTGAGAAAGTGCCGCTCGTAGATCTTGCGGAACTCGGAGTTCATCGCCGCCGGGCGGTGCGTCAGCGGACTCACGGCCGCACCGGACTCCGTCACCTCGACCGTCACGCGGTCGTAGACGCGGAGTGTCTGCGTCGCCGGGTTGTACTGGACCGGGTTGACGACAACGACCATTCCGCGGAAATCGCGCATGATGTACGGCTCGCGAGCCGTCGCCAGCTCGGCGGGGTACCACGCGTCGGTCCCGTAGAAGTCGTCGAACTCGTAGGCCACGGTGGCCGGATCGATGTTCCGATAGAGATTACCCTTCGACGGGGCGACCGGGATGTTCTCGAAGTCGGTGAAGTGCGAGGAGAGAACGCGGACGGCCATGTCTGCGTCGTCGGGGATGATGATGCTTCGACACACGTTCGGGAGTTCGGGAAGCCCGAGCTCGAGGAGTGTGCTCTCCTCGCCCAGACCGATGGCGTAGTACGTCGCCCCATCGATCTCGACGGTGTTCGTCGTAACGCTCGAGAGCTCATACTCCAGAACGGTCCGACCGATCGACGACTCGACCACGCGAGCCACGACCGGCTGGGTTCCACTGCCGACCGCGAGCGTCTCAGCGCTCAGCACCATCGGAAGCAGCAGAACGAGACACAGCGCGATCAACGCGTTGCGCACGGTTCACCTCCACGGTTGAGAGACACAGCGACTCATCCACCAGCGTCGGCGACCCAGTCATCCGGACCGCATCCGCAGGCGAACGCGCTTGGAATTATCCCTAAGTGCCCACAGAGCATCATTATAGCACATCCTCAGCAGTTTGTCATCAGGCAATGTCCAAACCCCGCCGCAGAGGTCGCTCACACCGCACCGCCGGCAGCGCAGGCGTGCCCGGCGAGAACCCCACGCCCGGGGTGGCCTGCGTCACGCAGGCCATCTGTACACAGGCCATCTGGCCACGAAGAAAGGGCCGGGAGTGTCCCTCCCGGCCCCTTGTTGCGCTCTCTTCGGACTGCTGTTCTACGCGGCCTTCGGAGGCCTGATCGAGACGGCGATGACCGCCGCCACCAGACAGGCGACACCGGCGATGGTGAAGGCCAGCGGGAAGTTGTTCAGGTCGCCGAGCTTGCCACCCATGACCGGGCCGAAGATCCCGCCGACGCCGTAGGCAAGGAAGACCCAGCCGTAGTTCTGCCCGATGTACTTCGCCCCGAACGTGTCGGCCGTTGTGGTCGGGAAGAGCGCGAAGTTGCCGCCGAAGTTGAAACCGATCAGCGTCGCACCGAGGTAAAGCAGCGCCTTCGTGCCGGCCATGAACGGGAAGAGGATCACGAGGATTCCCTGCGTCGCCGTCATGATCACAACCGACGTCTTACGACCGAGCTTGTCGCTCATCGCACCCCAGGCGATGCGTCCGATACCGTTGGCCAGCGAGAAGAACACGGCCATGGCCGTACCGGCTACCGCCGACGCCGCGACCGGATCCATCCCGTTCGTCTCGAGCGCCTGGCTCGGGAAGAGCTTCATCAGACCGATCGACATCAGCCCCGCGCCCGCGCTGAAAAGGAAGGTCAGGAAGATCATGTAGAACTGCGGGGTCTTGAGCATCGCGCCCGAGTCGAAGTTCACCGTGCCCATGGTGGGCTTGCCGTTGGTCGTGGCCTCAGGAGGCGTGTAGCCCGCCGGGAGCCAGGTCTTCGGCGGGAAGGTCATGACGAGCGCACCGAGAATGGTCGCTGCCGCGAAGACGACACCGTAGACGATGAACGTTGTCGACAGACCCATGTTCTCAATCATATGACCCCAGGCGCCGGCCATCTTCACCCAGATAGTCGCCCCGAATCCGAAACCTGCGACCGCGAGGCCGGTGATGAGCCCCTTCTTGTCGGGGAACCAGCGCATACCGACCGCGATCGGCACGACGTACGCCAGGCCGATACCCGAACCGCCGATGATGCCGACGAAGATGAAGATGGGCCAGAAGGAGGTGCCGCCGAAGAGACCGGCGAGCAGGTAACCAGCGCCGAGCACGAGGCCACCGGAGATGGCCAGCTTGCGCGGGCCGACCTTCGGCATCATGCGGCCGGCGATCACCATGACAATGGCGAAGAGCGCGAGGCCTGCCGAAAAGACCATCTGTGTTTCCGTCTTGGTCCAGCCTGCTTCGACGAGGGGCTTGGTGAAGACGCTCCATGCATAGATCGCACCCAAACAGAGCTGGATGAGAATGGCGCCGACCACAACAAGCCCGCGATTCATCGTTTTCTCTTGAGCCATGTCATCTCCTTAATGAGACATCGAAAACGGGGGCGGCCCGAAATCGAGCCACCCCCGCGGATTGAAATGCTACTTCGCCTTCCCGATCTCCTCAACAGCCTCGGGATTGGCCAGCGTGGAGGTGTCACCGACCTCCTCGCCGATGGCCTTGGCGCGGATGACGCGACGCATGATCTTGCCGGAGCGCGTCTTCGGAACGTCGTTGACGAATCCGATGTAGTCGGGACGGGCGATCTTGCCGATCTCGACTCCGACGTGCTCGCGCAGCTCCGCCCTGAGCTCCTCGCTCGGCTCGACGCCCTTGCGAAGCACGACGAACGCGGCCAGCGACTCACCCTTGAGCTCGTGCGGCTTGCCGATAACTGCGGACTCGGCGACCTTCGGGTGACTGACGAGCGCGGACTCGACCTCGGAGTTTCCGATCCGGTGACCGGCGACGTTCAGCACGTCATCGGCGCGACCCTGGATCCAGAAGTATCCGTCCTCGTCCATGCGAGTCACGTCGCCGGCGAGGTAGGTCTTGTCGTAGCGGCTCCAGTACACATTCTTGTACCGCTCGGCATCCTTGTAGAGACCACGGAGCATACCGGGCCACGGCTTCTCAACGACGAGGTTACCGCCCGCGTTCGTGATCGGGTTGCCGTCGTCATCGTAGACCTTCGCCGAGATGCCCGGGAACGGCCGCGTGCCCGAACCGGGCTTGAGCGGCGTGATGGGGAGCGGCGTGATCATGAAGTGACCGGTCTCCGTCTGCCACCACGTATCCATGATCGGGCAGTTCTCCTTGCCGACATGGAGGTGGTACCACATCCACGCCTCGGGGTTGATCGGCTCGCCGACCGAACCCAGGATGCGCAGCGACTTCATCGCGTGCTTCTCCGGATGCTCATCGCCCAGACGCATGTGGGCGCGCACCGCCGTCGGCGACGTGTAGAGAACCGTCACGCCGTGGCGCTCGACCATCTCCCACCACCTATCGGCCTCGGGGTACGCCGGAGCGCCCTCGTAGATGACCGACTTGGCGCCGAGGATCATCGGAGCGTAGACGATGTA
>Ga0180433_10001235_pt1 | contig 43037 bp, 44 predicted proteins | sample SS_ome_8_FD_132980 | JGI IMG/M metagenome (GOLD analysis project Ga0180433, IMG submission 132980) | Hypersaline lake sediment archaeal communities from the Salton Sea, California, USA - SS_1_D_1 metaG | ecosystem: Environmental > Aquatic > Non-marine Saline and Alkaline > Hypersaline >...
GTCCGTGAAAACCACCCGGAACTGAGACAGCGGTACCTGGAAATCGGCATCAGCATCTCCCTGATGGCCATTCTCCTGGAGGAGGGGATTTTAACCCTCCATGGGGCAGCCGCAGTCAAGGGAGAAAGGGCCTTTCTGTTTGCCGGACCCAGCGGCTCGGGAAAAACCACCCTGTCCCGTTTCCTTCAGCAGAGGGGATGGCGGATCCTGAGTGACGAACTGGTAGCGGTGGCGAAACGGGACGATACATATCGGGTGTTTCCCGGTCCCCGGTGGGGGATGCATTATTTTCAGCCCCGTTTTTACGACAGCGGGAGCTGGCAATCCCCTGGACGATCCTTCCTTCTGAGGGGGATTTATCTGCTGGGCAGACACTCTCGGAAGGGGAGCCGGGTGCAGCAGATTCCCCCCGGCGAAGTGGCGGTCAAGCTCCTTCGGGCATTCTTTGACGCCCGGTTTACCCATTCCATTGGCCGGGAGTACAAGATCCGGGCATTTTCAATTGCCTCCCAGCTGGCCATGACCTTTCCGGGCAACTGGCTGGAAATGGACCTGAACGATCCTCCCCGGTGGAGGGTGAAATCACTGATGACGGAAGTGTTGCAAGACGGTCCAGTGGAAGGAAAATCATTTGCCCTGGCGGTTTTCCCCGATGCGCTTTTGGTGCTGCGCTACCGGGATTACCGGCTTTTCATGATGCATCCATCCGATCTCGGGGCGGTTCGGTACCTGACCGAAACCAACGGAGGGTTTCTGGCTTCCGGTGAAAAAATGCCCGTCGGCCCTGGGAAAGAATCCCTGCCGCCACCGGATGAATTGAAAGGAATCTGGAGAGAACTGAACCGATCCCAACCCCCCGCGCCTTGAAAAAGATCTCTCCGAAATGACCCGGCGGGGTTGGACAGACGGCATCATCGGCGATACCAGCCTCCAACATACAATGCCGGGTGCACTTTGTTTGCAAAATTCCCCTTCCCGACGGGAGAATCCGGGGCCCGGGATCCCGGGTCAGTCTGGATTTTTGGTGACCGGTTTCAAACGGTTTTCCGCCGCATGCAGGATTTCCCGCAGGAGTGCCGGATAGCCCAGACCGTCGATGTGTGCCATTTTGGCCAGGTGGCCGTCCCAGCACCATCCGGGATTGGGGTTGACTTCCAGCAGTCGCGGGATGCCGTGGTCGTCCAGACGCCAGTCGAAGCGGCAGTAATCCCGGCATCCCAGTCGTTCGAAGAGTTTCAGGCAGTCTTCGATCAGCATTTTCTGCACCCGGTCCGGCAAAACCGCGGGCTTGGACTTGATTTGCCAGTAGGGGGAATCCGGGAGCCATTTGGCCTCATAACCGCAAAGGCGGGGCAGGTCGGAGGGGAGGGTGGAATAATCCTCCTCGATGATGGGCAGTACCCGGTAGGATTCCGGGGGGTTACCGATGATGCCCACACTGAGGTCGGCTCCGGGAAGGAACTCCTCTACCAGGATGGGTTTGCCGTACCCGAATTTCTCCCGGATCTCCGAAATGGCCGTGACCAGTTGCTCCGAATTTTCCGCCACGCTGTTTTGGGTGATACCAAAACTGGAATCCCCGAAATTGGGTTTGACCAGGACCGGAAAATCGATGGACAGTTCAAAACTGCTGTCCTCCGGTTTTACGAAGATACCCCGGGGGATCTGGATTCCCATCTCCTTGGCGATTCCCCGGACCAGTGATTTGTCGTAACAGTGGGCCAGGCACTGGGGACCGGAACCGGTATACGCCAGACCCAGGGCTTCCAGCAGCACCGGAACGTGCAGTTCCTGCTGGGGATCGTTGTACAGCCCTTCGTCGCAAAGGTTGAATACATAGGCGACCCGGTTCTTCAGTTTCTGGAGAGATTCGATCAGGTGGTCATGGGTGGATAGATACAGGAATTTGTATCCTCCGAGCTCCTGTAAAGCGATTTTCAGTTGATCAATGGTGTAAAAATCGTCGTCGTCGAAAACAGCCGAGGGTTTCAGGGGATCTTCCCGGGAGATATCCCCCAGCAGCACCACCACTTCTTTCTGGCGGACTTTATTTTTCCGTTCCTTGACTGACCATTTTTTTTGAATGGCCATGGTGACGGCCAGGCGGCGTTCCATCATGCCCAGGTCCTGGTTGCGCTCGGAATCCGGGCAGAGTTCGCTGTGAAAAAGAATATCCGAGAAACCGGCTGCGGTCAGGAGTCCTTCCAGGCTTTCCCGGGTGTAGAGCCTCTCGGCATAGAATTGATCCGCGATCACTCCCTTGGCCACATGCACGATCACTTCCCGTGAAATCAGGCGCTGCTGGTCCATGGAGAGAGATCGTTCCCGGCAGACGAAATAACTCTTATCGATCCATTCCCAGGAACGGGGCTGAAAACCGGTCTTCTGGTAGGCCCCGTCTGCCACGTCTATCATCAGCCTGCCCCCCGGTTTCAGTACCCGTGACACTTCTTTAAGAACCCGAAAATCATCCTGAATGGTCTCGAAATATCCGAAGCTGTTGCCCAGAATCATGACCACGTCAAAATGATCGGGAGGATAGGGCAGTTTTCGGGCATCCCCTTCCCGAAAAGGGATATAGAAATTCTGTTCGCGGGATTTGATCTTGGCTTTCTGAATCAGGTAGTGGGATCGATCCAGGCCTTCCACCAGCTGGAATCCGCGGCGGTAAAGTTCGATGGTATGCCGGCCCTGTCCGCAGCAAAGATCCAGTACCCGGTCCCGCGGGGTGAGTTTCAAAAATGAAGAAAACAGGTCCACTTCCTTTTCGGTAATCCGGGGATCCTCGACCACGTCCCCGTCGGTCTTCAAGTAGAGTGATTTGAATATCAACCGCCACCAGTCGGGACGGACATGTTCCTCCAGGTTGGGCAGGGGGCCGAGGGTCTTGATGTGAGAACCGGCATGTTTTTTTTTCTGGGAAACGGGATAATCCTGACTTTTTACTGACATAATGGGTACCTCCTTCTTGTCCATGGAATTTGTTCTGCGGTTCATGGATCGCGTCTACCGGGTCGACCATCCGGTTTTGGTGAGGGTAAAGGCGGCCACGGTAAAAATCCAGATCATGAAGATGCAGGAAAAGATCGAAAAAAGCACCAGATACGGTGAGTCCTTTCGCCCTTCGATGCGCACGTAGTAAAGGATATAAAAAAACCCGGAAAAAACCGAGTAGGCCAGGACGCGGAATACAAAATTGAGATCGATCAGTCCGGAGAAAAGGAAATAATAAAACCAGACAAAATGCAGAAAGACCATGATAACAGTGGTGATGAATTCAAAGGCGGGGAGCAGGATATTCCCCCGGCGGCGACGCTGGAACATGAATTTTGAAAAGATGATGCTTTCCCGGATATTGCTTCGGGCCCAGCGGGTCAGCATCTTCAGGATCTGCCCAAGCCGGACGGGCACCATGGTATAGGCCACTGCCGTGCGTTGAAAGAAGGACTGGTATCCTTCCCTCAGGATCATGTTGGTCAGGCTTCGGTCTTCTCCATAGGTACAGGTGATATTCAGGAATTTCTGGCGGATCCAGCGGTCAATGATCTGTTCCATAGCCGAGCGCCGGTAGGCGGAAAAGGCTCCCGCAACGCAAAAAACACAGTGAAAAGTGGATTGAATGGCCCGCGTGAAATCAAAGGCCATGGCAAAATGGGCATGGAGCATGCGGGTCAGGATGTTGGTCTTTTTGTTCCAGACTCTGATCCGGCTGGTCACCGCACCCATCCGGGGATTGAGAATCAGGGGAGTCACCAGTTCCTTGAGGGCGGAGGCCGCGGGTTTGGTGTCCGAATCCACGGTGATCAGGATGGGTGAACGGGATATCCGGTAGGCGTGGTAAATAGCCTGTCTTTTTCCCCGGTTGCATTTGAAATTGACAATCCGGATCCGCCCGGGAAATTCTCTGCAGGCGCGTTCCATGAAAGAAAGGGTGTCATCGGTGGATCCGTCATTGATGGTCAGTATTTTCACCCGTCCCTCCGGGTAATCGCAGTCCATCAGTGAACGGAGGGTGCGGTAAATTGTCTGCCCTTCGTTGTAGGCGGGAATGACCAGGGTGATCTCCGGCCAGCAGGTCACCCGGGCGGAGGGATAGGGTTTGTATCGAAACCAGAGAATGGTTCTGACCACCAGAGAAGAGAGAAAGGTGACCAGACTGAAAAGAAACAGAAAACGGAAGAAAGGCTGACCGGCGCCGGGGATACGCGGAAGGTTGTTTTGAAATAAAATATTTTCCTGGAGGGCCAGATAGAGCACTGCAAGGGAGCCGGATAATATGAACAACTTGAAGACGGGTTCCATCATATCCCAGGAAAATCTTCCGGGGATGGTCCGGGCGGGGGAAGGGTACGGGGAGGGTTTCTTCATGAAGAATTCTCCATCAGAAAATCTCTGGATGTTTCACCGGTCAATATACCCCAGGGCCCTGAGCATATCCAGTCCGCGCAGATCTTCTTCTTTTTCAAGGAGAGGCGGGGAATAATGTAAGAATTTGCCAAAGACAGACCCGAGTTTCCGGAACCGTACCACTGTCTCACCTGAGTGTTGCCGTATCATCTCCCGGGGAATCTGATCTGCTGCAGAAAAACCCGATGCCCGATCGAGATGGTAATACTCCGGCTGGGGCTGGAGGGGGTCAGAAAAGGTGAAGATGACCTGGTAAGGCCACTGGACCAGGCTTAATTTGCTGTGAACCGGACCGTGGCCAAGGACAAATGATGGAACCGGTTGCTCCTGTGGGCACCGGGATAACAACCCCGGGACGGAGGAATCGGCCAGGGGACTTTCTATTTTCAGCAGGTCCAAAATGGCGGGGGATATTCCGGCGATCGATACCGGCCGGGAAATCACCTGGCCTTTCATGCCGGGAACGGCCACCATCAGAGGGATATGAATAAACTGACGATTGAGGTACCGGGTATGGCCGAAATAGTCTTTCAATTCACCCAGTCCCTCGCCGTGATCGGCAAAAACGACCACCACCGTATTCTCCAGAAGTTGGGATCGGAACAGATAAGAGAACAGTCTTCCCAGTTGAACATCCATGAACTCCACTTCCCGGCGGTAGAATTCGCGGACCGACCGTCCCTTCAGAATGGGAATGACCTGGCCCAGTTCGAACCAGCCCTCTTTGGAACAGACAATATCCATACTTCCCGACGGGTACGTCAGAAGGTAGGAACCCTGGTAGTGGGTGGTAGAAAAACGAAGGTTACGGGGAGTGATCCGGCAGTCGGGGCTGAATTTCAATCCCCGTAAAATATGAAAGGAAAAGTCCGTCATGGAACAACCGGTGGCAAAGGTCAGGGAATGGCGACCGGCTGTCAGCGGGTATTTTTGTTTCAGGATGGCGCCCTGGTAGGTATTGAAGCGGGAAATAGTCCGATCATCCAGCCGGATATCGAAATCGGCCTTCAGGTCGGGGGGAGCATAGGGGGAGTGTGGGTCGGAAAAATGGACAAACAGGAAAAAGGGGCTTTCCCTGAGGCGGGAGAGCAGTGGGAGAGCAGCGTCCACCACCTCCCGGGCATTGCGGTAAAATACCCTGCCTTCCGGGATCTCAAGAAACTGATCAAATCCCCGGCTGAACCCGGTATCGGGTTCCAGGGTGCCCAAAGAAATGATTCCCGCTGTTTGATAGCCTCTGGATTTCAAGACTTCCTGGATCAGGGGATGGGATTTGCGGTAGCGGTCGTGGTTGTGCCATACCTCCAGTTCGTGAGGCAGACGGCCGGTAAAGGCGGAGAGGTGGGCGGGCAGGGTTTCGGGTACGGTGGTGAAGGCCCTTTCGAAAACCACCGATTTTTCAGCGAATTTCTTAAGGTTGGGGGTGGAGGCCCGGGCGCCCCGGCCGGTATCGATATAATCGTAGCGGGTGGTATCCAGGCTGATGAAAATCACGTTCCGGTCTGATTGTCCCTGGCAGCGATGCAGCAGCAGGATCATGCCCAAAAGGAGAAGAAGGACCAGGATGAACCCGATCAGGGGCCGGTTGGTTTGTTCTCTGCATAATCTGAAACGGGCTTTCATTTTTCCTGGTTCCCGGTCTGTCCGGTTTTTCGGAAACCATAATAACAGGATGAGATTAGAGGAAGGTTAAAAGCGGATTAGAAAAATTTAATTATCCGTTTTCGGAGAACGATTTTGTGTGGACGGATTCACCGGTGGGCTGAAGGGGAAAACAGACCTGGATATCGGTTCCTTTCCCCGGTGTGCTTTTGATTCCGATTTCAGCGCCATGGAGATCGCAGACCCTTTTCACCAGCGAAAGCCCCAGCCCGAATCCCTGGACGGTGGATGAACGGGACTGGTCGACCCGGTAAAACCGGTTGAATACCAGTGGAAGGGCCTTGGAAGGGATCCCGATACCCGAATCCGTTACTCGAAACACCCCCCACCGCGGATCCCGGCTCAAGGATATCTGGATGCTTCCCCCGGGAGGAGTGTATTTCACCGCGTTGTCCAGCAGGTTGTTCACCATCAGGGAAAGCAGGGTGGGATTTCCCCGGATGAAGAAGAGTCTGGCCTCTTTCAGGGAAACGGTCAGACGCTTGGACCGGACGGAAGGCTGGATCTTTTTCAGGCTTTCCAGAAGCAGCTCATGCAGGGAAGTGGATTGGAAAGGAAATATCTGATGCATGAAGTCGATGTTGGAAAGAAACAGCAGGTTGTCCACCAGGTGGCCGAGACGTTTGGCTTCCCGGTGCAGGTTCGACATTGTGCTGCGGTAGTAATCGACGGATCGGGCCCGTTTGCCGGCCAGTTCAATTTCACCAAGGATGGTGGTAAGGGGGGTCTTAAGTTCATGGGACACGTCACTGGAAAACTGTTTGATTTGCCCGACGGATTTGTCCAGGCGGGAGATCATCTGGTTGAAGGTGCGAATCAATTCTCCGATTTCATCCTCGCCGGCCTTCAGTTCAATCCGGTGAGACAGGTCCCGGGTGGTAATTCTGCGGGCCGCCGCCGTGATTTCCCGTACCGGGTTGATCACCCGGCTGAGGATCAGATAACCGCCGATGGAGGAGAGCAGCAGCATTACCGGCCCGGTGGCCAGCAGGACCATCAGCAGGTTCCCCAGAACCTGGTGGATCCTCTTCAGTGAAGTCCCCACCTGGATCAGGTAACGTCCCGAAGGAAGATCGATCGGATAAAATAGGATTCGAATCGGATGGTCGGACAACCCCGGGTCGTTGGCATTGATCAAGAGAGACTGATCTGGAGCCAGTTGGCGGAGCAGGGGTTGGCCTTTCCCGGGATATTGACAGCGGTTCAGCACTTCGGACCGGGTGATCCGCAGATACTCATCCTCGGCTCCGAGGGCAAGTTGCAGGATCTGGGTGAAGAACCGGTTGGTCAGGACTTCTTCCTTGACATTCACGATATTGGAACGCCACTCTTCCGGCGAGGATTGCTGCATGGACAGGCGGATTTCGCGGGCCACGGTGAATAGAGTGTCATCGATCGATTGTCCGAGGTTGGACTTGATGGTCCGGTAGACCATCACATCGGTGATCAGCAGAATCAGCCCCACGATCAGAAGATACCAGAAAGTCAGTCGGCTTCTGATCGATTTAATCTTCGGGGATTTCATCGATTTTGTATCCCACTCCCCGGACGGTGTGGATATACCTGCAGGGGAATCCCTTGTCCACCTTCTCACGAAGGTAATTGATGTACACATTGACGATATTGCTCAGTCCATCGTAATTCATGTCCCAGATATGTTCCAGTATGGCGGTATGAGGCAGGACCTTTCCCCGGTTTCGCATCAGATACTCGAGCAGGGCGTACTCTTTGCCGGTCAGGGCAATGGACCGGCCCTCCCGGGTGACCTTCCTGGATGCCGGGTCCAGCTGCAGATCTCCCACTTTCAGGACCTTATCCTTGTAATCCTGGTTCCGACGCAGAAGGGCCCGGATCCGGGCCATCAGCTCCTGGATGGCGAAGGGTTTGCTCAGGTAATCGTCGGCGCCTTCTTCCAGTCCCCTCACCCGGTCTTTAACTTGACTTCGGGCCGTAAGCATCAGAATGGGAACCGCAATCCCCTGGTCGCGCAGTTGCCGACAGACGGCGAAGCCGTTTTTGAGCGGCAGCATGATGTCCAGGATCACCAGGTCGTAGGGGTTGCTTTCTGCCAGAAACAGGGCCTCTTCGCCGTCGTGGCAGATGTCCACCGAATATTGTTCTTCCTTCAGGGCTTTCTTGAGGAAAACGGCCAGCCCCTTATCGTCTTCGGCCACCAGGATTCTCACCGGTGCGGCTCCCTTATTTGGCCTTGCGTTTTCTTCTCAGTGAATTGACGGGGTGACGGTGGCTGAGGGGGAATACCCCCTGACGCGAGGTTTTGATGTTTTCCACGATGTAAAAGGCGTGGGGATTGGTTTTTTTCAACATCCGGACCGCCTCCTGGAGACGGATCCTTTGAATCACGGTGTACAGGATCTGGACGGTCTGCCGTGCACCTTCGCCCTTGATGAAGGTATAGCCGATATTTTTCCGATCCAGATACCGCTTGAAACGGGAATGATCCTGGCTGAAAAAAATTTTTAGGATTACCACCCCGATGGAGATCTTCTCTTCCAGCCAGATCCCGACATAATTGCCCATGGCAAATCCGCCGGCGTAGCCGATCACACAGGCAAAATTCCGCAGGTTGAGAAGTACTTCCCGGATGGCGAGGAGCCAGATCAGGATTTCAAAAAACCCAATCAGGGCGGCCAGCTTGCGATAGCCTTTCCCCAGAAAGATGATCCTCAGGGTACCCAGGGAAACATCGATGATCCGGGCGGTGAAGATCAGCAGGGGAATCACCACCCAGGAATACCAGTCAAACCCCATTTCCTTTTTTCCTCCGCTTTTTACCGCCCGTATGAGAAACTCTGCGGGCGAAAAAAATTGGTCACCTTATAATACAAGCCGGGGGAATTGTCAATGTAAAAGAGGAGAAATCGGGCAATTTTCTCCCGGTGAATTCCGGCCGCTCAGTTGTAATGGAAGATGATCAGGCCTTCTACCGACGGGTAGGGGAAGTCATCGGGAAGCAGCGGGAAGGGAGCGCTGTTCTTGATGGCGTATAGGGCCGATTTGTCGTATTCTTCCACCCGGGAGGGATAGCGGAGAACCAGTTGATCGATGGTTCCTTCTTTGGTGATCACCGCGTAGATCGTCACCTTGCCCGGAATCCCCATCCGGGCGGTGGCGGGAATCAGCCAGTTTTTCTTGATCCGGTACACCACCCGGCGGGCCCAGGGGGTGATGTCGTATCCAAAGGAGTTGAATACCGCGCCTCCTCCGGTGGCCACCTTGCCGTCGCCGGGGCCCAGTCCCCGGCTGAGGCCCCGCTCCCAAAGGGTGCTTCCCGGGATCCCGAAAGAGGCGGAGGAAAAACGCCCTTTGCCGCCGGGGTTTGACGGAGCCATTAAACGGTCGGGGTCCGACAGGGACTTGGTGAGGGTCTCTCCGAGGGCAAACAGGTTGTCACGGGTAAAGTCGGGAGGGGAGTGGGGTTGAGCAGGGCGTGAAGGTTGATCCCGGTCCGCTTCCGGCGCTTCGTCCACCGGACCGGTCATTGCCCCCAGGGGCCCCGGGTCGACGGATTCCCCGGAAGCTTCCTTACCGCCAAGGGTGAATGGACGGATGATGATCGGAATATTGCCGGGTTTACCGGATTGGGCAGCGGGAGAAGATGGAGAGGGTGCGGGGGTGGATTCCGGTTTCACCTCGATCCGGGCAGGGGAGGGCGCAATCAGGGGAGCTGCGATCGACGGAGAGACCAGCTTTACAGCCAGCGGAGGGGGGGGGTGCAGAAGGCGGGTAATGGAGGGATTGAACTCCATATGCAGGATAAAGAAAAACAACAGGAGGTGAAGGAGTATGGAAAACAGGAAAAAGGTTTGTTTTCGCATCCTCCATATTATATCATAGATGGTGCCGGCTCTACACGCCGGCGGGAAAGAAGAAGGAGAATATTCATCCAAAAACCGGGACGTTTTTTGCGGTATCTTTTTTTCTGTACCGCTTTCGATATGCGCTGTAAAATCTGTGGCGATCCATTGACAATTTCGGACGAAGAATTGCTGTGCGCGGAGTGTGTCCGGCGGATGGGAGGAGAACTGAACCATCCCTTCTGCCATCGATGCGGGATCCGGATTCCCGCTGGGATGACGGTATGTCCCCATTGTGCACTCTGTCCCCCTCCCTACCGGCAACTGGCTTTTTACGGGGTGTACCGGGATGAATTGCAGGACCTGATCCGGTTGTATAAATACAGCGAAGTGGAACGTTTGGGGAGGTTCATGGCCGAAAGGATGGCCGATCTTTTCCATCGCAGGGTCCGGGATCATGAACAGGATCTTATCCTTCCGGTTCCCCGGGACCGGAAACGAAGACGGGGATTTGACCCGGCCGGCCGACTGGCCCTTTTGCTGGGAAAAAAGCTGAATATTCCGGTCAAACGGCGGGTCTTGATCAAAACCCGGTCCACCAGACCCCAGGTTCTGCTCAGGGGCAGGGATAGGGAGAAGAATTTGCGGGGTGTCTTTGCCCTGGTGCGACCGCAAACACTGAAAAAACGCAAGGTAATGCTGATCGATGATGTCACCACCACCCAGAGCACCATCCGGGAGTGCTGCCGGGTTTTGCTGAGGGAGGCGGGGGAGGTCACGGTGATGACCATGGCCCGAACCCTTTATCATTACTGAATACCCGGGATTGGCGGAAGGATTGTGGTATAATTGGTAACATGATCAAGGACTACAAAGAAAAATTTATTCAGTTTCTAATCTCCCACGGCTCCCTGAAATTCGGTCGCTTTACCCTGAAATCGGGCCGGATTTCCCCTTACTTTTTAAATACCGGCATGCTTCACAGCGGGGAGGCCCTGACCCGTCTGGGGCAGTTTTACGCCCGGGCGATTGTGGACCATTTCCCCTACGGGGAATTCGATGTCATCTTTGGTCCCGCCTACAAGGGGATTCCCCTCTCGATCGCCACTGTTTCCGCCCTTCACCGTGATTTTCAAATCGACGTCTCTTATTCTTTCAACCGAAAGGAACCCAAGGGGCATGGGGATAAGGGATTGCTGGTGGGGAAAAAAGCAGTTTCCGGGGATCGGATCCTGATCGTGGACGATGTGATTACCGCCGGCACCGCAATTCGTGAATCCCTGCGGGTCCTGAACTCTTTTCCCGGTGTCCAGATACCGGGAGTGGTGGTATCGGTGGATCGGATGGAAAAGGGAATCAACCACCGGTCGGCCATTCAGGAAATTACCCGGGAATTCGGGATGCCGGTTCACTCCGTGGTCAATATCCGGGAAATAATGGAATACCTGGGGACGGGTACCGGAAAGGAGAAGAAACCCTTTGATCCCGACATTTTGCGTCGGATGGAGGAATACCGGGAAAAATACGGCGCCGGGTAAACCGCGTTACCCGGGAGGGATTTGTCCGGGGCGGTACAGGGAAAAGGAAATGTAGGGAGGCCGGCTGTTTTCTCTCACCCGATAGGGATGCGCCACCGCTGACCCGCAGCACCAGATCAATTCTCCGTTCCCGTCAACGAGCAGGGGACAGAGGTTGCGGAGGGCCGGAGGAAATCCCTGCTGGCGGATCATCTCTTTTACCGATTGACGAAATCCGGTATGGAGTTTCCGATACCCATCGCCGGGTCGGGGCGGGCGCACCTGGAGAGGAAATCGCAAGGAGGACAGGGGGACGATGATTTCTTCGTGGTTCGGGGGTTTAACGAAAGCCTGCAGCGGGGCCACCCGCAGGGTGGATCCGATGGATCGCAGCGGGTATTCGCTGGATTTTTCGGGGAGGGCAATTCGGCGTCGGTATTTCTTGATTATCAGGTCGCGGGGGAAAAGGTATCCTTTCTGACGGGATAATTCCAGGCCGGGGAGGCTGAGCTTCTGGGGGGCATCGGCGGGCTGGAGAAGGGTGGTGATATGATCGGAGGTAATATGATAAAGGTTGCCCTTCACCCGGCGAATGTATTCCCGCAGGATATGCGCCTGTAAGGCCGGATCTTCCCGGAGAAGAGGAGAAAGGGGGAGAATCCGGTTCAGCAGCAGTCGGCGGTCCAGCCAGGAACGGGCCAGTCGTTGAAAGAAGGAGAGTTCTTTTTGGAGGATACGGCAACTGGTCTGGATATGGTCCTCCAGCCTGGGAGAGATTTTTTTCAGCCGGGGAATCAGGCGGTGACGGATCCGGTTGCGCAGCAGGCGGGTATCCCGGTTGGTGGGATCCCGGTAAAAAGGGATCTGGTTTTGATCCAAAAAGGACTGTATGACCTCATGGGTAAAAAAGATCAGGGGACGGATGATCCGGTGCCGCCGGGGAAAAATCCCGCTCAGTCCCTCGGACCCACTGCCCCTCAGCAGCTTGATCAGGAAGGTTTCGGCCTGATCGGAGGCGGTATGGGCGGTGGCCAGTTTTGCACCGGGGTATCGTTCAAGAGCCGCGTGATACAGGCGATGGCGGACAAGGGAGGCGCAATGCTCCAGGTTCATTTTCTGTCTTTCCGACTCTTTGCGCACGTCGGCCCGGTCTGCAATCAGCTCGATCTGCCGGCGGGAACAGAAAGAGCGCACCCACGCTTCCTCCTCCAGATGATCCGCACGAAGCAGGTGATTGACGTATAGTGCCCGCAGCCGCAGGTTCCACTCCTCTTGCAACCGTTTCAGCAGGCAAAGCAGGGCCGTAGAATCTTTTCCTCCGGAAAAAGCGCAGACGATTTCATCTCCGGGACGGATCAGGCGGGATCGGGAAACGGCCGTTATAAAGGCCGGATAAAGAGAGTCCATAACTGGAAAATAGCGGTGGAGGGATTTGAACCCCCGACAAACCGGATATGAGCCGATTGCTCTACCCCTGAGCTACACCGCCATAAGAAAAACCGATTATACTTCAAAATCCAGCGCAAATCAATAGGGAACATGATTTTATCCGGATTCGTATCTACAGGTCATCGCCGCTGTCGATCCCGAGGGACTGGTAGATCCGCTTGATGCGCCGATACTGGTTGAGGGTATAGAAATGAATGCCCCGGATATCGTGGTCCAGCAGGTCCCGAACCTGTTCGGCCGCCCAGTGGATGCCGGCACTCTCGTATTGAGAGGGATTTTTGGCCCGGTCCAGCATCCTGAGCAGGGCAGCGGGAAAAACCGTTCCCCCGGAAAGGTCGGCGATCCGCCGGAGGGTTTTGGAAGAGGTGATGGGCATGATCCCGGCCACGATGGGGACATGGATTCCCGCCAGCCGGCAGCGGTTTTGAAAGTCGTAAAAATGGTGGTTGTCAAAAAACAGCTGGGTGCAGAGATAGTCGGCTCCGCTGTCCACTTTTTTTTTCAGATAATCCATCTCCTTGAGCCGGTTGGGGGTCTGGGGATGTCCCTCCGGGTAACCCGCCACTCCGATACAAAAATCCGGGTAATCGCGGCGGATGAAATGCACCAGTTCGGCGGCATGCTGAAAGTCAAAACAGGTAATCCGTGAATCGGAGGGAATATCTCCCCGCAGGGCCATGATGTTGCGGATTCCCAGGTCGTGGTATTTTTTTAACATCCGGTTGATTTCACTCCGGGAGGAATTGATGCAGGTGAGGTGGGGAACGATGGACAGCGACAGGCGGGTCTGCAGCTTGACCACCAGGTCATGGGTCAGTTCCCGGGAGGATCCCGCGGCTCCGTAGGTAACGCTGACATAGGCGGGTTTCAGGGGAATCAGATTGTGAATGGTTTGGTAAAGTGAACGGGAGCCTGCGGGGGTTCTGGGGGGATAGAATTCAAAACTGAGGATGACCTTATCTCCGGCAAGTCTTTTTTTCAGATTCATGGAGCGGGGAAGCGCTGCCGGTTAGACCATCGATTTTCTGAGTTTTCGTTTGATGGTTTTGATATTGCGCACGGACTTTCTGTAGATTTCCGAATTGTGGTCCTCGAGGGCCTGGTCTCGTTTTTTTCTCAGTTTTTTGACGGCGACTTTCAAAGCCTTTTTATTGACCCCCACCACCTCGTGATGCTCATGTTCTTCGATATCCAGCGCCTTGCAGATGGCCGAAAGCAGATGCTCTTTGTTGAGCTGGGTGTATCCCTGCACCGCTTCGTGTTCTATTTTGGAGGCAATATCCTTGAGTTCGGTGAGTTTTTTCTCTTTTAATTCCGGATAGGTGTACGCCATTTCAGTTCTCCTAATGAATTTTTGCAGTCCTAATCATACAAAAAATGTGGCGACAAGTCAAAGGGAAAGCTCAGGTCGGGTCCAATTGAATATGCATTCCCGCAAAGAGATGACGGACCCCGTCTGCATTTTCCTGGTCGATGCTGAGGGTGATTTCCATTCCATCCGGCCGGTAATGGCGGTATATCACCGAAAGGTCGTGTTTGTTGATGATGGCCATGACCTCCCCGGTAAGGGAAAAGGGAGCCTTTACGGTCAGACGGGTCTGGGGCCGGAAGGGGATGGTCCGGGCGGTATCGATCACTGCGCGGGCGGCATCACGGTAGGCGCGGGTCAATCCTCCGCACCCCAGTTTGGTGCCGCCGAAATAACGAACGACGGTCAGCAGTACATTGGTCAGTCCGGCACCTTCAATTTCTCTCAGGATCGGTTGACCGGCGGTCAGCGAAGGTTCCCCGTCGTCGTGGTACCGGACCCGGGGAAGGTGGGGGCGGTTGAGCAGATGGAAAGCGTAGCAGATATGGCTTGCGTCATGGAATTCACGGCGCAGCTCTTCCAGTATACCCGGAACCTGATCGGCGCCGGTCACCGGGTACAGACAGGAGATGAACCGTGAGCCCTTTACCCTGATCACCTGGGGGCCGGTAATCCGACGGATGGTGAGGTATTCATCCGGTGCCATGGATGGGGGGCGTGAATTCAGCGGGCCCTCGATCGTTGACCGGGGGTCCGCTGGATGAAAAAGACAGGATTACGAAGGCTATTTTTTCTGGCTTTCCTTTGTTTTCTTGAGGGTTTCCAGGATTTTCTGGTAGGTGTCGATATTGTTGGATCCGGGGAATTTTTCGATCAGCCGTTCATACTGCTCGATGGCCGCATCGGTTTTCAACTGGCGGGCGTAGAAATTGCCGAGAAATTTGTAGTTGTCTTCGAAATTGGGATCCAGTTCGATGGCTTTCTTCAGATAGGGGACGATCCGGTCTTCATACTCGCTGGCCAGGGCCGCCATCTTTTCGTTCTTTTCCTTGTTTTTCTCGATGGACTGGTCTTGCTGGATCTTTTCACAGGCCGCTTCTAAGAGTTCAAAATTATTGGACCCGATGTAATAATTGGCCCGGGCCACCAGGGCTTTGTTCTGATCGGTTACGGTCGGATTCAGTTCCAGGAATTTCTTGATAGATTCATTGGATTTCTGGTAATTCTTAAGCTGGGCGTGATTGATGGCGATAGAAAAGAAGGTGGGAGCGTAAAACTGGGCATACTGGGTCTCCACATCGGGCAATGAGAGGAACTGCTCGAAGAAACCATTGGATTCCTCAAAACGGTTCAGCTGCTGGGCCAGGCGACCGGCGGTGTAAACCAGCTGGGTATAGGTGTTGGGAAGCATTTGCTGTATATCCTCCAGCTCCAGTACTTCCTTGAAGATTTCCAGGGCTTCTTTCATATCGGTCTGGATGGCCTGCTGGCCTTCACGGGCGCGTAACTGGGCATAAAACCTGCGCGCTTCCTGCAGTTTGGGGTCCAGCTTCATGGCCTTCTGGAAATATTCACGGGCTTCGATCATCTTGTTCTGGCTGACGGAAATCTTGCCGTAAGTGGCATAAATTCCGGCATAATCGGGATAGACTTCCCTGGCTTTCTCCAGGCGGTCCATGGCTTTTTCAAGATCACCCTGGGCAATGAAATCGTTGGCCTTCTCCACCAGGTTGATTGCCTTTTTGGGAACGTCGCTCTGGGCGAAGGTCAAAAAGGAAGAGATTAAAAGCATGATCAACAGGGATATTGACGATTTTTTCAACATCATTTCCTCCTTGGAATGAAAGCACCATTATATCATCCAAGGGCCGATTTGCAAAATGAAAAAATGAAAAGGATGATATCATGGATTTAACCGCCGGATCGATTGGACATCGGGGATGACGGGCCGTATAATGAAAAGGATGAAACACAACCGGTTTGACTTCACCAATCATTTCCCGGAGCGGATGCGGCTGGGGGCCATCCGGTTGTACGGCCTGCTGGTTTTGGATATCCAAAAACTGGAGCATCATATTCAGGAGCGCGTGGCACAGATCCGATCCGAATATGAAACGAAGAAACCGGAGGGGTATTTCAGTTCACGGAAACTTTACCGTGAGTTTGGTATCGACCCGACCCGTTATCGTCCTTCCTCCGAGGCCCTCTGGCGACGGGTCCGAAAAGAGAGGATGTTCACGCGACGGCATCCCCTGGTGGACCTGACCAACCTGCTGGCCCTGGAATATCAGATATCCTTCGGTTTGTACGACCTGGACAAGATCCGGGGATCCATTGTCGCCGGTGCGGGCACCTTTGCGGACCGTTACCAGAGTCTGGGACGGGGGATGATTCACCTGGAGGGTAAAATTGTTCTTTCTGATCAGAGGGGTCCTTTCGGAAATCCCTCTTCTGATTCCATGCGTACCTGCATCGATCACCGGTCCCGCAATATCCTGCAGGTACTTTTCTTTCACCGGGATTATTTAGGACCAAAACAACTCCTCAACGAAACCGTGCAAAGATTTTCCGGCTTTTTTTCCTTCTCCGACGCAAAAAAAGGATTGTATTAAGGTCGGTTTTCCCCCGTGCCCCTTATACCATCCGGGAGATTTTCTGCCAGGTCATGATGTATTCCAGGTTTGAAGGCGGCGCAGATCCTCGCGTCAAAGATCTTATCCAGCGGCCTTGCAATCCGGCAAAAAGAGTCCCAAGATGAAAATGACAGAGGGCGATCCCCAGGTCAATGTGATGCAGTTTTTTCAGCTCATAGGCCCGGTTGGCGGCTTTTTTGTAAAAATGGACTTCACCAAGGTCCCGGGAAATCAACAGGCGCCAGGGCTGGGTGTTTCCCGAGGAAGGGGATTTGCGGACAAAAGAGAGGGGGGTTTTGAGGGGATGGTCGGGATCAAAGGGCAGGGGACTGGAAAAATCGCCGGTAAAGAAAAGACGGTCCCAGCCGTGTCGGTCTTCGGCTCGAATCACGCGTCGAATAACCTGCTCCCGGACCGTTTTGTGCTGACGGGGATAGCCCAGAACCACCAGGGAAGGGATGAAGCGCCCCGGCGGCACCAGGAAGGAAAGCCGGGCGGAATTGAAATATCCCAACCAGCAGGAAGCGATCCCTATTTCGGTTGCCCGCAACACCGCCATTTCCATCTGATAACCGTAGGTGATCTCGATCCCGGTTTCATGGGGGACCGGGGCGTATAAAAAACTGGAGGCATTTTTAAAAAACCGGAGGGCAGATAGATCCGGGTTCTGAGAATCCGGCGGGTACAACTGGATGGACGGGACCGATTTTGCTTTCACGGGCAGCGGTGAGGGATGATGGTTCAGGGCCGTCAGCGAGTTCAACAGCGATTTTCGGTCGGCGCCGGTCAGGCTTTCGGGACGGTAAGAACGGCAGGAAAACCGTTTTTCAACGGCACCGGATGGATCTTTCAGCGTCAGTATCATGACGAAGCCGAAGAACAGTCCGGGGACAGACCCGCCACCACCCGGGCGATGTTCCTGCCAAGATTACGGGCGCTCTCCAGTCCCGTGTGGTCCCGTTCAATTCCCTGTTTTCCCCCGCTCCACAGCAGACCGCCGAAATGGGAAGTGGGCGGCGCGTCCGGAACCACTACCATGCCCTGAATGAGGGCATATTTGATCAGGTCCAGGGCGGCCAGTTCCTGCCCCCCGTGGCGCGACTTGCCCACCGTCAGGACTCCGGCAGCCAGGTGGCTGAGGCCGAAGCCGTTGCGGCGGAAAACCACGCTGCGGTCCATAAAAGCCTTCATCTGTGCGGTAACCGATCCGAAATAAACCGGTGATCCCAGAATCAGTCCGTTCAAACCTTCCTCTTTCAGAAGGGGGATCAGATGACGGGTGAAATCGTCCTGGATGGCGCAGTCAAGGGTTTCACGGCAACGGGTATCACATCCACGGCATCCGGAATATGAGAAGAGAGAGAGTTCCAGAAGGTCGATTTCAATCCGGGAATCCGCCTCCTGCACGGCGGAAAGCGCCTGGGACAGGGCATAGCGGGTGGTACTCTCTTTTCTGCGGGGACTGCCGCAGATTCCCAATACTCGCATAATTCCTCCTCGTTACTGCTTTTTTATCCGACGAAGCGTTTCGATCTGCCGCCGTTCCTTCTTGGAGGGACGGCCCATTCCCCGGGGCCGGTGGGCGAACTGATGAAGGCCCACCAGTTCCTTTTTACGGTATTCGGCGGGTGGTGTCAAATCCCGGTAAAAAACGTCGATGTGTTTGGCCGCCACCCGCCTTTTTGGAAAATCGAGCACCTGTACGGTCCGGGTATGATAACGGTATTGAATCGTAACCCGGTCTCCCGCTTTCAGGGGGCTGGATGATTTCCCCGAGGAGCGGCCGTTAACCTTGACTTTGCCGGATCTGCAGTTTTGGGCCGCCTGATTGCGGGTCTTGAAAAGGCGGACATGCCACAGCCATTTGTCGATCCTTTCACTGATGTTTTTTACCATTCTACCGGTATTATAACACAGGGGGGGGCGGGAAAAAGGGATGGATGCTCTCCGGCAAAATCAAATCCGGTAAAAAACCAACCGGAATTTCGTTCCCCCGGTTCCACTTTGAACCAGATCAACTTCCCCGTTCAAAAGGGTAACGGTCTTGCGGACGATCGGGAGTCCCATTCCGCTGCCCTTTTCCCGGGTGGTAAAGAAGGGATACCATACCTTTTCCAGGTGCTTCTTCGGTATTCCCTGTCCATCGTCCCTTATGTCGATGGTCAGTCTGGCGGGATCCGGACGCTCGGCGGTGATCACAATCCGACGGGCCCCGGCCTGACGGGCATTCAAAAAGAGGTTGAGAAAGGCGGATTTCAGCAGGGTGGGATCGGATTCCAGTCTGAGATCATTCCCCCCCTTCCAAACCAGCTCCAAACCGGCCTCTCCGGCCAGTTCTTCAGTCAGGGATCGTAAGCAGATGGTTTTTTGACCCGATGCCTCCATGGGACGGGAGAAATTGAGGAAACGATTGATCATATCCGTCACATGGTCGATTTCCCGGTTGATGCAGTCAATTTTACTGCGGGGAGTTTTGAGGGTTTTGGTATAGCCGTAGATGACCCCGAGGGAATTGCGGATTTCGTGGGAAAGCGTCGCACTCATCTCTCCCAGCATGGAAAAATTGCGGGCCTTTTCCGATACCCGTTTCAATATGATGTCCCGGGTAATATCGCGGATGATGATCAGGTTCCCGGTTTTTTCCACCGGGATGAAATCGATGGAATAAGTCTGGTCACGGCAGGACACCTGCCCGGAAGTGCGGCTTCGACGGTTTCGCAAAAACCCCTGGATCTCCGGGTAAGGAGCCAGCACCGCTGTGAGCTCTTCGTGGATAGACTGGGCATAGGTGCGGTGGAAAAGAGTGCGGGCGGTGTGATTGAATATCTCCACCCGGCCGGCGGGATTGGTGAAGATGATCGCGGCGTTGATGTTGTCCACGATACTCCGGTTTATTTTTTCCCGGGACGCCGCCTGTTCTTCATGACGGCTGAGGGATGTTTGCAGATGGTTTTCGCTTTCCCGTAGGGTTTTGAGGTATTTTTTCAGGGGATCCAGCCGGGGCAATTCGGAATCAGGGGAGGGTTTTTTTTTCAGTTGGGTGACAAAAAACAGGGCGGTGATCACCAGAAATACCACGATCAGGATGGTCAGCAGGTCGGTAATCTGTTTTATCCGGTCCAGGTAAAGCAGCAGGGGGCTGTTTTTCTCGAAGACCAGATACCCCCCGGAAGTCTGAATCCGGTACACGAAAGTCACCCGGTCCCGGTGAGACTTGAGGTGGTTTTCCACCGGCGTATGACTGAGATAAATCCGGTCAAAGAACGAGTCTTTACGATCCAGGGTATGCAGGCTGGCCCCGGGGTTGTATTTGAATACCGCTTCTGCCACCGCGATACTTTCGGATTTCAGACGGAAAATTTCCTTCTCCTTCACGGCCTTGAACAGCGAACCGATGTTGGTGATGACAAACAGAATCAACAATTCGAATATCAGGAGGGACAGGACAATGGACTTTTTCATTCAGGCTCCGTAAAAGAGATGTTGGATGAAATTCAGGATCGGTGAAGAGAAAAAATAGGCGCCAAAGGCCCCCAGGCTGAGGAAAGTGCCGAAAGGAAGCATGAACTTGAGGGTTTTCTGTTTGAACAGGATGAAGAATATGCCCACCAGGAGACCGGAGACGGACGCCAGCAGTATGGTGATGACCAGTGGCTCGATCCCCAGGAAAATACCCAGTAAAACGATGAATTTGATATCCCCCAGTCCCAGGCCTTCAATTTTCCTTACCTTCAGATAGAAATAATAGATGCCGAGAAAGATCAGGCCGCCGCCCAGTCCGGACAACAGGCCTTCCAGCGGGGAGGGATGGTGGGAAGGGGCAATGAAGGAATAAAGGAAAAAAAGCACGCTTCCGCCGATGGTCAGTTCATCGGGGAGTATCTGGTGGTTGAGGTCGATAAAGGCCAGGGCAATCAGGAGGGAGAGGAAAAAACCCGAAAAAACCAGGTGCAGGGGCTGATCGCTCCAGAACCGGTAAACCAGGAACCAGGACAGGGCGGTGATGACCTCTACCAGCGGATATTGCAGAGAGATGGGTTTGCGGCAGGCGGCGCATTTTCCCCCAAGCCACAGGTAGCTGAGAAGGGGGATGTTGTGGTAAAATTTGACCATCTCCCCGCAGTGGGGGCAGAAAGAACGGGGGCTGACCACGCTCCGGTGCCGGGGGAGACGGTAGATCACAACATTGAGAAAACTGCCCAGAACCAGACCCCAGAGGACAACGATGATCTCCATGTCCATCACCGCCGGTATATTTGGAAGACCCGGCTGGAACGGACCTGGCCGGTGCGGGGATCATAGATGTATTCGTTGCCGAAAAAATCCCGCGGAATACCGGATAAAAAGCCGTTCTGCACCAGGGCCCTGAGCGAGGGCGGGTGATGATGATAGCGTTCCTGGTATTGCTGAAGGGCCTTTTGGATGCGGCCGATATCCAGTTCGGCTTTGATCGTGTACAGACGGGTGCGGGCCACTTTTTTCTGGTGGGGGAGGGAGTCCCCGCTTTGATAAATCTTGAGCCATTCATTGAACGATGCCTGAAGATCGTTGGCGTAAAAGAGGGTATGGGCCACCATGTTTTTGATCATCTGCCGGCGTTTGGGAGGGATTGAGGGAACCTGCAGGGCCTTCTCGAACAATTCCCTGGCCCGGTTGTACTGACCCAGGTCCCAGAGGGCATGGAAACCGGCATCAAAATAAAAGAAATACTCATCGGGGATATTGCGGGCCCCCTTCAGGAGGAGGCGGATGGCCATTTCGATATCCCCCTTCTCCTGGGACATGATAATGGACCCGATGTGGTAGACATCCTTGTAAAGCGGACTGAGGTCCGTGATCAGGTTGAAGACATGCTCGATATAATCGAACCGGTTTTTAATGTGGTAGTTGGAGTAAAACTGTATGGCCCAGATGTATATGATGTCCGCGATGAAATTCTGGAATCCCAGGGACATGATTTTCAGGTTCTGGGCGGTGGGAAGAGAAAGAAAGATCTCCTTCTCAGAAAAGTAATTCCGGTTCTGGTCGTACACCATCTGCAGCAAGCCGGAGGTGAGCAACAGCAACAGGCAGAGGGAGGTCAATTTGAGTGATTTCATTTGAATTCTTTTTTGTGAAAGATCAGGATGGTCAGTACCAGTATGGACAGGACATAAAAAATTCCGTATCCGAGGGAAGAGAAAACCAGGACCGGCGGGATCGGAAGTTCGTTGACCACTTCATTTTTCAAATTGAATTTTTCCAGATTGGGAAGCACGTAATATATCCCGTATAAAACCGTCTTAAACAGAGGATCCTGGATCTTATGCTTGAAGAGGTTGAAACTCCAGAGTATATGTCCCACAAAGAATATGGAGATGGTAAAGATGGAAGAGGAAATGGGGGTGGCAAAGGAAGAGAAGAAGAGGGATAAGGCGATGAGGATCAAAAGTTCGCAATAAAGCAACAGGTAAAAAATCAGCAGACGGCTGTCAAATTCACCGGTAGAACCGTACAGAAAGAGGCTGAAAATAAGGACCATGGCTCCCAGGGCGGTGAGGATGGTAACCGAAAGACCCAAAAATTTTCCCAGGATAAACCGGGCCCGGGAAATGGGTTTGGAGAGGATGTTGTAGATGGTTTTTTGTCGATTTCTTTGAAGATCAGGTTGATGCCCGTGAAAATGGTGAGCAGTACACTGAAGAAGTGAATGGCGGCCAGGCCGGTATCCTTGAGTACCTTGGTCTTATCTCCTACGGTCAGCAGGCTGGTAATCTGGGATCCCAGGGCGAAGAAGACGCCGATGAAGATGAGCAGATAGAAGACCTTATTGCGGGACGCTTCTTTAAAGGTGTTGACAATGAGTGCTCTGATTTTCATTTTTGTATTTCCTCTAAAAAGATATTCTCCAGGGTCATGCGGTTGGGACTCACCGAGAGGATGCGGCCGCGGGATGCGATCACCCGGGAAATGAACCGGTCTTTTTCTTCATTGCCAACTTTGACGAAGAATTTGTTGTCTTTCTGTTGAATTTTCAATCCCAGGGAATCCGGGGAAGTCCCCCCGGGCAGGGTAAAAAGAATTTCGTGGGAATGGGCCGTTTTCTCAACCATCTCAGATATTCGGCCTTCCTTGAGGGTCACTCCGTTGAAGATGATCCCGACCCGGTTGACCAGGGCCTCGATATCGTGCAGAATATGGGAGGAGAAGAAAACGGTTTTGCCTTCATCCCTCAGTTCAAGGATCAGGTCCCGCAAATCCTTGCGGCCGATGGGATCCAGACCGGAAAAGGGTTCATCCAGGATCACGATCCGGGGATCGTTGATGATCGACTGGGCAATTCCGATCCGCTGAATCATGCCTTTGGAATATTTCTGAAGCTTGATCTTTCCCTTCCCTTCCAGTCCGACCTTCCGAATCAGGTCTTGAATCCGGTTCCTGGAAATCGGGATGGAAAAGAGATGGGCGTAAAAACGCAGGAGTTCTTCGGCGGTCAGGTGGGGATAAAAGTAGGGATGTTCGGGAAGGTACCCGATTTCACCGCGGATCCCGATATGGCGGGAATTCTTTCCCAGGATTTCAATTTCGCCGGAATCGTAATGGATCAGATTGAGCAGGCATTTGATGGTGGTGGTTTTGCCGGCCCCGTTGGGCCCCAGAAAGCCGTAGATTTCACCGGAACGAACCTGTAAATTGATGTCCCGGAGAACCGGTATCTTCCGAAAATAAAAATTGGAACGGAAACATTTCCGCAAATGCTTGATCTTTATTGCATCCATTCGTCCTCGTCTAAGTGTATCAAAAATGTTTTAAAAAATAAACTTTCCCTTCGCTCCAACGCCCATCGCCGGGGAACGGTTTCCCCCGGCGAGGGACGGAAGGATTACCGCTGCTTTTTAATCCGTGCCTGGGCAGCCGCCAGTTTGGCGATGGGAACCCGGTAAGGCGAACAGGAAACATAATCCATTCCCGCCTGGTAGCAGAATTCAACCGACGCCGGTTCTCCGCCATGTTCTCCGCAGATACCCACCTTTAAGTGGGGATTCTGCCCCCGTCCCTTCTCCAGGGCGATCTTGACCAATTTGCCCACGCCCTCGGTATCCAGGACCTGGAAGGGATCCCGGGGCAGAATTCCCTTGGAAATATAATCCGGTAAAAAGACCCCGGCATCATCGCGGGAATACCCGAAGGTCATCTGGGTCAGGTCGTTGGTGCCAAAGGAAAAGAATTCGGCAGCGGCCGCAATACGGTCGGCCACCAGGCAGGCCCGGGGAATTTCGATCATGGTGCCGATCTTGTATTCTATATCGGTTTTTCCCCGATCGAAGATCCCCTGAATTTCCTCTTCTATGATCTTTTTCAGGTAGTTGAATTCGGTTTCGGTGCCGGTCAGGGGAATCATGATCTCCGGGAAAACCCGGATCCCCTCATTTTGGGCCTTCAGGGCCGCCTCGATGATTGCCCGGGTCTGCATTCGGGCGATTTCGGGGTAGGTGATGGCCAGGCGGCATCCGCGGTGCCCCAGCATTGGATTCAACTCTTTCAGGGAGTTGACCTTTTCTTGAAGGCGCCTGGGATCTACATGCATGGTCCGGGCCAGTTCCTCGATCTCTGAATCCTGGTGGGGAAGAAACTCATGCAGCGGGGGATCCAGCAGCCGGATGGTAACCGGGAGACCATCCATGGCCTTAAAAATTCCCTCGAAGTCTTCCACCTGCATGGGCAGGATTTTGGCCAGTGCTTTTTCCCGGCCCCGGGTGTCGGCGGACAGAATCATCTCCCGGACCGCGTCGATACGGTCTCCTTCAAAGAACATGTGCTCCGTGCGGCACAGGCCGATGCCCTCTGCGCCGAATTTCCGGGCCACCGCACTGTCCTTGGGGGTGTCGGCGTTGGTCCTTACGCCCATATCTTTGGTTTCGTTGATAATATGGATGAATTTCTGAAAATCGTCGGATATTTCGGGGGTCTTCAACTTTAACTGTCCGTCGATCACCTCTCCCTTGGTGCCGTCCAGGGTCAGGTAATCCCCTTCCCGGTAGGTTTTCCCGGAGATCTCGCAATGGCTTGAATCGCGGATCACCATTTGCTGGCAGCCCACCACGCAACATTTGCCCATGCCCCGGGCCACTACGGCGGCATGGGAAGTCATTCCCCCGGTTGAGGTCAGAATTCCCTGGGCGGCATCCATTCCCCCGATATCTTCCGGAGAGGTTTCCTTGCGCACAAGGATGACCTGCTCTCCTTTGCCGGCCTGTTGTTCAGCGGCCTGGGCGGAAAAAACGATCCGTCCGACCGCAGCCCCCGGGGATGCGGGCAGTCCCCGGGCAAGGACGGAATACTCCTGATCCGGGTCGATGGCGGGATGGAGCAGCTGGTCCAGCTGATCCGGGGCCACCCGCATGACGGCTTCCTCCCGGTTGATCAACCCCTCCTCCAGCATATCGATGGCGATCTTGATGGCGGCGGGAGCGGTTCTTTTGCCGGTACGGGTCTGAAGGAAATACAGGGTGCCACGCTGGATCGTAAATTCCATGTCCTGCATGTCTTTGTAGTGTTCTTCCAGAATTTTCTTGTAATGAAGCAGCTCCCGGTATATTACCGGATTGTCTTTTTCCAGTTCGGCGATATCTTTGGGATCCCGGATTCCGGCAACCACGTCCTCCCCCTGGGCGTTGATCAGGTATTCGCCGTAATACCGGTTCTCTCCGGTGGAAGGATTGCGGGAGAAGGTCACTCCCGTGCCGGAATCTTTTCCCAGATTGCCGAATACCATGGTCTGAATATTCACCGCGGTACCCCTCAGACCTTCGATTTTGTTCATCTGCCGGTATTTGATGGCCCGTTCGTTGTTCCAGGAGCCGAAAACCGCATGGATGGATTTCCAGAGCTGGTCCTGGGGATCCTGGGGAAAATGATCGCCGGTTTCTTCCCGGATCAGCTTCTTGTAGCGTTCGATGATATTTCGGAGTTGGTCAACGGAAAGGTCCACATCAAACCGGATATCCGCCTCGGTTTTCACGTAATCCAGGATTTCCTCAAATTTGCCATGGGGGATACCCAGTACCACGTCTCCGAACATCTGGATGAAACGGCGGTAGGAATCGGTGGCGAAGCGGGCGTCCCGGCTCTGTCTGGCGAGACCTTTCACCGACTGATCGTTCAACCCGAGGTTCAAAACGGTGTCCATCATGCCGGGCATGGATATTGCCGCGCCGGATCGAACCGATACCAGCAGGGGATCATCGGGATCACCGAGTTTTTTACCGTTGGTTTTTTCCAGCTCCCGGAGATTTTCGTCAACTTCTCTGACCACCTCCGAGGGACACTGGTTATCGTTTTCATAGAAAAGTTCACACACCTCGCTCGACAGGGTAAAACCGGGGGGAATGGGCAATCCCAGATTACACATTTCCGCCAGATTGGCGCCTTTTCCACCCAGCAGATCTTTGAGGTCTCTGGTTCCGTCGGTTTTTTCCTTGGAGAAAAAATAAACATATTTTTTGGGCATACTTCCTCCTCTTATCGTATTTTGGCATTGATCATGGATATAATATCAGATATCCGGTGAGAACCCGGAGCGAAGGCAATTTGGTATTTTCGCAGGGCTTTCTCAAAATCGGAACCGGTTCCTTCATTCTCGACCACCATCAGTTTTTCCGCCTGGTCCTGACGGATCAGATGACCGGCCAGCCGGAAATCGTCAAAGCCGGCATAGGGGATCCAGGTGACAATCAGGTCCGGTTGAAGCGTATCCAGGAGTTCGATGGCTTCCCGGTCATCCGCCGCGCGAAACAACTGCGCCTGGTTGTTCATATGTCGCAGTAAGTCTTCCAGCAGGTGCATGGCGGAACGTCCCGGGCCCACCAGCAGTATCCGGGGACGGCCCGGACCTGCGGACGGGCTGGTGATTCCCGATCCCGTTGGATTCAGGGGAAACCGAAGCTCAAAACGGGTGCCTGCCCCGGGTTCGGAGGAGACTTGAATACGGCCTTCATGGGCCTTGACCAGGTTTTCGCAGAGAGACAGCCCCAGTCCCGCCCGGTCTGAAAAGGTGGTAAAGAACACTTCGAAGACATGATCGACATGTTCCGGTAGAATCCCCGCTCCGTCATCCTCAAAACTGATGCGGACCTCTGATCCTTCCCTTCTGGACCGGATGCAAATGGTTCCCCGGTCTTTTTCACCACACCGGATGCTCCGCAGCGCATTCTCAAAAAGTTCCCTGAACAGAAGCTGGATCTGGGGGATATTCAGTTGGAGGGAGGGCAGCTCCTTGTGCAAGTCGTATTTAACCCGGACCCCTTCGACCCGGGCCCGGGAACGGAAATCCGATTCCAGGTCCTCTATAACCCGGTTGATATCGGTGTTCCCCATGGGCATTTTCTTGACGGAAAAGGTATCCATGAGAGTATCAAACCGATCCAGCAACAACTCGGCATTGTCGTGAATCTTGTTGATGCGCGCCAGATGTTCAGGGTCGGTCATTTTGTTCTGCAGGATTTGTGAATAACCGAGGATAGGGGTCAGGTGATTTTTTAATTTATGAAATATGACCGGAAGGATCTGTTCGATCGTCATGGAGTTTTCCTGATGGTTGGGCAGGCGAGGGGAATGGTGATGCAATTGAATCAGGTGGGCCAGTTCATCCAGGATCAGTTCCTTTTCTGTACCGGTCGGCTGGCGGGACACCGGTTTTTTCTCCGAATTCTTGGGTGGTTTCATTATTCTGTTGCCTGTTATCGGGTCATTCCCTATTATAGTTGATTTTACCGGGCAAGACAACCGGGGAAGTTTCCCGGGCGGCTCTTGAAAAAAAGGAAATATTCTGATACTTTTGGTTCGTCGGTTTCCCCAAACCCTGATCGGGGACCGGGGGAATAGATCGGGAAGGTTTCCAAAGGATTGCCAGTTCCGGGAATTCGGTGGAAGCCCCCCAAACCGGCAAAAAACCTTAAGGATGTCCAACCATGTTTATGGAAAGCAGTTATCTTAACGTAATCTCGATCCTTCTGTACCTTATCCTGATATTCCTCGCGGTGACCCTGACCGTTACGGGGGCGATGGTCATTATCGCGCGGCTGACCCGGAGGATCGATGAGAAAAAGGAAATTGTCCGGAATCGCAATGTGGGGATTGCCCTGGTCTTTTCATCCTTTCTCTGGGCAATCGGAAACCTTACGCTCCAGTCGATCCGCCCCATCATGAACAGCTGGTATACCCTGTATTCCCGGGGATTTGATTTCGGCCGGGGGGTCACCTTTGCCCTGAAAATTATCGGCAGCCTGTTGATCGCCCTGGGATTCGGTGCCGTTGCCATTTTCCTGAGTATCCGGGTGTTGATGGTGCTGCATAGGAAAATCGATGAATGGGAGGAAATAAAAAACGGCAACCTGGCGGTGGCCATTACCATCTCGGTGACCGTGGTGGTGGTGGGAATGTTCTTTCAGCCGGTGGTCAACGCGGTCATCGCCACGGTGCTCAGGATATGAGGAGCCTCCTCTCGATACTGGCAGCCGGACTGCTGCTGACGATCCTGTTTTCCCTGCCGGGCGAAAGCGGGGGACCGTGGCCTCTTCTGCCCCGGGAACAGGTTATTACCCGGCAACAGCCGGACGCCACTTCCGATTCCCGTACCCGTCGCCTTTACCAATGGAAGAATTCCCGGAATGAAACCATCCAAACCCGGTTTGAAGTATCCGAAGAAGTGCTGGAAGAAGTATGGAGTAATTACGGTTTGTCCCGCGGGATGACCCATATCCGGTATTTCAAGAAACAGGGATTCATCATCACCCGAAACATCCTGATGGTCGATTACCCGGGGATTTATCAACGGAACCTGGCCCGGGTCGATGATTTTGCCCGGGATCTGTACCGCACCGGCAAATTGCAGGGAGAAGACCGTATCCTGCCGGAATTCCTGAGATTCGTTCAACAGATCGAATACCGGCTGCCCCCCATGTACATGCGGGGAAAAAAAATCATGGAATTTTTCCCCCCCCTGATCTGCCTGGAACAGGGCTACGGAGACTGCGATTCCAAAGTGATTCTGCTGGCCGATCTGGTCTCCACCCTGGACGGAGGAAGAAATCAGTTTGCCATCGTGATCCTGAATATCTACGGCAAACCCCACATGCTGCTGGCGGTCAAAGCCGATCCGCTGGTGGGGATGACAGCCATCAACATTGCCGGTCATGGCGTTTTTTTGCCGATTGAAACTTCAGTGCCCGGTTATTATCCCGGTTTCATCAGCCAGATGAACCGGGAATGGCTGATGGACGAGAATACGATCATTCAGCTGCTTAACTGATCGCTCGCGGGAAGGTTGCCATCGGGAGGGCTTTCTGGTAATATGGAGCCTGATCCACGGATCAGGGTGAAACCGTGAAACCTGTTTTGATCATACTGGGCAGCTTTTTTGTGTTTGTCGGAGTGGTGGGCATATTCCTCCCCGGCCTGCCCACCACCCCGTTTCTGCTTCTGGCCTCCGGATGTTATGTTCGGAGTTCCCGGCGGCTGCACGGCTGGCTGATGCGACACCCTGCTTTGGGCAGGTACCTCGAGGAATTCAACCGGCATAAGGGAATTCCGAAGAAGACCAAAGCGGTTTCGATCCTGGTGATGTGGACCATGATCACCCTCTCGGCCGTCATGCTGGCCGGGCAGCCGGCGGTAGTGGCCCTCCTGCTCCTGGCCGGAATCACCGGAACGGTGGTGATGGGGCGGTGGGGAAACCGCCGTTGATCACCGGGTCATGGGAAAAGTCAGGTTGTCTTTCCAGACCGGTTCCCGGCGGGTTTCATTCAACCGGCGGATGACACGAAGAACCGCCTGCACTGTCTGTTTCATCCCTCCCAGATCCCAGTCACTGCGGTATTCATCCTCCACCGTATGATAGGTGGTCTGCCAGAAACGGGTGTAATTGATTTCCCCGTCGATTTCCTCTTCTCCGGCGGAAATCCAGACTGCGGGAATGCCGGCCCGGGCGAATGGAAACTGGTCGGAACGGTAAAAAAGTCCCTGGTTGGACAGGGAAAAGGTGGAATATGTGCATCCGGTCTCCCCGGCCACCTTACGGATGAGCTCTTCAAAAGTAGAGAACCGGGCGCCGATTCCCATCAGGCTTTTGGATGGTTTCCAGACCGGGGTGGATTCAAAATTGATATTGGCAACGATCGCTTTTCGATCGGTATTCTGGACGAAGTATTTCGAACCCAGCAATCCGGCCTCCTCACTGTTACAGGCCAGCACCGTGATCGTATAGTAAAGGGAATCTTCAAATTCCTTGAGAATCTTGGCGGTTACCAGCATGGCGGCGACGGCACTGGAGTTGTCGATGGCGCCGTTGAAAATGCCGTCCTCTCCGGGTTCGTCACGCTTGCCGAAATGGTCGATATGGGCACTGAGGACGATTTGCCGGGGGGTTTCCCCGGGGATTTGGGCCAATACGTTCCGGTTGCGAATCTCCTGAAAAAGATTGGAGCCGGTGATGGTGACCCGGGTTTTCAGGTCCACCGGACAAAAATCCCTGGACAGGGAGCGACGGTATAGATCAGGGAGAGAAAATCCCTGCTGCTCCAACAGGGCGGACAGGCTTTCCTCCCGGACCCACCCCCGGAAAACCAGCTGGTTGTCGATTTCGGAGGGGATGAAGTATTCTCCGTTGGTCCATGAATTGATCACCACCTTCCAGTCATACCCGGCGGTCTCGTCGTTATGGATGAGAAGGATTCCCCTGGCTCCCCGGCGAATCGCCTCTTCGATATGGCAGGTCCAGCGGCCGTAGTAGGTGAGGGTTTTTCCTTCGAATATTTCGGGATTGAAAAATCCCGGGTCGTTGACCCGGGTCACCAGAATTTTGCCGGTCACATCCGCGTTTTTGAAATCATCCCATTGCCAGCGGTCGGCATGGATGCCGAATCCCACAAAGACCAGGTCCCCGCTCAGGGAGAATTTCTCCTGCCGCCGGGTGTAGGTCCCCACCAGGTCGGACCGGTAGCGCAGTTCCCGCTTTCCGGTGGAAATCAGCAAATCCTGGGTGCGAAATTCGCGCAGCGGGAAGTTTTGAAAATAATCGCCTTTGATTCCCGGTTTTAGGTCCAGCAGTTTAAAGACACTTTTCAGGTAATGCTCGGCCAGCCTGCCGCCGCGGGTGCCGGGGGCCCGACCTTCCAGCAGGTCATGGGAGAGATATTCCATCGCCCCCTGCAGTTCGGATCTGGATATTTCTGCCAGGCGTTGATCAAAACCCTTGAAATCGGATCCATTGCTGCAGGAAAAAATCGAAAGGGGCAATATCAGAAGAATGACAGTCATATTTTTCATGGATATTCTCCTTGTGAATTTGCCTATTGGATCATTATAGGTCACCCGCCGGGGAATTACAACTTTATTTCCGATATCGGATTGCCTATAATAAAAGATTAAACCAGATGAGGTGGAACCATGAAACAAACGATTCGAAATTTATTGCTTGCGGGAATCATGCTGGCGGTGGCTTTTTCGGGGTTGAACGCGGGGTCTGAGAGTAAAAGACCACCCCTGCAAAAACAGGCGGAACGCTGGAATGAAATCCTGAAATGGCGACTGGATCACCTCCTGCCCGAGCTGATGAAAAAATCCGGGATCGACCTGTGGCTGGTCATCAACCGGGAGTATAACGAGGATCCGGTTTACATGACCCTGGTTCCCCGACCGGCATTCAATGCCCGTCGCACCTCGATTCTGATCTTCCACTACCAAAAATCACAGCACCGGGTGGACCGGTACACCGGGAGTTATTATCCACTGAAAGGGTGGTACAAGGGGATCTGGAAGGACAAGTCGGTTCTGCAGTTTGATTCACTGGCTGGATTTATCCGGCGCCTCGATCCCTCCTCTATCGGAATCAACGTATCCGATCACTGGGCCTTTGGAGACGGTCTGTCCCAGGGGCTTGCCGCCCGACTGGAAAAGGCCCTGGGGCCGGAGTACTGGAACCGGCGGGTATCGGCCGAAAAACTCTGCGTAGGCTGGCTGGAAACCCGGAGTCCCATGGAGCTGAAAGATTACCCCGGGATCGCTTCCGTTGCCCATGACCTGATCCGGGAGTTTTTCTCCCCAAGGGTGATCAGGCCGGGGATTACCCGGCGGGACGATGTGCGGTGGTGGATCATGGAACGGTTTTATGAGCTGGGGGTGGACACCTGGTTCTTTCCTTCCATCGATATCCTGCGTTTCGAAGATACCGCCGGGGATGACGCGGACCCGGAGCTGATCCGGCCGGGGGACCTGCTGCATTGCGATGTGGGGATTGTATGCCAGGGGCTTTGCACCGATATGCAGTGGAATGCCTATGTCTGCCGGAAGGGAGAACAGAACGCCCCGGAGGGAATCCGGGAGGCCTTGGAAAAGGCCCACCGGGTGGCCCGGCTCTTCATGTCCGAGTTCAGGGAAGGTCGCAATGGAAGCGAGGTGATCCGGGAAACCATGAAAAAGGTGCGGGCAGAGGGAATCGAAGCCCTGATCTATTCCCATCCGGTGGGTTTCCACGGTCATGCAGCTGGTCCCCCCATGGAAGGGCGGCCGGCGGGCCAGGCCCCGGAGGGTACCCGGTATCGGGCTGAGCATCCCCTCCGTTACGGGACCGTCTATGCGATCGAATTTTCCGTTTACCAGCGGGTTCCCCAGTGGAATAACCAGAAGATCCGGCTGGGTTTTGAAGAAATGGCCCTGTTTGACCGCCATGGCTGTCGATTTATCGACGGATATCAGAAAGAGCTGATTCTTATCCGGCCCCCCGACGCACACTGAAACATCTTTCTTTGGAAAAAAATCCGGTCGGCGGATTACCCTGAAGAAAGCCCCGTCCCTGTGCGTTTACGGACAGTGACGGCCAGATCCAGACACATTGTCAGTGGGAGGAGGGGATTTCCCCTTCAGTTCGAGATATTTTGAAACCCGGGAGGCTTTCGGATCGTTTGGAAAGTATATTGCGTAAGGACTGCTGTCATGAATATGCGAAAAGTGAAATGGAGTGATCCGGTGGGGGGTTCTTCGGGTTCCCTGCCGGACAAGGTAAGCTGTTCAGGCAATCCCTGTTTGAAGGAGAATCCGCATGAAAATGAAAGGTCTGGTGGTGATCCTGCTGGTGGCGGGCACCCTGTCTCTCGCAGTGGGATCGGTTTTAAAGAAACATCATGATCATAAGATCGCGAATCCGGCGGGCGGTTTTGGCCTGTTGCCCATTGATTTCCAGGTTCGAATGGAATGGGAGTCGGCGACCCTAATGGCCGGATCGCTGGTGGACCGGTCGATTATCGAAGATTTTTATTCCCGGGTGGAAAAGCTGGCGGTCCCGGATATGGATCCGGAGTATCCGGGATCCCCTTTGGAGGATCTTTATCCCCTCGGGGTTCTCTACCTTAAGATCGAAAAGCTTCAACTGGATGAGGGACGCCCGGAAACAGGAATCTCCTTTTTTTGATCCGAATGGCCTTTTGGGTAATCAGCTCCTTGCCCGGGAAGCGCCAGGGATTCCATGCGCCCCTTGCCGGTTTCCCGGCCAGGGCAGCTTGCATCCAACGCTGCAGAAAAAACCGAGGTTCTGTAAAAATGTGACGAGGGTTCATTTACCTGCCGGTCCCGGATATAATTACGGCAAAGAGGAGGCCTTCGATGACAAACTCAACCGATTATTGCCTGGTTATATCAACGGTGGACACCCCAAAAAAAGCCCGTCAACTTGCCAACCGGATCCTGCAGGAAAAACTGGGCGCCTGCGTGCAATTGTCGGGGATCACCAGTATCTATGGATGGGGGGGAGATCTGCGGGAGGATGAAGAGGTGCTGATTCGGATCAAAACCCGGCGCGCTCTGTATCCAGATCTGCAGGATCTGATCGTCCGGGAACATCCTTACGACGTTCCACAGGTTGTACAGATTCCGATCGACAACGGGCTCCGTTCCTATCTGCGGTGGATTGGAGAGAATACCCGTGGCAAATGAGAGGCCGGTTGTTCCTTTACATTATCCGCAGGATCCGATAAAATAATCCATGCATACTCCCCGAGCAAGGAGGAACAATGAAAAATAACATAAGCTTTAAAATGGGGTGCATTATTATCCTGATCGTTTTGGTGATCGGGGCGGTAATTCTGGTTCTGGCGGGGATTCGGATGTACAATTCCATGGTCACGCTGGATGAACAGGTGAATGAGAAGTGGAGCCAGGTGCAGAATGTGTATCAACGACGGCTGGATCTGGTTCCGAATCTGGTCAATACGGTCAAGGGATACGCCTCCCATGAAAGGGAAACCCTGCAGGCGGTCACCGAGGCCCGGGCCAAAGCCGGAGGGATGATCAACGTCGGCCAAGAAGCCCTGGAAAATCCTGAGCTTTTTAAGCAGTTCCAGGCTGCCCAATCCGAGCTGTCCAGCGCTCTGCAGCGACTGATGGTGGTGGTGGAACGGTACCCGGACCTGAAGGCCAGCCAGAATTTTCTGGCCCTTCAGAATCAGCTGGAAGGGACGGAGAACCGGATTGCGGTGGAACGCAGGCGCTTCAACGAGGCGGCGAGGGATTACAATACTTATATCCGCAAATTTCCCCGGGCTTTTCTGGCCAGGATTTTCGGTTTTGAGAGCAAGAATTATTTTGAAGCCGATACCGAAGCCCAGACCGCTCCCAAGGTGGAATTTTAGCGGTCAGGTGTCCCTTCATGTCGAGACTGACCCTTAACCGCCAGGATCTGGATACCGTCAAATCCGCGGTGCAGCGGGCGGAATCCGGAACCTCCGGAGAAATTGTCACCGCAGTGGTTGGCGAGAGTGCCGATTACGGAACCTTTGAATGGATCTTCAGCATCATCGGGGGATTTTTGTATTTTTTTGTGGCCATGTTTTTTTCCGATTCACTCCAGGAAAGCCTGATGACCCTTTCCTGGCAATACTCCCCCCGGCATCTGCTTCTTTTCTACGGGATCTCCACTCTCCTGGTTATTGTGCTGTTGTATATGCTGGCCAACAGCCGGTGGGTGGATCGCCTGGTCGTTCCCCGCAAGATCATGACCCGCAAAGTCCGGGAACGGGCCATGCGGCATTTTGCCGAGGCCGGGGTTTTCAATACCCGCGACCGGACGGGAATCCTATTGTTTATTTCTGAACTCGAGCAACGGGTGGAGCTAATCGCCGACCGGGGAATCAATGCCAGGATCAAACAGGAGCAGTGGAACCAGATAGTGACAGATCTGGTGACGGGAATCCGGTCCGGCAGAGGCGTTGATGCCATCTGCCAGGCCCTGGAAAAATGCGGTGAACTGCTATCGCGGTATTTTCCCATCAAACCCGATGACACCGATGAACTGGCCAACGATCTGTCCGTACTGGAGAAATAGCATGGGCCACAGATCATTTAAAATCGCGGTCTTTATCCTGGGATTGCTGGTGGCCGGTTCCATCCTGGGGGGAAAAGAAATCCCCCCCCTGACCAGCCGGGTCATGGATCAGGCGGACCTTCTCACCCCTGCCCAGGAAGCGGAACTGGAAACCATACTGGCCGGTTACGAAACCCAAAAATCCGTTCAGATGGTACTGTATACCACACCTTCACTGGAGGGGGAAAACCTGGAGATGTACTCGATGCGGGTGGTCACAGAATGGAAGCTGGGGCAGGAGGAGCTGGACAACGGCGCGCTGCTTCTGATCAGCATGAAGGAAAAAAAACTGAGGATCGAAGTGGGATATGGGCTGGAAGAGGTCCTCACCGATTTGAAAGCGGGATACATCATCAATAACACGCTGGTGCCCCGATTTAAGGAACAAGCCTATTACCAGGGGATCCAACAGGCTTTCCAGCAGATGGGTGGAATCATTACCCGTGAATACGATATCTCTCCCGAGGAACTGGCCCGCTATCAGAAAAAGGGAAAGTCAGGGGACAGCGGCGGAGGGATTGTGGGGACCATCATTTTCCTGGTACTCTTTATGCTGATCGGTGGTATTGGCGGGGGACGCGGTCGACGTCGAGGATCCGGGATCGGCTGGCTGCTGCTGGGTTCCGCTCTGGGGAGCGCCGGTCGATCCGGTTCCGGCAGTGGTGGTTTCGGAGGATTTTCCGGCGGTGGCGGCAGTTTCGGCGGTGGCGGTGCTTCCGGCGGTTGGTAGAGGGTTTTTTTAAAAATTGCAGCAGATAGGGAACGGGGCGGACCGTGATGATCCGCCCCGTTGGTTTTACAGCCGGTTCCTGGAGTACTGTCAGATCACCACGTGGTGTCTCCGGATTTTTTCCCTGAGAGGAACCACCCGTTCCTTCAGCCGGTCCCTGAGACCATCCAGGTTTTCGCGGATGATCCGGATTCCAGGAAAAAACCACTCTTTCTCATCCTGATGCCAGTACATCATGGATTTGTTTTTGCCCAGGGTGATTGAAAGGGTTTTGGATTTTCCCCGTCGAACGATTTCCATCTGGATTTCTGCACCCGGTTCAAGATCTTCCAACACCCGGTGAACATCCTCGATGCCGGAAATTGATTCCGATCCCATGCCGGTGATTACATCGCCCGACTTGAGTCCTCCCCGTTCCGCCGGCGATCCCTCTTCCACTTCCAGGATCAGGGCGCCGGAGGAGTGAAAATACCCTTTTAGATCCTCATTCATGGGAAAAAGGTGTACTCCCAAAAAGGGACGGCCCGCATAAATCCGGGCTTTGGGAATGAACTCCAGCTCTGGATTTTCATCCCCGAGGAAACCGGGTCGGTGGCCGGTTTTTTCGCCGATTTCTGCTTTGACAGATACGTCTTTGCCTATACGCTTGAGTTGAATCGACACCCGGCGGCCGGGTTTGGTTTTTCTGACCAGCTCCACCAGGGTCTCCACCCGTTTCACCCGCTCCCCGTCGTAATACTGGATCACATCGTCCTCCAGGATTCCCGCCTGATCGGCAGGGCTCTCTTTTTGCACATCGATGACCAGCACGCCGAAGTCGGCATCCAGCTGGCGCTTATCCAGGCGGCTGAGTTCAGAAAGGGTGATCCCCAGGTAACCGGAGTGGTGATCAGACTTTTCGGATTCCTGCAGGTTGGCGGCCGGCGTGATTAGGTTCAGTATCAACCAGCCACAGACTACGATAAACATTTTGTTTTTCCACATGGTATGTCTCCTTATTTTTTTACCTATAGAGATGAAAAAAGAGGAGAGCTGGGTTTCAAAAACCTGAAATTCTGTGGAACGGGTAGGGGAGTCGGATATTCAGCGCGTTTTGAGCAACCGGGAGGGCAGGGTGAGGATGGTTTTCAACAGGTCAAAAACGGCATCCACCGTCACGCCCAGCAGTCGAAAGGGCAGCAGCAGGATCCAGAGCAGCGGATAGGCGATCAAAGCCATCAGGGCCAGGGGCCAGCACAGTAAAAATACCAAGATCCAAAGCAAAAATGTGGTCATTTGCAGACTCCCTGAATCCTTAACGGATCTGCCGGCTTTTGGTTCCCACCCGGCAGAGAAATTTTCCGGATGCCGATTGTTTCTGAAAATGGAATCGGGTAGAATAGGAAATCCATGGAATCAGAAAACGCCACTTATGAGGGAATTGTTTTTGACCTGGACGGTACCCTGGTGGATTCACTTCAGGGGATTGCCGATGCCGCGAACCGGCTATTGCGTCAACTGGGACACAGCCCCAATCCAAGGGATCAATACCGCAAATGGGTCGGTGCCGGGCTGGATGAACTGATACGGAAGATGGTGCCGGAAACAGCGGATCAAAGGGAAAAACTGGATCAAATGGTATCCGACTACCAGCGATTTTACCAGAACACCTGGAAAAGCGGAACCGTCCTTTACCCCGGAATACGCCTGATGCTCCTGGAACTTCATCGCAGGCAGATTCCCATGGCCATTTTATCCAACAAGACCCATCGGTTTGTCACCTTGGCGGTGAAAGATCTGATCGGAAAAATCCCCTTTGTGTCGGTGGAAGGGCTCCGATCCGAAGAAGGAAAAAAGCCCAACCCGAAAACGGCGCTGGCAATATTGAAAAAGATGAAACGGGATGCCGACCGGGTCTTGATGGTCGGAGACAGCCCCATCGATATGCAGACCGCCCGCAATGCCGGGATGATTCCCGCCGGAGTTCTCTGGGGATTTCAATCGGAACGGGAACTGGTGGCGGCAGGGGCCTCGCTTCTGTTCTCCAGCCCCGGGGAAATTCTGAATATCTTATAGGCCCGGTTCATATACGGAGAAAAAATTACCCACATAACAGGGGAATCGGGATGAAAAAATTTCCAGATAAATATTATAATAATATACTAAGATAAATGTAATGCAATATATATCATATTGTTGACAGAGCGGGGGCATTCATGATATATTTTTTATATAAAAAACCTGCAAGGAGGTGTACAATGGCTTTAGAAAAATGGAGTCCTTACCGGGATCTTCATCTTTTGCAAAATCGTTTCAATCGCCTGTTCGACAACTTCTTTGATCGTGAAATCGATACCGGCAGTGACCTTGCCACTCAGTGGTATCCTCCCACCAGCATCTATGAGACCAAGGAGCGGTACATCGTCAAAATGGACATCCCCGGAATCCGGAAAAGTGATCTTCACATCGAGTTCAGAGATGGGACTCTGGTTATCAGCGGCGAACGCAAATTGGAAAAAGAATTTTCCGAGGACCAGGTGTACCGTTCGGAAACCGTCTACGGGAACTTCTCCCGGTCTTTTCTGATTCCCAAGCATATCGAACCGAACAGGATTGATGCCGGCCTCAAAGACGGGGTGTTGACCCTCACCATCCCCAAAGCCGAAGAATCCAAACCAAAATCCATACCCATCAAGTAATCCCCACCCGACTCTTGAGGGAGCCGATCGATTCGGCTCCCTTTTTTATTGGAGAATTGACTCCCGGTCAGGCAGCGGTTTTCTGGATGTAGATCAGGGCGAACAGAAGGAGAACCAGCAGGGCCCAGAAAAGGATGGCGATGCGGGTCATGCGTCTGGCCTTTTTTGCTTCCCACCATGCGCGGGGTTTGACTCCCGACAGGATGAGGGTGACCACCCCGGCAAGATTGACGCAGATCAGATTGGTAAAAAAGAGCAGCATGGAAGAAAGAGCCGAGGAGATATGCCCGCTCCCCAGGAGCAGACCGAAATTGACCAGCGGCGGAAGGAGGGCGACGGCGACCATCACCCCGATCAGGGTGGTGGAAAGGCCGCTGATGTAGGAAAGGACTCCGGCGATCCCGGCCGCCAGGGCAAGAATAATATCGCTGTAACTGACCAGTGTCCGGGCTTTGACCTCGGGAAGGTGGGGGTCCACGGGAATCACAAATCCAATCATCACCGCCACCAGCAAGGCGATAAAAATTCCGGTCAACAGGGTTTTGAGGGAGGCTTTCGCCATCTCACGGTCGGCCAGGGTGGTAGAAAAGGCCAGGGCGACGTTGGGTCCCAGCAGGGGCGCGATCACCATGGCGCCGATGATAAGGGTGACGCTGTTCCTCAGCAGCCCGATGGAAGCCACCAGGGAGGATATGATGATCATCAGCGCATAGATCCAGGTCAACTGGGTATTCCCGATGATTTTGGCGTAGAGTTCCTCGCGGCTGATCCGAAGGATATCGGGCAGTTCCCGAGCGGATTCGACCGGTTTCTTTTCTTCCTCTTTGGGATCATCCCGGGGAATACTGGCCTCCAGGGTCAGCACCATGGCCCGGAATCCCTCGCACTTGTAGAAGTTACGGGAGAGAAGATCCAGCAGTGCCTGGGTCTTGGTGGATTCGAGGAGTACCCGGAAAACCCCCTTTTTGGCCGACTGGCTGTCGTACCAGTATTCCTCAACCGAGTGATTTTTCAGTATCTCTTCGGCTTTTTTTCTTTGCGAGGAAGGGATGTAGATCACGATCAGTTTCTTGTTCATCAGGCCCATTATAGCATTTTGCCCGGAGAATTTCACCGGCCCGGAATTTTCGGCTGTTGATTTTTTTTATTTGTTTTTTTAGAATAAAAGGGACGGGAACGGTCACCGGGTATCGATTCCCGAAGGAGGTATCCTTGAAAAATTCCAGATCCGTCAACTCGTTCACCGCTCTTTGGAGATTCAGGGTATTGTTCAGCGCCTTTGTGGTTTTTTCCTTTTTGGGCAGCGAAAGCCTGTGTTCTCAGGCCGGTAACGGACGGGGAGCCGATATCTACCAGTCCGCCTGTGCCAACTGTCACGGAGCGAATGGAAAAGGGGTGACCCAGGCTCTTTTGGGCTTTGACCTTCCACTGCCGGATTTCACCGACTGTGAATTTGCCCGGCGGGAACCGGATGCCGACTGGGTGATCGTGGCCCATCAGGGAGGTCCGATCCGGGGTTTTTCCAATCTGATGCCGGCTTTTGGAAAGGCCCTGACCGAGGAGGAACTGCTTTTGGCTGTCAGGCATATCCGGGGATTCTGCGGGGATCAACGCTGGCCGAGAGGGGAATTGAACCTTCCCAAACCGCTGATAACCGGAAAGGCTTTCCCCGAAGATGAAGTGCTTTTTACCACCGGGGTGGATGGAGATATGGAGCGGATATCCAGCCGGCTGGTATATGAGAAAAGACTGGGCGCCCGCAATCAGTTGGAAGTGGCGGTGCCTTTCGGCTGGAACCGGAACCCGGAGGCTGCCGTTGCCAGCGGAACCGGAGCCTGGTCGGCAAATTTGGGGGACCTCAGCCTGGGGTACAAGCGGGTTCTGCTGCATGATCATCGAAGCGGTTCCATTTTCAGTGTCATGGGGGAACTGTTCTTTCCCCTGGGGGACCGGGAAAACGAATTTGGAAAAGGGACTTGGGTCTTTGAACCGTTTTTTGTATTCAGCCAAGCCTTGTCCGGAGATTATTTCTTTCATTCCCAGGCCGGACTGGAGCTTCCCTTTAATACCGAACGGGCCCAAAGGGAGGCCTTTTTTAGGATCGCGGTGGGACGAAGCTTTACCACCGGCTCCTTTGGACGCACCTGGTCGCCCATGCTGGGTATACTGGCGGCCCGGGAACTGGCCGCTGAAGAACCCCTGCAGCTGGACCTGGTGCCCCAGATACAGATCACCCTCAACCAGCGCCAGCATATCATGTTCAATATCGGGGTCAGGATTCCAGTTACCCAGACCGATGAGCGTCCGATGACCCTGATCGCCTATCTTTTATGGGACTGGTTTGATGGTGGTTTTTTCCAAGGATGGTAAGCATGGACAACAAACATCGATTTTTCATCACCGGGTTACTTTGGTTGATCATGACACTGGCCGCGGCACCTGCCGTACCCAGATGGCTTTTTTTCACCGCGGATCGCTGCATTGCCTGCCATAACCAGCTAAGCGACCAGAGGGGAAACAACATCTCCATCGGGGATAACTGGCAATCTTCCATGATGGCCAATTCCGCCCGGGATCCCTACTGGCAGGCGGCGGTCAGACGGGAAATTATGGTTCACCCCTCCGCCAGCAACGCAATCCAGAACGAATGCAGCGCCTGTCATATGCCCATGTCGCGGTACATGGCCAAAATCCAGGGAAGAATGGGAGAAGTCCTGGCCCACCTGCCGGTCCAATATCCTGGCAACGAGTGGTCCATGCTGGCCAGGGACGGGGTATCCTGTACCCTCTGTCACCAGATTACCCCTCGCGGACTGGGAAAACCAGAAAGCTTCACCGCCGGTTTTGTTATCGATCCCGCCGATTCCTCAGGGAGACATCCGGTTTACGGAACCTATGAGATCGATGAAGGTCGAACCCAAATCATGCGGTCTTCATCGGAGTTTACCCCCCAGCCTTCGGAACATATTCAGAGTTCAGAGTTCTGCGCGACCTGCCATACCCTGATCACCCACACGCTGAATGCCGCGGGAGAAGTAATCGGAGAGTTGCCCGAACAGGTACCCTACCTGGAATGGAAGCACAGCGCATACCATGGACGGATGCAGTGTCAGTCCTGTCACATGCCCGAAGCGGAAGGAAAGGTTAAAATATCGGGGGTACTGGGGGATCCACATCCCGGTGTTTCCCGGCATGTTTTCCGGGGGGGAAATTTTCTTCTGCCCTGGATTTTCAACCGGTACTGGAAGGAACTGGGAGTGGCGGCACTGCCCCAGGGACTGGATACTGCCGCCGAACAGACCGGCCGGCACCTGGAGACCCAGACCGCAAAAATCCGCATCGTGCACTGTCACCGGGAAACGGAAGGGCTTGAGTTGGCCATCGAAGTGATCAACCAGGCCGGTCACAAATTACCCACCGCCTATCCCTCCAGAAGGGTATGGATTCATTTGACCGTTGCCGACCGCAACGGTAAAAAGGTATTTGAATCCGGTGCCCTGAATCCGGACGGTTCGATTGCCGGCAACGACAATGATCAGGATCCCCTTGCCTATGAAACCCATCATGTCCGGATTGACCGCCCGGATCAGGTGCAGATCTACGAAAACATCATGGTGGACTTTGAGGACCGGGTCACCACCGTCCTGCTCTCCGGCCTGCGCTACATAAAGGACAACCGCCTGCTTCCCGGGGGCTTTGAAAAGGGAACGGCTGACCCCGATTGCGCGGTTTACGGCGCTGCGGCGGCGGACGATGATTTTACCGGAGACGGAGACCGGATTTATTACCGGATCGCGGTGCAAAACGGGGAAAGTCCTTTTCGGATCAAGGCGGAGTTGTGGTACCAGCCGATCGGTTTCCGGTGGGCAATGAACCTGAAGAACCCGGAGACGAAAGAGGGCAACCGCTTTGTCGGATATTACCGGGATTTGTCTCCCGTCAGCGGGAAAATACTCTGCCGAGCCGAGGAAGAAGTGAAATAAAGAATTGCATCGCCGGATAGCGCCGTTAAAACCGTTGGTTCATTGCCGAAAACCTAAATTCCGATGAAATGCCCGGGCCCGATCAGAACCTGCAGCCTCTTGCGGGCTTCCTGGATATCCCTGGCATCCACTTGATAGGCGATTCCCACCCGGTCTCCCTCCGGAGGAACGGGACCAATGGCCAGGGCGGAGATTTCCCGGGGATGGAAATAGCATTCATAGCGATATTTTTCGGGGGTATAGTAATCGCCGATAAAAATGGCTTCCCCCGCTTTTTCGTCCATCTGCGCCCCTCTTTTCCCTTCTTTTGGTGATATTATAAGCCAATACGCCGATAATATCAATGAAAAAAGACGGGGAATGTGTTACAATTGAAAACCCCGTTCGCATACCAGGAGAAGGAGTCAGATATGGACAGGGTAAGAAGTATTCCCTGCACAGACATCAGTGCGGAAACGGA
>Ga0180433_10001236_pt1 | contig 43011 bp, 38 predicted proteins | sample SS_ome_8_FD_132980 | JGI IMG/M metagenome (GOLD analysis project Ga0180433, IMG submission 132980) | Hypersaline lake sediment archaeal communities from the Salton Sea, California, USA - SS_1_D_1 metaG | ecosystem: Environmental > Aquatic > Non-marine Saline and Alkaline > Hypersaline >...
ACTTATTAGGATTACTTAAAAAAAGGAGGGAATAAAAAATGTATGAAAACGAACCAAATAAAAAGACCAACTATGCTAAATTAATGATTGTCTCGGTTTTTATTGTCATAATGTTTATTGTAGGTTTTGTATCAGGCGGCTCATATATCTATGGTTTATCATCATCAGAAATTGATGATTTGCAATATCAAATAAATAATATCCAAAAAAACAATGATAATAATGAAACCACATATATCTCAACTTATTATTACAACGAGACGTCTTTATCAAATATCTATAAAAATGCGAAAGATTCTATTGTAGTAATCTCAGGTGTTGTTTCTTATCAGACTTTTTTTAGAACGCAGTACTATGAGATCCAGGGGTCTGGTTTTGTGTATATGTTTGAAGATGAATTTGTAGTTATAACAAATAATCATGTTGTTTCTGATGTATCTGATATTGTTGTAACTTTTTCAGATGGTAATAGTTACCCTGGTGAAGTCATAGGTTCTGATGCATATTCTGATCTAGCAGTATTATCTGTTGATGCACCAATTACTGAATTTATTCCTCTTGAAATTACTAGTTCTTCTACTCTTGAAGTTGGAAATCCAGTAATTGCAATTGGTAGTCCCATGGGTCTTGACAATACTATGACAACAGGTATAATTAGCCAGATTGGTAGAACTATCGAAGAATCAACTTTAGGTAGTTACCCAATTGCTAATATTATTCAGACTAATGTTGCAATAAATCCTGGTAACTCCGGTGGGCCACTATTAAATTATCAAGGCGAGGTTGTTGGAATAACAACAGCAATAATTGAAGATTCAGAAGGCCTTGGTTTTGCAATTCCTTCCAACACAATTTTAAAAGAAATTCAATCTTTAGTTGAAACAGGTTCATATAATCAACATTCTTGGCTAGGTATATCAGGTACTGATATGAGTTATTCTATTGCTGGAAAAATGGACGTTGATGTTACATATGGCTGGCTTATTTCATCTTTAACAAGTGGAGGAGCCGCAGAAAAAGCAGGGTTACAAGAAGGAAACCAACAAATTAGAATAAATAGTGATTGGATAATTATTGGCGGAGATATTATTATTGAAATCGATGGAACTAGGATTATTAATGGCGATTATCTAATGTCTTATCTTGAAGAATATACTCAGCCAAATGACACAATTACTATTACTGTTTTAAGAAATAATCAAACTTTGGATATTCCTGTAATACTTAGTCAGAGACCTTCTTTAACTTAATCTTTAACTTAATTTTTTTTATTTAAATTGGGAACGATTTGGGAATAAATTGGAAATAAAGGATATAAACTCACAAAATTAGTAACAAGTAAGATAAAAAAGATCTTAGAAGTGATGACATGAACGATGTGATTATTGAACTACAAAATGTGAAAAAAATCTATAAAATGGACGGCGTGGAAACACATGCATTACGAGGAGTAGATCTTAAAATTAAAAAAGAAGAATTTGTAGCGATAATGGGCCCAAGTGGTTCCGGTAAATCAACGCTTTTGCATATGGTCGGGGCACTTGATAAACCTACTTCAGGCAAGGTAATCCTTGATGAAGTAGATATTTCAACCTTAAAAGAATCAGATCTTGCACGATTAAGAGGAAAGAAAATTGGCATTGTTTTTCAATTTTTTAATCTTCACCCAACTTTAACAGCATTGGAAAACATTGAACTGCCTATGATTATTGTTGAGAAAGATAAAAAAGAGAGAAAACAAAGAGCACTTGACCTTTTAAAAGCTGTAGGTTTGGAACATAGAGCTCATCATTTTCCATCACAGATGTCTGGTGGAGAGCAACAGCGTGTTGCTATTGCTAGAGCGTTGGCAAATGAGCCGGAGATTATTCTTGCGGATGAACTTACAGGAAATTTAGATACTAAGACGAAGGCTGAGATTATGAATTTTTTATTAAAGTTACAGAAGGAGCGGAAAATGACAGTTACGGTTATTACGCATGAACCTGAGATAGCACAATATGCTGAGACTGTTGTTCATCTTGTTGATGGAATGATAAAGGTAGGTGGTTAAAAAATGAGGAAAACATTGTTTTTAGTTTTGATGCTGGTGAGTTCTGTTCTCTTAATTAGTAATATGATATATATTGTCGATGCACAAGAAGAGGACGCAGGTTTGCAGGTTACTTTTACAACAAATCCCACTGTTGTTGCACCTGGAACAAAAGGATACATCGAGGCTAATTTGAAAAGCATTGGAGGAACATCTAGCAATATAGAAATATCAGCAACCTCGTTGAGTTCTAAAGTTGTTGTTAGATATGGGGCATGGGATGATTTAGACATCGGAGATTTAGCGAGCGGTGCATCTTACTCAGTTTTATTTCAGTTTAGTGTTCCTAGTACTGCAGCTCCTGGTTTATATCTTGTAAGATTTGAGATTGAACGTTCTGGAGGAAATGACATCTTACAAAATGCTGTTGTCAAAGTTGAAGATTCAACTATCTTAGATTTAGTATCTGTTGCTCCTACTTCAGTAAATATTGGTGAGGCTACAACATTGATTTTTAATATTACAAATAACCGTGGGAGCGACATTTACAACATCCTTTTTAATTGGGAGGATCCAAATGATCTGATTTTGCCGATAGGGTCAGATAATAGGATTACGATTTCGTCAATTGCTGCTGAAAATTATACTGAATTACCTATTGTTGTTATGGCAAGTTCTGGTATCTCACCAGGTGTATATCCGCTGATAATAACAATGGAATACTATGATCAGACTGGAACAGAACAAACAATAACATCAACAGTTGGTTTGCAAATCAGTGGCGGAACAACATTTGATGTTATATTACAAACCTCAACAAGTACTTCAACAACATTTGCAGTTGTCAACACCGGAGCAAATACTGCATCATCAGTGGTTGTTTCAATACCACAACAACCTAATTATTCCACAAGTGGTACTTCTTCATCAAGTTTAGGCAACCTAGAAGCCGGTGATTACACACTCGCGTCTTTTCAGATAACTTCAACAAGCAGTAATATGACAACAACTCAGTTACCTTCATTTGACAGATCAGCAATGGGCAATACTCCACCGGATATGAATTTTAGTGGAGGCCGTAATATGTTTACGAATCAATCCTTTTCAGCAATGACAGGTAATCAGTTAATTGTTCAGATAGCATATACCGATTTATTTGGAGTAAGACAAACTGTTCAAAAACAGGTGGATCTTTCTTCGGGTTCAGCAAGCGGATTTACAACTCGTACTGGAACTCAGGGTACCTCTGGACTGTTTCCCGGAGGTTTTTCAGATCAATCACAATCATCTGGTTCAAATAACAGTCTTATGTATGTTGCTATCGGTGTTGCTGGAATTATCATCATCGTTGCTGTTATTCAATTAGGGCGAAAGAAAAAACTTGGTCGTTTCTCAAAATTGTTCAAAGGAAGAAAAGAATGAAGTTTGTTGAAATCTTTAAGCTTTCAATGAATGGCCTTACACATCGAGGATTACGAAGCTGGCTGACAATTCTTGGGATTATTGTGGGAGTCGCTGCAGTCATCGCCATGTTATCAATTAGTGAAGGCATGTCTCAAAGCATGGAATCGCAAATGTCAGGTTTTGGAGCAGATGTTGTCACTGTTAGTGCTGGGAGTACTAGGGCATCTGGTCCTGAGAGTGGTTTTGGAGATAGGTTTCAACCTGGTTCTGGTGGTGGTCTACCAGGAGCATTTGGACAGACAACAGATACAGACACTGCAACTTTGACTGATACTGATATTCTTGCAATATCAACAGCTGAAGGTGTTGAGACTGTATCAGGTATCATTTCTGGTCGGGCGACTGTGCAGTATCTTGCTCAGACAGTTACGGTATCTGTTGAAGGAATAGACCCAGATGCTTGGAATACTATGACGACCTCTAAACTTGCTTCAGGAAGATTCCTTGAATCAGGAGACGGCACGAGCATTCTCATTGGAAATAACATTGCTAACGGTATGTTTGACTATAATCTAACTGCGAACATGCAGATAAGAGTTGGATCTAAAACATTTATTATCGTAGGGATACTACAGCAATCTGGTACTGGTAGTTTTGGTGGAGATGATCGAACAATATTTATGACTTTTGATGCTGCTAGAAACGTTATTACTGATATTGATAACAACGAATATTCTTCGATACAAGTCAAGGTTGCTGATGCCAATGCTGTTGATCAAATTATTGAAAATATCAATCAAGTTTTATACACCTCAAGAATGGTTACAGAAGATACAAAAGATTTCACGGTAACTTCGTCAACATCAATGATTGAAACTATTCAAAGCACTATGCAAACTTTAACATTTTTCCTTACAGGTATTGCAGCTATTTCTCTTCTGGTCGGAGCAATTGGAATTGCAAATACAATGTTTATGTCGGTAATGGAACGAACACGACTTATTGGTATTCTAAAATCCATTGGAACAAAAAACTCAGAAATCTTAAAGCTTTTTTTAACAGAATCAGGAATTATTGGTTTAATGGGAGGATTGTTAGGTGTATTTCTTGGATTTATTGTAGTTGGTATTATGTCCGAGATAGGAATCAATATTATGGGCATGGGGAGGATGGGCACAAGTACATCAATGGCAGTTGTTACCCCTGAGTTAGTAATTTTTGCTTTATTATTTTCTACAATTATTGGAATTGTATCTGGTTTAATTCCAGCAAGAAAAGCAGCAAAATTACAAGTAGTGGAGGCGATGCGAAGTGAATAACAATATGCGCCAGAGAGGTTTACGTAAACAAGCATTTGCGATTGGTATAATTATTTTTTTAGCTACTGTATGTTTGAACGGATGTACTGATACTCAAAACACTGATAGTAGTCTAAATAATTTTATTGGAACATGGGCCGGATCTGTGGAGGTTTCTACGTTTGGTGGTCCTATGGGTGGTAATAGCAATTTTACTGAGTTTACTTTTATGCAAGATATTGTTGTTGCGACTCTTATTAATGAGCGGGGGACTAATACAATGAATTACACTTATGTTGTTAATGGTAATAACTTAGTTTTGGAGCCATCATTTTCCAGTGAGGGGATGATGCCAAGTAGACAACCAAATGGTACGCAACCACCATTTAATGGTACAGATTTCCCTGGTGGTACACCACCTTTTAATGACACAAAGCCTCCATTTAATGATACATGGCCGCCCAATGGTGAACAGCCGCCTGGCGGCAAACAACCATCATCCACGTCACTATCTTTTTCGTATAGCTTTGATGAAAACTATGTTGTCTTGTATCTTGATGGTTCTAAATTTATAAAAATCCAATAAATAGCATTTTAGGATTGTTCATAAAAGGAATCTTTTTTAATACACTGATCTAGCCATGTTTGTCTCAATAGAATTTTTGTTAACCTTTTTTTAGACGTTGATTTGCTACCTAAATTATAATTTGATTATTAATATATAATTATATTATAACACAAATTTTTTTATTTTATATGTAGAAAAAGTAATATTATTTAATTATTTTTATATATTTTACGCCCGCATCGGGATTCGAACCCGAGTAGGAGCCTCCGCAGGGCTCCAGGATATCCAAACTACCTCATGCGGGCGTAGATGTTAATCCTTAAATTCTAATATGCTCTGATTTAGTTAAGAAAGCATAGGGGAAAACATCAATTAATACATAACTATTTTGTATAACTATACATCTACTTTTTAAAAGAATAGGATTAAAAACTGTAAATGGATTTCAATTTTTATTTAAATCTTATAAGGAGAGAAATCGTATGGCAGAATATTGTGAAATTTGTGGTGAAGAATTAGATTCAGATGAAGAAGAATATGGAATTTGTAAAAACTGTAAAAAAGATCAAGAGGAAGATGAAGAATACGAAAAGGACGAGGATTTTATTGATCCTGGTGTAACCTAAAGTCCATTAATTACTTTATAATATCAACCATTGCTACCTTTTCAAGAATAAGATCACTATATCTATCTTTTGATACTGTTTCAATTTCACTGTCTTTAATTCCAAATTTTTTCAAGTTATTGATGTCCCCTTGAATAACCTTATCGTCCCTTTCAAATTCAATCTTTTCCAATAAATTTTTAATCAAATTTCTATCGATTTTGTTATTATTTAACATAACAAATACGGCTTTTACATTGCCTTTTTTTATACCCATCTTTGGAATGGCGTGTTTAAGCTGTCTTTTACCTGAAGCATATAACAAAATTTCCATTTCAAGAGTATTACAAGTATTTGTTTTATTTTCAAACGCTCTTTTTGCATGCTCTATAGAAGATAATAAATGATTCTTCCCAAAAATAAGGTCTGCATTAAAAGATTGAATTGTAACATTATTTTTTTTTGAAAAATCAGAAATTTTTTTAAGAAAAATATCAACATTGGATATTTCCCCTCTTGAACCAAATATTTTAATCATAATACATTCACTCTGTATATTCATTTAATTCTTTATCTTCTCCTAAATCACTTTCACCTATTTGTCTTTTAATGCTTTTTGCAATTCCTTCACCAATAGTTTTTACTTGTGCAAGTCTTTTTAATGGTACACCACGTAAATCATTAATTGTTTTAAATCCTTCTTTGAACAAAGATCTAGCACGAATTCTACCAATTCCTTTTAATGATACAAGATTTAAAAGTTCTTTTCTGCATCCATATTGAACACGTAATAATAAGTCACTAATTTCTGATACACATTCGAAATTATACATACGCGCAAACTCACGAGTTGCATGTAAAAGCCACTGATTCATTTCAACGATATTATGAATATCTCCAGGTCCAACATTATATCTATTTACTATTACATCCTCAGGTTGTTCATCAATCCAATCCATGATAAGAGATGCTGTTTTTAAATCACTTAAAAACCATTCATATTCATTAGAAAAGGATTCAGGTTTTTCAATTAAAAATTCCCCTTCATGTTTTTCTGCCTTTTCTTCAACCCAACTATCACTTTTACGCATATATAAAGAGCGAACATCAGGAGTTGAACACACTGTATGAATAAACGAAAGATCACTAGTTTTTTTACCACATGATTTTTCAAGAGCATTTTTAATCTGAAGTGCACTCAAAGGATCGATATAAAGGCTGCTTGTTCTATTTCCAAATAAAGTTGACATATATTTATCGTCATTAATTATCTCTACAAAACCGTTATTTATTAGAAAATTTAATGCCTCATCAATTTGTTCTTTTAATGCATACGTATCAGATTGATATGAGTAAAAAGTGCTATCAATAAAATTATAAACGCTATCTGTACTATCTACAAAACCTGTAGCAATACTAGATAAAAGATGCATTCGAAGAGCTGCCTGACTTCCAAGTTTTGAATAAATAGGTTCAGTGTCACCAAGAATATAGTTTTCAAATATCATATCGCTTTTTTTTCTATTTTTTGCAATGCAAATAGCTTCACCAAATTTATCATATCTTGGTCTTCCAGCACGTCCCGCTTGTTGTTTGTATTCTAATATAGGAATAGGATTCATACCAAAATTTGGGTCATACCTCCATAGATCACGTATTACAACTCTTTGTGCTGGGATATTTACACCTGCTGCAAGAGTAGGGGTTGCAACAATACATTTTAAAATACGCTTTTTAAAATTGTTTTCAATGAATCTTCTATGAGTGCTTGATAATCCAGCATTATGAAAAGCAACACCTTTCTTCAAACAAAAAAATAGTTTTTTATCAACAGATGTAAGCTCAGGTAGGTTATTTTTTAATGAATCTAATAACTCTTCTAGTTTTTCTTTTTCTTTTTTAGATAGAATCTTTTCTACAACCCTCCCAAGATTATTTGCAACTGAAACTGTAGATCGTCTTGTATTTACAAAAACAAGTACTTGACCTTTTTTTGATACAGAATTTTCTACAAGAAGCTCGATAGATTTTTTTTCTGAACCTTTTACTTTTACAATTTTTCCATCATCAAATTTTATTTCATCGTTATAAAAAACTCCTTCTCTTAGAGGAACAGGTCGCCAATCCGACTGGATAAGTTTTCCATCAAGCCAAATCGATAGTTCTGTAGCATTACTAATAGTTGCAGAAAGAGCAATTATTTGTGTCTCGGAGTTTAATGCCTTGAATCTAGAAATAATCACTTCTAGAGTTGGGCCACGAGTTGGATCATTAATTAAATGTATTTCGTCGATAACTAATACCCTTACATCATTTACCCATGTAACTTTATGTCTTAAAAGAGAATCAGCTTTTTCAGATGTGCAAACTATAATATCATATTTACCTAGGCGCGGATCCGAATCATCCAAATCTCCTGTAGAAATACCAACTTTTAAATCAAGTTTTTCAAAAACCTTTAGTTCTTCATATTTCTCCCTAGCAAGAGCCTTTAGTGGTACTACATATAGGGCCTTACCGGATTCTTCTATAAGTTTTTTAACTATAGCAAGATATGCAACAAGACTTTTACCGCTAGCAGTAGGGATAGACAAAACAACGTTTTTTCCATCTAAAACCAAAGGTAAAGCTTCTCCCTGCGGAGGATAAAGTTCGGTTATATCTTGGTCTTTAAGTATTTTGATTATATCCTGATTTAGATTCAAATCACTAATATTCATCTTTTCAAGACTTGTAATAAGGAAAGAGTTTAAAAAACAAAAGCCTTATTCACGGTTACAATATTAAAGATTCATACAGGTAGATAAAATGGGCCGAAGACAAACAATGCAAGAAAAATTCAAGCAACAAATGAAAGCATATAAAAAGAAAAGAATGAAACAAGACAATACTCCTTTCTTGCCACCTGAAGGTACTGTTTATGTAATGGATTCATTGAATCCTACTGAAAAAATGAAAGCAGAGGTTGTGAATACAAAAACAAAACAGCATCGTAAGATAGTTACTCAACTAGCATGTCCAGTATGTAACAATCCTATGGATTGGGATTCAAACTGGGAAGCTTTTGTATGTGAAAAACATGGAAAAAAAGGAATATATGAAATAGTTGATCAAGATTAAAAAATTATAAATGATTGTAATCTTAAAATTTGAGGTGTGCTTGTATGGGTGAAGAAAAAATTGGGGTAATAAAACATTTCTTTACAAATGTTAGTGTAGCAGCTGTAAAAATGACAGATGGAGAACTTAAAATAGGAGATACTATTCACATTGTTGGAGCTCATACTGATTTCAAACAAGAAATCAATAGTATGCAAATAGATAGAAACCCTGTAGAAAAAGTAAAAGCTGGTGATGAAGTAGGAATAAAAACAAAAGACAGGGTTAGAGAACATGATGTTGTTTATAAAATCGTAGAGGAATGAAAAAATGAAAGAATTAGCAGAAATAAGAACATTAAAAGTAAACAGGTACTTGATAATTGATGATGAACCGTGTAAAATAGTAAGTATTTCTACATCAAAGCCTGGAAAACATGGTGAAGCAAAAGCAAGAATAGAGGCGATAGGTGTTTTTGATGGCCAGAAAAGAAGTATTGTAAACCCAGTTACTCATAAGGTTCATGTTCCATTGATTGATAAAAGAACTGCGCAGATTGTAGCCTTAATGGGAAGTAACGTTCAACTGATGGACTTGGAGACCTATGAAACTTTTGAAATACCAATTCCAGATGAATACAAAGGACAATTAGAGCCAGGTAAAGAAGTTTCTTATCTAATAGCTCTTGGAAGAAAAAAGATTACAAGAGTATAATTTACTTTGTTTAAAAATTATGCAATTTCCCAACTATTTTGCAGATGCTGATGCAAATTTTGATGAAGCTGATTTTGTAATATTTGGAATTCCTTACGATAAAACATCTTCTTTTAGAAAAGGTTCTATTAAAGCACCAGATGATATTAGAAAAGCAAGTTGGAATTTTGAGACTTATAACTTAAGAACAGATGTAGATATAAAAGATCTAAAAGTACATGATTATGGTAACCTTGATGTAACCAAAGATAATCCGTCAATAATGATAAAAAAAGTGAGGGGCTTTACTTCAAAAATTCTTGAAAAAAATAAGTTTCCGATAGCTATCGGCGGGGAGCATTCTGTAACTTCTGGAATAATACAGGCTTACCCAAAAGATATTGCTGTTCTCATTTTAGATGCACATATGGATTTTAGAAATATCTACGAAAATGAAAAATACAATCATGCTTGTGTAACAAAAAGAATCTCAGATCATGTTAGCATAAAAAATATTGTAGTTCTTGGTGCAAGATCTGCTGAAAAAGAAGAGTATATTGATGCAAAAAATCAAAATCTATTTTATATAGACTCATTCTATATCAAAAAAAATGGAATTAAAAAAGCAATAAATGAAATTGAGTCTATTCTAAAAAACAAAAAAATTTATTTAACGCTTGACATAGATGCTATTGATCCATCTTATGCACCTGGTACTGGTACACCTGAACCATTTGGTATCACACCTTTTGATGTAATAGAAATAATAGATTCTTTTTATTCAAACCTTATAGGATTTGATGTTGTTGAAGTATGTCCAAATTATGATAATGGAGAGGCATCAATTATTGCTGCAAAAATAATAAGAAATGTGATTGAAAAATCATCTCTAGTTATTTAAAAAGAGGTACCTTAATATATTATGATTTTATTCAAATCCTACTATGGAACGAGAAAAGATAGCATTAGGAACGCTTGTAGTAATTATTGTAGCAGTATTAGGACTTTATTTATTATCCAATTATGGGGCATTAGAAAATCTTTTTCAAGGTGAAAAAAAAATTGAAATGGGGGATTGTGTAGATTTTCATTTTGTTGGTAGATATAGTAACGGTGAAATTTTTGGATATTCATATGATGATTTGATTAACAAGACTGGTGACTCTTATCAAAATGTTTTTTTAAGTTATGATGAGTCTAGTAGCCCACCAGATGGTTATGGGAACTATTCAAATAAGCTTTTAATGCCATATGGTGAATATTATAACAAAGATTTGATCGATGGTTTGGTTGGACTAAAAGAAGGTGATACAGCTACAATTGGTCCAATTCAACCTGATGGAACACATGGTGAACTTCTTGAAGTTGGGGATGAAATAAATCTTACAGAATATGTAGGTGCGTCATATATCTTGAGCATTTATGATGTTGAGGAATATGTAGATATGCCTTCTGATTATCAACAGGAATACGGTGAAGTTACTACCTATATGTATAAACTAAAAGATGAATCACATTATATAGGTGAGATAATTGAGTCTGAATATACTTTCTGGACTAATTCTACAGAAATAACAAAAATAAATGATACGTTAATATGGAAATATACTACACCCCAAACTGCTATTTTAGAAAATTTTACATACACTTGGGCTGGAATAGATACAGAACTTGAAAATCAAGTAAAAATTGATTATCCAATAAATTCAAGTTATGTAAGTAGTTTTAATGACTCAACTATTGTAATAACACATAACCCTGCAATTGACTCAAATATTACCCTAAGTACTTTTTCGTTATGGGGATATCAACCATATATTTCATATACAGTCCAAAATATTTCAGGAGATAAGATAAACACTACTTACACAGATTCAATAACAGGTAATACTTCATACAGAGAGTTTAATAGAACTGTAGAAATTACAAGAAATCAAACACAATCGATAGTACAGGAAGCTATGCCAGGTGAGTTACTAGAATATGCTTTGCTATCGTACATAAGAAGCATAGATAGTGATTTTAAATATGGTTATAACCCATTTACATGGCCATCATCATTTGAAGTAGAAGTTGTAAATATCTATAAAACATCAGATGAAAGCTGAGATTTAATCTCAATTTCCAAATAATCTAAAAATTCTTCTTCTTTTCCTTTAGGAATTGTAGCACCTGCAGCAATATTATGTCCTCCACCTATGCCATCTAATTTTTTAGCTGCTTTTTTCATTGCAACTGATAAATTAAGTCCTTTGTCTACAAGTTGTTGGCTTGCTCTAGCAGAAGCTTTAACTTCTCCAGAGTCTTTATACGCAAAACCAATGATGGGTAAATCATTATTTGTATCTTCAGAATTTAGAAGCATGTTTGCAACTATACCTACAATAGTATCTCTTATACCGTTTTTTGCATGGAAAAATTGTAAAAAATCTCTTTGAAAAATTCCTTCTTCTCTTGCAAATTGAAGCCCTTCAACAAGATTTGCTCTATGTCCACGCAAAAGATTTCTTGCTTTGTTTAGCCATTTATCCCTATCACCAAGACAAACCTTCAATCCAACTTCGTATTGACCATAACGTGCAGTGGAGTTTAGAAGTGTTGCAAATTCTTTTGCATCATGTATTTCAGATCCTTCTACTTCTTTTGTTAATAAGTAGACCTCACTTATTATGCTTTTAGTTATATTATAACCAAAACCTTTTGAAAGAAGAATTTGAGAAATACTTGAAATTATTTTTTGTCTTTCTGATTTTGTAAGATCAATCCATTTTCGCCAATTATCATCGTCTTTCATGTCTATGTTAATTTCTTTTAGAAAGTTTATACAACTTGTCTCTCTCCCAGAAATACCCGGTATTATGGGATTATTTGCATATTGTAATAATTTGTAAACTGGGCGTGTTTCTCTTCCAAAATAGCTAATATCTAGTTTTGAATATATAAGTCCAAGTTTTTTTCCGTCATCTAAAATGCTTCTATTTATGCCAGATAATTTACCTAGTTTTTTATTTTGTAAATCACCACAGGCGCCTACTATAGCAAGAGGTGACAAATCCATATTTTTTTTATCTATTGTTTTTGAAACTAAATAAGTAGCACCAGCGCCACTTATCTCATAACTACCATCTACTCCAAAAAGATGAGGGTTTAGATGAAAATTATAATCGGCATCATCTGAACAAGTGTGGTGGTCAGTTACAACCTTTTTTATCCCATCGGAATCATTACATATGCTGCTACCAAGATCAGTAAACCATACAAGCTCGTGATTTTCATTTTTTATTTTGTCTAAGGTTTGTTCATCAATTTGTTTTATAAATTCAATTGAAAAATCTTTTCTTAGACGTTCTAATGTTTTACAAGCAATGGACCCTGCGGTTATTCCATCAGCATCTATGTGAGTTACTACATGAACCTCTTTTGACTTATCTATTATACTTGCTATCTCTTTTGCTCTTTTTTCCAAAAAATTAACAACCTCGTATGGGACAATACAAATCAAGTAGAAAAAAATTTTTAAAAAAAATTTTATTGGCAGAATTTAATCTTCTGCCATTTTTTTGTATGTCTTGTATCTATCGTTTACATCTTTTTCAAGTAATTTATGTAACCTCTTTGCTTCTTCTGGGAATGATCTATAAAGCGAGTTGTACCTTACTTCACCCATTAAGAAATCATGTACTTTACCATTTGGTTCTTTATATTCGAGTTGGAAAGGATTTTTTCCTTCTTCTTTTAATCTTGGATCGTATCTATAGAGTGGCCAGTAACCACATTCTACTGCAAGTTTTTCTTCGTTTTGAGTTCTACCCATTCCTTCTTTTATGCCATGATTAATACATGGTGCATATGCAATTATAAGCGAAGGCCCAGGATAAGATTCTGCTTCTTTTAGGGCTTTCATTAGTTGATTTTTGTTTGCACCCATTGCAACACTTGCAACATATACATATCCATATGTCATTGCCATACGCCCTAGATCTTTTTTCACTGTCTTTTTACCAGATGATGCAAACTGGGCAACGGATCCAATAGGCGTTGCTTTTGATGCTTGTCCACCCGTGTTTGAATAAACCTCTGTATCAAGAACTAAAACGTTTACATCATGTCCCATTGCAAGCACATGGTCAAGACCTCCATATCCAATATCATATGCCCAGCCATCTCCACCGATTATCCAATGAGATGGCTTTGTAAACATGTCTTTTGCTTCCCAAATATCTGCAAGAGCACCTTCCTTGTCAATGTTATTTAGTTGATTTTGTATTTTTAAAGAAAGTTCTTTTGATTTATCTCCAGAGTTAAAATTGTTTAGCCAATCTTTGAAAAGTTCTTTAAGTTCACCTTCTATTAATCCTTTTTCGATAGCTTCTTCTACTTTCATTTTGAGGTTTTTTCTTCTCTGAGTCGTAGCTAGATTCATACCAAATCCATATTCTGCATTGTCCTCGAACAAACTGTTAGCCCATGCTGGACCATGGCCGTTTTTATCTTTAGCCCATGGAACAGATGGAGCATATCCGCCCCAAATAGATGAACATCCTGTGGCATTTGCAATCATCATTCTGTTTCCAAAAAGCTGTGTTATAAGTTTTACATAAGGTGTTTCTCCACATCCTGCACAGGCGCCAGAGTATTCTAATAATGGCTTTTTAAATTGAGATCCTTTAATGCTATATTTATCAAATCCGCCGATTTTTTCATCAAGTTTGTCAAGATAATCATATAATGGTGCTTGTTTATCAGTTTGTGTTGCTATTGGTTTCATAACAAGCGCTTTTCCTTTTGGTGCTGGACAAATATCAGCACAATTTCCGCACCCTTGACAATCTAGAGGAGATACCTGCATTCTAAATTTAAGATTCTCTAAATCTTTTCCAACAGCCTTAATTCCTTCAAAGCCTTCAGGTGCATTTTGAGCTTCTTCCTCTGTTACAAGGTATGGTCTTATAGCTGCATGAGGGCAAACAAGGGCACATTGGTTGCATTGGATACAATTTTCAGCTACCCATTCTGGTACATCAATTGCTACTCCTCGCTTTTCATATTTACTTGTTTCAAGTGGGAAGAAACCACTTGGTCCAAAATCAGAGACCTTCAAGTCGTCACCTTTCAACGATGACATTGTATCAACTATTTTTTTAACAAACTCAGGTCTATCATCTGCTTTAATTTCTTTTTCTTCTTCTATTGTTTTCCATGATTCAGGATAGTTGATTTTCTCAATGCTTTCAAGAGCATTATCTACAGCTCTGTAATTCATTTGAACGACTTCATCACCCTTATGTTCGTAAGATTTTTTAATAGCCTTTTTTAGTAAATCCACAGCTTCATCTACCGGAAGAATTCCTGATAGTTTAAAAAAGACGGTTTGCATAATCATGTTGATTCTTTGCCCAAGACCTATTTTTTTAGCTATATCTATTGCATCTATATTGTAGAAGTTGAGATTATTTTTTGCAATTTTTCTTTTTAGACTAGCTGGAAATATTTTTTCCATTTCATCTAATGTCCATGGTGAATTAAGAACAAATGTTCCTCCTTCTTTGATTCCTTCTAATATATCGTATTTATCTACATATGATGAGTTATGACAAGCAATATACTCAGCTACATCTATCAAGTATCTAGATTTTATAGGATTGTCTCCAAATCTAAGATGTGAACGAGTAACACCACCAGATTTTTTTGCATCATATTCAAAATAACCTTGAGCATATTTGTTTGTATTATCTCCAATAATTTTTATTGCATTTTTATTTGCACCGACTGTTCCGTCTCCACCGATTCCCCAAAACTTGCATCTAACTGTTGACTCTGATGCTGTATCAATCTTTTCAGAAAGTTTTAACGAAGTATTTGTTACGTCATCTTCTATACCAATTGTAAAATTATTTTTTGGTTTATCCTCTTTTAAATTATCAAAAACTGTTTTTGCCATGGTTGGTGTAAATTGTTTTGATGAAAGACCATATCTCCCTCCTACTATTGTTCTGTTATCTTTCTTCTGTTGAAATACTGAACATACATCAAGATAAAGTGGTTCACCAAAAGATCCTGGTTCTTTAGTTCTATCAAGAACAGCTATTTTCTTTGCAGTTTTTGGAATTGTATTGTAAAAATCTTCAGCAGAGAATGGCCTATATAGTCTAACCATCACAACACCAACTTTTTCACCTTTTGAATTTAGATATTCTACTGCTTCTTCAGTTGTTTTTGATCCTGCTCCTATCATAACAATAACTCTTTCTGCTTCAGGATCTCCAATATAGTCAAATAAGTGATATTGTCTACCAGTTAGTTTTGCTACTTTATCCATTTCCTCTTGGACTATTTTTGGGATTCTATTGTAAAACTCATTTCCTCTTTCTCTAACTTGAAAATATGTATCTGGTCCCATTGCACCCATTCTAATATGAGGATGTTCTGGGTTAAGTGATCTACTTCTATGTTTCTTTATTGCATCCCAATCAGCAAGTTTAGCCATATCACCATATTCGATCATTTCTATTTTCTGAATCTCATGGGAACTTCTAAAACCTTCAAAAAAATGTAAAAATGGAACGGAGGCTCTCAAAGTAGAAAGGTGTGCAATTAAGGCCATATCCATTACCTCTTGAATTGATGAAGAAGCAAGTTCTGCATAACCTGCAGGTCTTACTGCCATAGCATCTGAATGATCTCCAAAAATAGATAAAACTTCTGCAGCAATAGATCGTGCTGCTATGTGGAAAACTGTTGGCATGAGTTCTCCTGCTATTTTATACATATTTGGAAGCATAAGTAAAAGACCTTGACTTGCTGTAAAAGTTGATGTAAATGCCCCTGCTGCAAGTGATCCATGTATTGCTCCTGCAGCACCACCTTCTGATTGCATCTCAGTAACATTAACCGTTTGTCCAAATATGTTTTTACGACCTTCTGCAGACCATTTATCGGCCATTTCACCCATTGGTGAAGAGGGTGTAATAGGATATATGGCTGCTACGTCACTGAACGCATAAGCGACGTGAGCTGCGGCGGTATTACCATCAATTGACTTCCAATTTTTTTGTTTACTTTTTTTATTCTCAGATTCTGTTTTACTTATTAAAGTATTAGACACATTAAGCACCTCAAATATTTTGTTAGATGATTAACCCGTAATAAAGAGATATACATAAATATTTGGTATGTAAATTTTTTATTTTATATTAAAAAACAAACATATCTTTTTAAAATTTTTATTTGCAATCATTTTTTTTCCAAATTTCTAATTTTTACCCATTTTCCATCAATTTTTTTAAGACCATTAGTACTGACGATGAATCCTTTGTTTTTTCTTCTCCATTCTGCCCATTTTACTAAAATTGAAGGTAAAATTAAAATGGCAGTTAAAAGCGAATATATTATAGTAATTGATAGTATCACACCGAATTGTTGCTGAGGAGGTATTGGGGCAAAAGCAAGTATTCCAAAACCACATGCTGTTGTCAATGCTGCAATTAAAAGCGCTCCACCTGTGTGTGCAATTGTTTCACACATAGCTTTTTCTATGTCTCCTGTTTTATCTGCAACTAATCTAAAACGTTCGGTTGCGTGGATGGAATAATCTATTCCTATTCCAATTGTTATACTTGTTATTGTAATTGTTAACGCATTTAAGGTGTATCCTATTAAGTACATTGTTCCAAGAACCCAAATCATTGTTATTCCAACAGGAATTATAGCTACTAGGCCTAAAAGTGGGTTTCTATAAGCAATAACTAGAACAATCAAAGCAAGTATGATTGAAATAGCCGTGGAAAGTAATTGACTATCTGTTAAAGAATCTGTTATCGTAAGGGTTATTATATTTTCACCTGTAACTGAAGCTTTGGCATCACCATAGTCAGATACATCACCTTCTATCTCTTCTTTTAAAATTTCAAGATAATCCTCTAAATTTTTATCGTTATTTTCACCATTGGTTTGCCACGAGATGTAAATGCGTATAACAGTTGAATCGTATCTCCCTTGATCATTTCTATATAAGACACCCTTAACTTGAAATGCGGTATCGTCCATTTCAATATCTTTATTTTGCAGGTCTTGAATGTTAGTCATATCAAGATTTTCCATGTCAAATTCTTCAAAACTTGCACTTTCTTTATTGTATAGGTAATCAAAAAGATTTTTCACATCTGTATCAGTTTTCGGAATGCTTGTTTCTTCATTTATATTAAACTCTTCTATCAGAGATTGATTTTTTCCAATGCTGTCTTGAATAATTTTATAAATGCTATTTGTTTTTAAACTTCCATCTGGGTTCTTAGCGATAAATGAATCGTCTTTGAAATTTTTGTGGGTTTTAGCAATACCTTCCAAAACATCAACTGTTGCTATGTTTCCTTCTATTAAAATGTATTCCTGAGTTTGACTAGAAGATGGAAACTTTTCACTTATCTCTTCAAATAAATCAATAGATGGAGTGTCTTTTGGTGCAAATTGATCCATATCAAATCCTGTTTCAAGATTAATTGCGTTTATTGCAAAAAAAACTGAAAATAAAATCATTATAGCTAATATTTTTTTATTATGATTTAAAATAAAATTTGATACTTTACCCATTACAAAACTTATATCGAAAGTTTTTACTTTTTTTGATTTCATGTTTTTTTTATTTCTATCTAATATATATCTAAAAGCTGGTAAGATTGTAATGGCTGTAATAAACGTATAAGCAACTCCAAGACCTAAAAGTATTCCAAAGTCTTGTATTGCAGGAACTTTAGCTGATAAAAAAGACATAAAAGCAATTACCGTTGTAAGCATGGCAAGAAACATTGCGTTTCCAATTTCTGTTACAGATCTTTTAATTGCTTCACCTGGCTTTATTCCTTTTTCAAGCTCGATTCTATAATTGTGAAATAGATGTACTGAGTAATCAACGCCCAAACCCATGATGAGGGGTATTAATGCTACTTGCATAACACTAAAATCCATACCAAGAATTACAAGAGTTCCAAAAAGCCATATGGTAGAAATTAAAAGCGTTATCATTGGGAAAAGAACATATGAGATTTTCCTAAAAGTCAATAACAAGATTATAAAAATAATAACAAAAATCCCTGGCCCAATGAATTGGTTAGCCTCATTTGTTACATCATTTATTTCGACTGATATTACACCTTCTCCTGTTGTCTCAATTGAAATATAATTATTTTTACTATCCAATCTTTTTATCTCATCAACGATTTTTGTATTAACCTCAATAGTCTCTTCATATCCTTCAACACCCTCTAGTTCTATTATTACAATTCCATAAGCTGGTTTTTTGTTTTTTTCATAATCTGCTGAAACAAAACCTTTTGCACCTAATTCTATATCATCAAAAAATTTTGGTCTAATAAATAAAATGCTGTCATCTGAACTTTTTTCTTCTGTTTTGTCTGCTGTTATCCATGCTTTTTCAATATCTTTCAATGCAATTTTATCCGATAATGATATATCTTGGTTTGAATCTGTAAAAAATTCATCAAATTGATCAAGAGAGATATCTCCTTCAGTTAGTTTTTGCAGCAATCTATCTGCAATATCACTTATTAAAGGTCTATTTTGTATTTTTTCAACTATATCAAAAAAATAACTTGTGTTTCCTTCTAATCTTTGCCATGGTAAATTCAATGAGTTTTTATAGTATCTTGATCCAACTTCAAAATTTCCAATTTTTGCAGGAATTTCAAAACTTCCAATTCGTGTTCCTATCCCATATTTTCCTATTTCCTCTCTTGAAACTTTTATTTTTATTTTATTGTTGCTTTTGTCAAGAGTTATTTGACCTGTTTCTAACTTTAAGGGAAAGTACATTTCTTCCCCTGGAGGTTTTAACCAAAGATATACACTTTTTTCATAAATGTTGAATAGCTCATTATTTTTAATGTTTTGAAAAATGTTTTTTAGATTATTTAGTATGCCATCCCCATAGACCCATAACGGATGTTTTGGCTCTACATGCGCAGCGATTTTGTAGTCCATATCTAAGCTTTCAAAAATTGGTAGTTTATTTTCAAAACTTATATACCATTCATATACATTTACTGAACTTATTGGTACTTTTAAATCAGATTCTAATTTTGAAAGGTCATATAATTCTACAATAAATGCTATTTCTTCTTCATTATATTCAGCATAACCATTTTTTATATCTATGCTATCTACTGACTTTCCTTTTGAGATTTTTGGTAGTATTTTGTAATCTATTTCTTCATTTGGATCATCGTTATCAAAAAATTTAATTTCTTTAACAATTAAATCTGAAGATATGTCATTAAGAATTATAGATATTTCTTCATTTGAGCATTTGTCAATTTTTTTCCCAAACTCTATTTGACTGATTTGATCAATAAAAGTTAAGATACTTATTGTACTATTAACCTCATCTAACTTTCTTATATTTCCTTCTATAAAATACAATTCTCTTATAGCTTTTGGTGATAACATGCTTTCTGTTTCTTGTTTCTCAGCAAATAAAAACATTGTTTGTACGTTTTGACCGAAGTATTCAGTTATTCTGTTATTTGTTTTTACCACGTCTTCTTCTGGCATGAAATCCTTAAACTCTGTTTTCATCTCAATTTGTGGTAAGTATGATGAAAAACCTGCAGTTATTATCAAAATGATGATAACAACTAACCATGGCTTTTTTTCGATTGCTTTTCCAAGTTTTTCTAATATCATGCTATATAGCCTTTATTTAATTAATTTAATTAGATAAACAAATATATTTTCTTAGAATAAAATATACTATATAATAATCTTATGTACTTCTCTGTTTCATTCAATTTTTTTATCACATCATTTGCGTAGGCTATATATTATATAATACATTATATATAAAATATTCTATAAACAATTAAAATAAATAAAATTATTTTTCTATTTTTTTTAAATCATAATCATTAAATAACAACTACTAATTCTAAGATACCTAGGTGAGGTTGTTATGGATATATCTATATTAATTCCAATAGGTGGATTATTAGCAATACTGTTTGCAGGATACCTTTATTATTCTGTAAAAAAGAAAAGCCCTGGAAATAAAGAGATGCGTGAACTTAGTAATGCAATAAGAAAAGGAGCAATGGCTTTTTTAAAAAGTGAATATAAAATACTTATTGTATTTGTTATAATCGTCTCTGTCTTGTTATTTATAGCATCATTTTTTGAAGTTACAGCCATCCACTGGGGTTCTTCTGTAGCTTTTATTATAGGTGCAATTTTTTCAGGTTTAGCTGGAAATATTGGGATGCGTGTTGCAACAATGGCAAACGCAAGAACCGCAGAAGCAAGTAAAAAAGATTTAAGCAAAGGTTTATCTGTTGCATTTTCAAGTGGAGCAGTTATGGGGATGTGTGTTGTAGGACTTGGAGTTCTAGGGATTTTTTCATTATATCTGTTATTTAATAATTATGTTGGATTAGGATCATATGAGACAACCAATGTACTTTTCAGTTTTGGTTTCGGAGCTTCATCTATTGCTCTTTTTGCTCGTGTGGGTGGTGGAATATATACCAAATCAGCAGACGTAGGTGCTGATTTAGTTGGAAAGGTAGAAGCAGGAATTCCTGAGGATGATCCAAGAAATCCAGCTGTTATTGCGGACCAAGTAGGAGACAATGTTGGAGACGTAGCAGGCATGGGTGCAGATCTTTTCGAATCATACGTAGATTCAATTATTGCTACAATGGCTCTTGCTGCTGTAGCAACAGGTTTTGCTATGCAAACTTATGGCCCAGATGCAATATTTCTCCCATTAATCATTGCGGGTATGGGTATAATTGCATCTATCATTGGAACTATGGTTGTTCTTTTTGGGAAAGGTAAAAATGTTTATAGTGCACTTAGAAATTCTTTATTTTTAGCAACTGGTGTTACTGCAATTTTTGCAGGTATAGTAACTTGGTATATACTTGGAGTTTTAGAACCATTTTATGCTATGCTTGCAGGTCTTATTGCAGGTATTGTTATTGGTCTCAGCACCGAATATTTCACGTCAGAAAAAAGTAAACCTGCACAAAGTATTGCAGAACAAGCAAAAACAGGCCCTGCTACTGTAATAATTCAAGGACTTCAAATTGGGATGATTAGTACAATAATACCAGTAGTTGCAGTTGTTATTGCAATGATTCTTGCTTACTATTTTGCTGATTTTTACGGTGTTGCAATTTCAGCAGTTGGAATGTTAAGCATTCTTGGTGTTTCACTTGCAACGGATTGTTATGGCCCTGTTGCAGATAATGCACAAGGAATTTCAGAAATGGCGGGAATGGGAAAAGAAGTACGTGAAAGAACTGAGCAACTTGATGCAGTAGGAAACACCACTGCTGCGATGGGGAAAGGCTTTGCTATAGGTTCAGCGGCAATTACCTCACTTGCTTTGATATTTACTTATATTATGGTTGCAAGTGGGCGCTTAATAGAAAAAGGTGCACTTGCATCAGGTGAGTTATTGACTCTTTCTCTTGGCGATCCAATGCTTGTTTCAGGTATTTTTATTGGCGCAATGCTTCCATTTGTTTTTACAGCATTAACAATGGGTGCGGTAGGACGTGCAGCAAACGCGATGGTTGAGGAAGTACGCCGTCAGTTTAAAGAGCTAGGCTTATTAAAAAGTGACAAAAACAAACCTGATTACGAAGGTTGTGTAAAGATTAGTACTGCAAGAGCACTTAAGGAGATGATCATCCCAAGTGTTTTAGCTGTTGTCTCACCTATAATTGTTGGATTTATTCTTGGACCTAAAGGGCTTGGGGGTCTTTTGGTTGGGTCTATTGCCACGGGATTTCTTTTAGCTGTATTTCTTGCAAACTCAGGTGGCGCATGGGACAATGCGAAAAAATATATTGAGTCAGGAAATCTTGGTGGAAAAAATTCATCTGCACATAAAGCAACTGTAATTGGAGATACTGTTGGGGACCCATTTAAAGATACATCTGGTCCATCATTAAACATTTTGATAAAGTTAATGTCTATCGTTTCGCTTGTGTTTATACCAATAATTATTGCGTTTACCTAAAATTTATTAAATAATTAATGATTCAAAAAGCATATATAGAATAAATATATTCCAATGCGTTTATTACTTTAGGTTAGAGTAGTGATTAGATATGTATTATAAAGTTAAACTAGAAGATACGATCCGAATACCACCCGAGAAATTCAGTGATGATTTAAACAAGGTAGTAACAAATATTGTCCAGCAAACATTTGAAGGTAAAATGAGAAAAAACCATGGGATAATTGTTGTTGCTGAGGATATAGAACCAGTTGGTGATGGTATAGTTATTCATGGAGATGGTGCAATGTATCAAAAAGTAGTATTTGATGCACTTACTTTCAAACCAGAATTACAGGAAGTGCTTGATGCAACTGTTTGTGAAATAGTAGAATTTGGAGCGTTTTGTCATATAGGTCCTTTAGATGCACTAGTTCACATGAGCCAGGTTATGAATGATTATGTTGAAGTAGATTCAGAAAGTGAAGTAATAACTGGTAAAGAAAAAAAACTGGTACTTAAAACAGGCGATTCCGTAAGAGCAAGAATTGTAGCAGTAAGCTTAAATGAATTATCTTCTAGGGAAAGTAAGATTGGTCTTACGATGAGACAACCTGCTCTCGGCTCTCATAACTGGATATATGAAGACGAAGAGGAAGAAAAAAAGAAGAAAAAAACAAAAAAGAAAAAGAAGGGTGAAAAATGAAGAAGAAGATAAGAGCTTGCAAAACTTGTCATTTTTTAACAGAGAACGATGTTTGTCAAATTGTTCTCTTCCTACTTCTAAAAGATGGCGGGGATATGTAATAATTCGTAATCCTGGGGAATCTCAAGTTGCAAAGAAAATGAATATAAAAAAGCCTGGAAAATATGCCCTTAAGGTAATGTAATCTTTTTTACTATGCGAATTCTACCAGAAAATCTCCGTGAAACTCTTAAAAAACCAATAGGCAAATTAGTTCAAGAGCAAGAATTGATACAACTATTAAAAAAAGAAAAATATATCGTATCAATAGGGGACTTAGTAACATATACTCTTCTTAAAAATAATATAAAGCCCATATTTTGCATTGTGGATTTTCATACCCGGCGTGGCGAATGTACAGAAGAAATGATTAAAAAAATCAAATCTTTTGGTAAAAAACATATGGTTGTTAAAAATGATCCTGCTACAATATCAGATGAACTATGGAATGCAATAGATCATGGGCTTAATAATTTGGAACCCGGTTTTATGAGAATAGAGGTGATAGGAGAGGAAGATCTTGCCTCTTTACCTGTAATTTTTCTTGCTCCTTCAGTCGTAACAATAATATATGGATTGCCAGATAAGGGGGTCTTAGTTGTAAGTCCTAATAAAAAAAATAAAGAATTAACAAAAGAAATACTAGACAAGATGTGAGATATATGGAAATTAATATCGATTCAAAAAGAAATAATCCTCTGCTTAGCAGAACTGAAATTCATTTTACAGTTGTTCATAAAGGTGAAAAGACACCTAATAGAGAACTTATTAGAATAGAAATTGCAGAAAAATTAAATGCCAAAAAGGAAAATGTGATAGTAAATTATATCAACCCTAGCTTTGGTCTTTCTGAAAGTACAGGATACGCTAAGATTTATGACTCAAAAAATAAAATGAAAGATCAAGAACAGGGGCATATTCTCGATCGTAATGGCTTAGGTGAGCCAAAAAAAGAAAAACCTAAGGGTGAAACAAAGCCTGCTGAACCATCTGGAGGGCAACCGCCAGTTGAAGAAAAACCAGCCGAGGTAAAAGAAGATGTACAGGAACCAGAACCGCCAGAAAAACCAGATGAGGATATGCCTAAAGCTGAATTGCCTGAAAAAATAGAGAAACCTGAAGAATCTAAAGGCGAATCAAAGCCTGAGGAAAAAAAGGAAACTAAAACCGAGGATCAACCAGCTGAAGAGAAACCCAGGGAAACAGAGGAAAAACAAGAAGAAATAAAAACCGAAGAAAAAAAGGAAGCAGACGAGTCTAAAAATAAAGCAGATGAACAAAAACCAAATGAAAATGATCAAAAGAAGGAATAATCATGAAAAAAAGAGAGCTTTTCAAGATAGAAGGAAACAATATTCGACGTGAAAGAAAGTATTGTCCAAAATGTGGGCCTGGTGTATTTTTAGCTGAGCATAATGATAGATCAAGTTGCGGTAAATGTGGTTATACTGAATTTAAAGGAAAAAATAAAAGACCTGAAAAAACACAGTCTTTTGAAGAATCAAAGAAAAATCAAAAACCTGATGAAGTTAAGCCTGTTGAAATGACTAATGAACAAAGGCCTAAAGAAGAAAAAATAGAAGAATCAAAACAAGAAGAGCCCAAAGAACAAACAGTTGAAAAACCAGTAGAAGACAAAAAAGAAGGAACCCAAGAGAGAAATCAACTGAAGAAATAAAAACTGAAGAACAACCAGTTGAAGAAAAACCAAAAGCTGAGGATTCTAAAGAAGAAGTTAAAACTGGGGAAAAAGGTAAAATAGAAAACTGAAAAGTAAACAGTTAAAAAAACTGTTTAGGCAAAACAAGAAAAAAATTATTTTTAACTTATTTCTTTTTTTAGTAAAAACAATTTTGATAAAATAAATTTGATTTAATATTATAGAAATATTTATATATTAAAATTGTTAATATTAATTGTAATTGCGATTTATTTCGCAAAATTAGCGTGAGAAGCTCGGCTTTGCACTCCGTTATAATATAAATTAAAGCAGAAGTAACTTAAAAGGAGGAAAATTAAAGATGAAAAAAATATTAATCATAGGTTTAATAGCATTTTGTTTTGTTGGAATAACTGGAATGGCAAATGCAGCGACTACACTTGATCAAACCTGGTCAGGTAGTGGAGTATTTAATACTAAATTTACTGCTGGAGACGATTCTGAAACGGTTTTCAATACTATGGGTTCAGTGGTTAGTGGAGAATTTCACGCAAAAGATTCAGACGATAATCCATATGGATATAATGTAGATACCACAGAAAGTAAACTAAAGGCCCATGTAGAAAATGGTATTATAGAATATCGCTTTAATAAAAATGATAACTATGAACCAATGTATGGTGCTGCTGGTCAAGAATCTTATACATTAATTGATACTGCTGGAACTGGGGATTTAGCATGGAGAACAACATCTAATTATGCACAGATGAGATGTTCTAATTATGGTTGGCAAAGTAATGATCAAATGAAAGCAACAGGTATACATCACATATATCACTATTTAAGTATAAACGAAAATGAAGGAGCTGAGATGGAAGTAATGGCCGATGGTAGTACAGAAATAACTGATATGTCTGAAGATCACTGGAAATCATCCTTTAAGTTTGGTAAAGGTTGTGGTTGTTATACAAATGCAAATGTAGATATTGTAGGTTCTGGAAACTTTGCTTTAAATGCTTATGCAGATAATGAAATTGTAACAGACACAGGAATTACTGTATCTGGTCCAGGATCTCATTACAGCGTTCAGGCTGCTTTTGGCAGTGGATTCCAATTTTCAAACTTTGCATTAAGTGGTAACTAAAAATAAAATATTAGGGTATTAAACCCTTAAATTTTTTAATTTTTTATCTTTTATTCTTTTTAACTTTAAGACTGTTTTTTAGGTGGCAAATGTAAAGAAATAGTTAAATACTTTAAAATTAACAATTATTGTAGAATAATATATATAAAGATGGTATTTAAATGAGAAAAGAGTTAACATTAATAATAGTAGTTCTCCTTGCGTTACTATCTCTTGCAATAACAACAAAGGCAGATCAAAATAATGAAACTAAAGTAGAAGTTTACGTAATAACTGAAGAAGATCTTGTAGCGTATTTTAATGGGTCATCAACTGATGGATCTGTAAGCTATTATATAGAGGGTATAGAAGTATTAACAGAACTACAAAATATAAATACTTTGATTGGTGATATTCAATTAACAGAAGAACAAAACACTGCCTCTTTGTCAGATGACTTACAAATTTTATGTCAACAATTACAAAACAACATTGATAATATTTATGCATGTGTTGTAGGCAATATAGAAAGAATAGGTCAAAATAATAGATCTATAGAAAAATTAAAAGAAGACCTATTAATCTTTAAAGATAATTTGTATATGTTAAGAGATGAAGTAGTATCCTTTGAAAATTCTTATTTTGAAAATATATCTAGAATCAACACAATTTTTGATGAATTAAATGAAAAACTAGTTCTTCATGAATCATTAATAGAAGAAAATCGACAAAACATATCAGAATTACAAGAAAAATTTGATGATCTATCATCAAATCTTGCAAATGTTGGTGGCACAGGATCAATTTTCTTATTGGTTTTCATTAGTTTTTATATATTTAATAAAAGACACCCTTTTGCAAAAGTATTGGAAGGTAATTTTATTTCAAAAAATTTCCAACATAAACTATTAGACTTTACAAAAAAACAAAAATCAAAAACTTCAAGATACAAACGTAATGTCAAAATAAATAAAAATAAATCACCATTGAAATCTTTGTTTTCATTTTTTCATGTAAACAAATAAATTTTTTTATTTAAAATCAAAAAATTTCTCTAAATCCTTATTATTTGGATTAGTTATACCCGCTTTTTTGATTGGGAACATTTGATCTAGTAGATGAATTTCTTTGATAAAACCTTCAAATTCTTTTTTGAGACTTTCACAGAATCTATTTGCTTCTTTTTTGTCATTTGTTTCGATATGTATTATCCAATCATAATTTCCATTTGTATAGATGCTATTCATGATTGAGATGCTACTTTCTTTTGCTTTACTTTCCATCTCTCTGTCTACTATTTTTTTTACTAAAGACTTTTCTATCGGCTTAGATGTTCTTTTTATTAATATAAAATAACTATTCTTGTCAAGGCTTTCTTCATCTATAACAGAAGTATAACCCCATATTGTTTTATTTTTTTCAAGGCTTTTTATAATGCGCCATACTTTTTGCCTTGAGAAACCGCAATTTTTTGCTATTTCATTTATGCTTTTATTAGAATTATTTAGAAGTTCGTTTATTATCTTCTTTTCATCTTTCCTAATTTGATTTATACTATTTTTTGCCATGCAATTGTAACATAATGTTTTTATTATATAAAATTTCTTACAATTGGTTAATAATATTATCATATATTTTTTAAAATAACCAAAAATGTTTCATTTATACAAGTTTTTTCTTATCAGAATTCTCATAATTTTATATATTTTATACTAATTAAATTAATAATAGTAATACTTATATAAATACAATACATTTTGGAATTTGCACTCAGATATAGTAATTTTTAAAATTAATATAGGGATGGGAACATTTGTGAAAAGGGATGCGACTCAGAGCCATATACTCAAGGTTAAATATCGATATTTTTCATTATTTTTAGTTTTATTTTTTTTATTAACAAATTTTACTATTACAACAAATAACTTAGTTGCTAAAAGTGAAAATAATATCGAACTTTATATTAACATATTTTTTGAAGAACCTTCTTTTTCTGAAATAAAAGTAAATAATACCATATTTACAACTGTAAATATGAAAAATTGTATTTCTAAAGCTCAACTCGGTGATCCTATTTTACCGGTGTATCCTGCTAGGATATTAATTCCATTTAATGAAAAAATCAAAAAAATCGAAGTTGATTATGCTGATTTTAAAGAAATTTCTTTTAACCTATTGGATAAACCTATTGTTCCTCAACAAGAAATATTTCCTTTTATAAAAGAAAAAGACCACAAAAATTTTCTTATCAATGATACAAAATATAGCTCTAATGAAAAAACTTTTGATAATATATTTTCTTTGGGTGACATTGGTTTTTTAAGGGGATATAAAATTTTAATTGTTTATCTTTATCCTATCCACTATATCCCATCTAAAGGCAAGATTTATCACACCTCTAATATTAATATTAAACTAGAATTTGAAAAAGATCAAGAATTTCTAAAAGACCCTTCAAATCGATTTTTAAGAAATACAAATAATGATCAAGATTTTATTAAAAATTTAGTAGAAAACCCTGAAACAATTGATACATATTTGCGAGAAAATGAAATTTTTGAAGTAGCTTATTCTTCAAATGATTACTCTAATTGCATATGCAATCCAGAAGAAAAATATGAATATGTGATTATTACAAGTAATTCTTTGAAAGATACAAATGGATTTGATTATAATCTATCTGACTTGATATCTCATAGAGAATTATATAATAATTATAATGGAAATATTGTTACAACAGAAGAAATAGATTCATGTAGTGCGTATTGGAATGCCTCAACAATCTTCAACGATACACAAGCTCATATACGCGAATTTTGTAAAGATGCGTATCAAAATTGGGAAACTGAATATGTTCTTCTTGCAGGAGATTGGGATTCTACTCCTTCTCATAAGATTGTTCCATATAGATTATTTACAGATAACGATGAGGTTGAATTCTATGATTCGATGGCTTGTGATATGTATTACAGTCATTTGGATGGTGATTGGTATTATAATGAATCTGTTGGCATGTGGGGTGGCGGGAAAGACAGTGCAAATGATATTTATGGAGAATTATATGTAGGTAGAATAGCTTGTTATGATGCTGAAACTATATCAAATTCAGTTTATAAAATAATTAATTATGAAACAAATTCTAGTTACCAAAATAGTTGGCTTAGAAGCGCTTCTTTTTTGGGTGGAGATCTTGGATGGACCGCAACTTCAAAGGAATATATGGAAGAAATAAGAATAGGAACCGATACTTATAGAACTTTTACCGGCTTTGAAGAATGGAATAATAATTCTTATGAACAATTGAATACAAGTGAAAGGATATATCATGCAGATATTGGATCTGATTATAAAAATTATTTTAAAAAATCTGTTGAAAATGATAACTTTTCAATAATAAATCATTTAGGGCATGCTAATATTAATTTACCGTTTGAATTAACAAATTGGGATTTGATATATAACACAAAACCTTTTTTTGGTTATTCCCAAGGATGTCTCTCTGGAAGATTTCATGATGGAGAATCTGGCTGTGAAAAATTAATATGTAAAAATAAAAACAAACATGCATTTGCACTTGTTTTAAACACTGGTTACGGCTACGGTTCAGTATTTAATACAGATGGACCTAGTCAATATATAAATTCTTTTTTTTGGGATTATCTTTTAAATGATCAGTCCACAAATCAAAGTAATTGGTATATCGGAAAAGCTATGGTTTATGCTCAGGATAAAATGGCTTCAATGATTGATTCTGATAGTCATGCATGGTGCTATGCTTGGTACAGTGCAAATCTTTTTGGGGATCCAGCACAAAAATTAAGGATAAGTGCAAATGATGATATCCAAATCAATAATGAAAATCCTATTAATTGTTCTATAGATGCTTCTTTAGAACTTTCAAATCTAAGTGTTGATATATTTAGTTTTAATGAAAACAATCTGAATTGGACTATTGAGACATGTCCAGATATTGGAAAAAGCTCTGGATTTAATGATACTCAAGGTACTAAAATTTGTAATATTTCAAATTTAACTTATTCAACAAATTATACATGGTATGTAAATGTCACAGATGGTTTAGATATAAAAAATACATATTATTTGTTTAGATCAAGAAATAAATATCTTCCAAATTCTCCATTAAATTTTTATTCAATACCATACAATAAACATCAGATAAACTTATCATGGAACAAATCAAATATATCAGATTTAACGATTATTGAATATAATATCATTAATGAAACCTGGAATAAAGGAGAAGGAATAGAAATTTATAATGAAAGTGGGGCCTCTTTTATTCATACTAACCTTTCGTCAAATACAACTTATTATTATCACGCATGGAGTTGGAATATTGCTGATGGGATATCAAGTATTAATAAAAGCTGTACAAATTCTACTACTTATAAAAATACTGCTCCATCTTTTAGCTCGCCCCATCCAGTAAATGAATCGGCAGATCAAGCTATTTTTATTAATTGGACAATAAGAATAATAGATGTCGATTTTGACTTATTTAACTATTCAATTAAATGTAGTAACAACCAATCAAAATCTATAAATATCTCTTCAAATGGTATTAAATATCTAGAACTTACAAATCTTAGTTATGATACCCAATACAAGATATGGGTTAATGCATCTGATGAAAATGATAGAAATAGCTCTTGGTATATTTTTACAACAGAATCTGCCCCTATTGAAAATAATCCACCAACAATAATAGATGAAACTCCAAAAAATAATTCAACAGATGTTTCGATAGATACCTATCTTTTATCTGTTTTGATAAACGATTCAGATGATAATACTTTCAATTGGAGTATCACAACAAATCCTAATGTTGGAAGCAACTACGAAATAGATGCAACAAATGGAAGTAAAAAATGCTATATCACAGATTTATCTTATTCAACCAACTATACTTGGTATGTATGTGTAACAGATGGAATTAATTATAGAAATAAAACATTTGTTTTTACAACAGAATCAGAGCCGCAGAATGATATTATCCCTCCAGCAGGTGGGAGTGGATATACGCCTCCAGTAGCTGATAATAATTCACTTCCGATAGCTGATGCAGGTGGTCCATATAGTGGTTATACTGATGAAATAATTTTATTTGATGGATCAAAAAGTTTTGATCCTGATGGAGATGTTCTAACATACAACTGGGAATTTGGAGATAATACTGAGAGTGCTGGTGAAAAAACGACTCATGTTTATGATTCTGATGGTAAATATAAGATAACTTTAATTGTTTCAGATGGCAGAGGAGGTCAAAAAACTGATGTTACTTATGCAGTTATTTCAAAAAAGGTTAATGATACATTATTAAATGAAGAAAATAACAGTGGAGATTTTCTAAATTTATCTAATAACGATAATGACAAAGATGGAATATTAGATGAAGATGAAATAAAGCTTGGATCAGATCCAAATAATAGTTCCGATGCTTTTCAAATCGTAATAAATGGTTCTATATATTATTTGGTAGACATCGATAAAGATGAAAAACTAGATTTACTTTTCAATCCTAGCAATGGATTAAATACTACGATCCAGAATCTTAAAAACGAAGAAATACTGATTGATTTGGATGGTGATAATGATTGGGATTATAACTATAATTTTAATGAAAATTCATTAACAGAATATTTTGCATTAACAACAAATGAAAATGAACCTTTACTTATCTCTGATTATTTAATAATCCTTGCATTTATAATATTTTTTGTTTCTTTAATCATATTTATAAAACTCAGAAAGATTGTTAACGTTGATGAAAAGTTAAATAAATATCTTCAAAACCTAAAACCATCAAAAGAATCAATATTTTATTTTAAAGATTATAAAAAGAAAAAAGATGATCCCAAAATTGAGATAAAAGATTTAGAAAAAAAACAAACAAAAAAGACTCGTAATGTCAGCGAAATTGTCGATAAAATCATTAATTCAAAAAATAAAAAGTAAAATTAAAAATACTTTAATTATAATTACAAACAAAGATGTTGGGTAGCACAAAAGAAAATAAAGAAGCATTATTTATTAAAATTTCTGTGGTATTTCTTGTTATAATTATTAGTTCAGGGTTAATTTTTATTGTATTAACTCAAAAACAAAATCAAGAAAATATACCAGCCTATACAATGAATTATCAGGATATAACCCCTGAAGAAGCATATGATTTTATAAATAAAAGCAGGAATATTGATTACAATCTAACTATAATCGATTGTAGAGGTCTTGAAGGTTGTAGCTCCTGTCAATTCAGTAAGGGTCATCTTCCAGGTGCTACACTCAATCAAAATTATGAAACCCTATACAATTATACAATTGATATACTTGTTTATAGTAAAGATGGAGGTGTCGGTGCTACTTTTTGTCAAAATCTCACAGGACACGTTTATGGCGCTATATACAATCTTGAAGGTGGCTATGAAGCTTGGTCTAGCAATCCAATTTTTCCGACTAAATAAAGCACTAAATTTATAAAAATATGATTTTTTTAACTAATTATTAGAGAAGCCTGGAAAAAAGAAGGAATGGGATGGGATGCGCCCATAAAACTCTAATCCAGACTCCCCCATTATAATAAAAAGTTATCACTTATATACTTATTCCTATTTTATTTTTATACAAGCCAAATTTTATAATACTTTATTTTATATCTGAAGGAATCATGTGTCTTGCTATACCTGGTAAAATAATCGAAATTGATTCGGATAAAAATCATGCTCTAGTTGACTATGGAGATGGAACAAAAAGGAAAATAAACATAAGTTTAGTTGACGCTAAAGCTAATGATTATGTTCTTGTACATGCTGGTTTTGCAATAGAAGTTTTAGATGAAAAAGAAGCAAAAAAAACTCTTGATCTTTTCAAAGAAATGTTGTCTATTGATGGGGGAAAATAGATGTTTTCTCTTAATGATGCAAGCATTGCTGAAGAAATCATATCAAAAATAAAGAAAGAAAATGTTAACTTACGATTTATGCATGTATGTGGGACTCATCAAGATACTCTTGTTAAAAATGGATTGGATTGCCTTCTCAAAAACTGTGGCATTTACATTGGTCAAGGACCTGGTTGTCCTGTGTGTGTTACCACAACAAAAGAGATTGAAGAAATGCTTCTTCTTGCAAGAGAAGATATAATAATCACAAGTTTTGGGGATATGATGAAGGTTCCTGGACAAAACGAATCATTAAGTGATATAAAATCAGAAGGATACGATGTAAAAACTGTTTATGGAATTGAAGATTCAGTAAAAATTGCAGAGAGAAACAAAGATAAAGATGTTGTTTTTATGGCAGTAGGTTTTGAAACAACAGCCCCTGCAACTGCTGCAACAATCTTAAGCAGTCCTCCTAAAAATTTTTCAATTCTTTGTTGCCATCGTACAATGCCATATGCGCTAAGAGCAATTCTTGATATGGGTGAAATAAAGGTCGATGGCCTTATTGAACCTGGGCATGTATCAACGATTATTGGAACAAAACCATATGAATTTATCTCGAAAGAATATAATGTACCTCAAGTTATAGCTGGTTTTGAGCCAATTGATATTTTAATGGCAGCTTTTATGTTAGTAAAACAAATTAAAAACAATAAAATAAAAGTTGAAAATGAATATACAAGAGTGGTTCATACTGAAGGAAACATTAAAGCTAAAAAAATTATAGATGAAGTTTTTGAACCATGCGATATAAAATGGCGTGGTTTTCCAATAATTAAAAAATCTGGTCTTAAACTTAGAAATAAATTCTGTAAATATGATGCGCGTAAAAAATACAAAAATATTCTTTCAAAATTAGACAAAAAAGACTTTTCTGAACATGCAGGATGCCGTTGTGGGGAACTTTTACGTGGTCTAGTAACGCCTTTTGATTGTCCTTTATTTTCAAAAAAATGCACACCTGAAAATCCAATTGGGCCTTGTATGGTAAGCATTGAAGGAAGTTGCAATATTGAGTATCGTTACTCAAAAAAATAATTATTTTTTATCTCTTAAGATATTCTAGAGCCAACGATGGCATTTTGGCCAACGGATATCCCACCATCTCCGTTAGGGATGCGATTGTGAACAACTAATTTTAATTTTTTTTGCTCAACCTTTGTTTTTACCATTTCTGTTATAGGTATATTATAAGAAACACCGCCTGTGATACCAATATTTTTAAATTCATTTTTATCTGCAAAAAAGATGGCAATGTCAATTAATTTGTCAATAATTGCTTTAACCATCGAGTAAGACAAATCTGCTTTTTCTTTTTCACTTACTGGTTTTTTAATTATCTCATCTACTTGTCTGAAAAGATCGATTGTTTCAATGACATTATTTTTAACTTCTATGTTAAAAGAATATTTTGGCTTACCTCTTGCTAAATAACTTTCTAATTTCATCGCAGGTTCTCCATCATAAGTTCTTTTACAGCATATATCTAAATAACATGAAATTGCATCTAAAATACGACCAAGACTGCTAGATTGAGGTGCCTTTTTAATCATCTTAGAAAAAATATCTGCTTTTTCACCTTTAAAATATATCTCTTTACCAAAACTATTAAAAATTGCAAATACCAAACGTCTCGGATCTTTTGTAGCCATGTCGCCGCCCAATAGTGGAATATTTTGAAGGTGGCCTAATCTATCAAATGTTTCGAAATTTGAATATAATACCTCTCCACCCCAAAAAGTACCATCATCCCCATAACCAAGACCATCTAAAGAAAGCACAACAGATTCATCTAAATTATTTTCAAGCATTAATGATGCCGCATGTGCATGATGGTGTTGAATTTCAAATAATTCTGCAGAAGATTCTTCAGCAAACTTTTTTCCAACAACTCTTGAATCATATCCTGGATGTTTATCTATTGCAACTGCGTCTAGATTTGGTTTTTCATGTGTAAGTTTTATTATATGACGAAGACTTTTTTCTAAAAAGTCTAAAACAGAATAATACTTTGAATTACCGACATATTGGGTGCTATACAATTTTTTATCATGGGAAACAGATCCTACAATGTTTTCCCCCGGGCCAACACTTAAGATATTTTTTTTGTAAGTTACATGTATTGGGTCTGGTACAAAACCTCTTGATTTTCTAATAAAGAAAGTTTTTTTATTCCAAATTTTTACAACGGAATCATCTATTCTATTTGGTATCTTTCTGTTGTGAAGTAGATAATAATCAGCACCTAACAAAAAAGCATCTTCATTTTTAATAAGCATCGGTTCTCCAGGAATATTTGCAGAGGTCATTAAAAGCGCATCTGATTTTAAGTACGAAAATAATAGATGATGGAGACCAGTATATGGTAAAAAAATTCCGATGGTATTAAGACCCGGTGAAGCTTGTTCTCCTTTTAATTTTTCTAAGAGAACTATAGGTCTTTTATTTGAAGTTAAAATTTTCTTTTCATAGTCTGTTATCTTGCCATATTTTTGAGCTGTCTCAAAATTTCTTACCATTATTGCAAATGATTTCTGTGGTCTTTTGTACCATCCGCGAAAACGAGGTATTTCGTCCAAATTGCAACACAGATGCATTCCACCCCATGATTTAATTACTCCTATTTTTCCTGAGTCAATTTGTTTTGCAAATGTTGATATAGCATCTTTTTCTCCTAGATTCTTTTTGTTTTTATCATAAAGAAAATATTTTGGACCGCATTTTTTACAAGAAATAGTTTGTGCATGATATCGACGGTCCATAGGATTATTGTATTCTTTTGTACAATTAGGACACAAATCAAACTCACCCATGCTAGTTCTTTCTCTGTCATATGGTATATCTTTAATTAGACTGAATCTTGCACCGCAAACTGTACAATTTGTGAAAGGATAATGATATCTTCTGTTACTTTGATCAAAAATCTCATTAAGACATTTTTCACAGGTTGCAATATCTGTAGGTATTTGAGAGTGTTTTTCTCCTTTTTTGCTATACAGAATTTTAAAATCAGAAAAAACTTTGTTGCATTCTTTTTTTTCTATATCGCTTATTTTTGCAATCGGAGGAAGATGTTTCTTTAATTCTTTTATGAATTCTTCATGATTTTTGTTTATTACTACCTCTACTTCTGATCCTTTATTTAAAACATATCCATTTAGACCCATATCTTTTGCTATTCGATAAATTGTAGGTCTAAAACCAACTCCTTGAACAATCCCCTTAAATATTAGTTTCATTTTTATTCAACTATCAAATCCTTGGAATAAGGATCTGCATCAGCAAGTAAAAATTCGTCACTCATGCTAAGACATTTAACAGGGCATACATCATTACACTGGCTGCAGAAACAGCATCTTGCAAGATAAATCTTTATTTTTTTTTCTTTTTCCTTGAATTCGATAGCATTACAAGGACAGACTTTTAAACAAAGTTTACATCCGATACATTTTTCTTTGTCATACTGGATTTTACCACGAAAATTTTCAGGTGTTTTAACAGGAGGATTAATTTTTGCTTTTCCTTCTCCTACATCTTTTAAAAATTTTGTAGTATTATTTGGTTGATATTTTGCAGGAAATTTATTAGTCCAAGGTTTTTTAAACATCTGTTTAAAAACTTGACCGAGCATAGAAAATCCCATTAACGCATCAACCTCCTTGTTTTTTGGATACTTAACTGATGAAGATGTTCTTTGTTTAACAAATATTTTTTGTTGTCTTGATTATTTAAAACAGCTACACGATTTGTACAACTCATGCATGGATCCGTAGATGCTGCAACAATTGGAATATCTGCAATTTGCTCACCTTTAAGCATTGGTATCCATGGTAGGATGTTTGCGTAAGTTGAAGCACGTACTTTCCATGTATAAGGGTGCTCGTTTTCACCATCGAATTTTACATAATGGATAACTTCACCACGTGGTGCCTCATCTCTACCTACTCCCTCTCCAGCTGTTTTTTTGATATAGTTTAGAAGTTTTGGTATCTTTGGCTCAGATACAAGATCACCTGCAGGCATTTTATCTATTGCTTTTTCTATTAGCTCAATTGATTGCTTTACCTCAAGTAATCTTACAATTATACGATCATATACATCACCATTTACTTCACCAGTTAGTTTATCAGGTGTTGTATAGTCAACATCTAAATCACTATATGCTGCATATGGCTGGTCTGCACGTACATCCTTTTTAACACCACTTGCTCTTGTTGTTGGACCAACTGCACAAAGTTTTAAAGCATCGTCATAGGTTAAAATACCGCAATTTTGACTGCGCATTTTAACTGTTTTGTCATCTAAAAACACATGTCGAAGTTTTTCAAAGCCGTTCTTCAAGTAGTTTAGAGATTCATTTATTTTTGGCATATGTTCCTTTTTTATATCGCGTCTTACACCACCAATAGTTAAAATTGCCTTTGTAACTCTATTGCCTGTTAAATACTCGGTTAAGTCAAGTGCTCTTTCTCTCATTTCCCAAGTAAGAAAGAGAACGGTATCAAAGCCTATTTCATGTGCAGCAACCCCGGCCCATAACAAATGGGAACATATACGTTCCAGTTCGCCATGGACTACTCTTAAATAATCGGCACGTTCTGGGACTTCTATATCGCAAGCATTTTCTACAGCACGACAAAAAGCCATTGGATGAACAAAAGAGCAAATTCCACATATGCGCTCGGCTAAGTAAATTATTTGAATAGGGTTTCTTCTCATACCTGTCCATTCGATGGCACGATGTACATGCCCTAGTTCAACATCAACATCAACTATTTTTTCCCCATCAATTTCAAACTTAAACATTACCGGTTCCTTAAGTGCTGGATGAATAGGTCCTATTGGAAGTTGATATGTAGTTTTTGTTGTTGCATTACTCATTTTTTATTTGCCCCCTCATGAAGATTTTTATAAAGCTTTTCAATTTCTTTTTTTGTTTGTTCATCTTTTCGCCAGGGATATACATTTTTTGGGAAGTCATCTGGTAAAAATAACCTACGATTATCGGGAATTCCCTTTATTTTAATTCCAAGCATTTCTTGTTTTTCTCGTTCTGTTATAAGAGCACCTGGTATTAGATCACAAACTGTCTCAATTTCAGGTTTACTTTTTGGAAGTTCAACTCCAACATTTAGTGATATTTCTTGAAGATGCTTTCCATAATAAATTGAAAAATTATATACAAGTTCGATTGTTTCACCAAGATCATTACCAGAGACAACTGCAAGATGTGGGAAAGTAAGATCACATAATTTTTTTATGTATTGTTTGAAAATACTTTTATCAATTCTCATCCAGATGTTTACAAACTCTTTCTTTTTTAATCCTGTAGTACGTTTTTTTATTTCTGAGTATTTTATTTTAGTTTTGAATTCATCTTTAAAATACTTTACAATTTCTTCAGGACTCATTTGTTTTTCTTCTTTTTTCTTATTCATCTTTAGCTCTCCAATGTTTCAAGTTTAACCCATGCTTTTGCGACAGCGTTAATAATAGCCTCGGGTCTTGGTGGACAACCTATAACATGCACATCAACTGGAAGAACATCATTTATTGGGCCTACTAAGTTATATGATTCATAAAAAACATCGCCAGTATTGCCACAGTTTCCAACACATATCACTGCTTTTGGATCTGCCATCTGTTCATATACCCTTTTTACTCTATCTGCTTGTTGTCTTGTTACAGGCCCTGTAACAAGTAATACATCTGCATGCCTAGGGGATCCTACAAGTTTTATACCAAAACGTTCCACGTCATAGCGTGGACAAAGTGCTGCTATAATCTCTATATCACAACCATTACATGAACCACTGTTACAATGATAGACCCAAAGTGCTTTTTTAAATGCTTTTGTAAGCCCTTTTGCCATAAAATTTTGCCTCCAAAGATTAATTATATAATCAAAACTTCTGTGTCTTGGTAATCTTAAGTAGTATTTAAAAATTTATGTAATTAAAAGTAAAATAATTAACAGATTCTTGGAACTGGATCACCTATTGGTTTATGTAAATTTCTTTTACCACCAACGATTGTTTTTAAAACTACATTTTTCACGTCATTTGTGGCTTTTCCAATAATTGCAGCATTTTTACCAAGAGGATGTTTTTTCATTTCTTTTAAAATTTCTTCAGCTTTTTCTTTGACAACACCTAATACAACTTTTCCTTCATTTCCAATTTCTAATGGGTCTATTCCAAGCATATCGCATGCAGATTTAACACCTGTTGGAATTGGTATTTCTTCTTCAAAAATCATTACACCTGTTTTTGATTTATCACTAAATTCATTTACAGTATTTGCAAGTCCCCCTCTTGTTGGATCCTTAGCACAAACTATTCCACCTATTTTTAGTATTTTTTCTATAAACTTATTTAATGGTGCAACATCTGACTTGATTTTTGTTTCAAAACCGTATCCTTCACGATATGACATCAATGAAACTCCATGCTCACCGATATTTCCAGAGATAATTATTTTATCTCCTGGTTTTAGATTCGAATCAACAAGCCAACGACTATTGAAATCTCTGTGTCTTTTCACTTCTTTTATATTGTCATCAAGAATCTTTGTTCTTTTACCTATTCCGCTAGTGTTTATCATAAATTCTTGTATCGCACCTTTCTCTACAACTTTTGTATCTCCTGTAACTATTGGAACCCCTGCGTTTTCTGATGTTTCACCCATTGTTTTTATTATTGTTTCAAAATCTTCTTCTGATAATCCTTCTTCTATTATAAACCCTGCAGAAAGTGCTATTGGTCTTGCACCCATAACCGATATATCATTTATTGTTCCTGCGATAGCAAGACTTCCTATATTTCCACCAGGAAAGATTATCGGTTGTACGGTATGTGAATCAGTTGAAAAAACGATGTCATCAATTACTGCTGAGTCATCAAGCATAGAAAGTGTTACTTCGCCTTCTTTCTTATTTTGAAAGTACTTCAAAATTTTGTTTTTGATTAATATATCCATTTGTTCTCCGCCAGCACCCTGAGACAATTTTATTGTTCTTGACATAACTATTCTCAACGCTTGATGCATAAGTTTTATTTATACTCTTCGTATAAGAGTAAAAATATGGAAAAGGCTACCTTTGGAGCAGGATGTTTTTGGGGAGTTGAAGCAGCCTTTATGAAAATAAAAGGAGTATTAGAAACAACTGTTGGGTATATGGGTGGAAAATTAGATAGTCCTTCTTATGAAGACGTGTGTACAGATAAAACAGGTTATATTGAGGTTGTTCAAATCAAATATGAACCTAATATTGTAAGCTATAATGAATTATTAGATATTTTTTGGAATATACATGATCCAACGCAAAAAAATAGACAAGGGCTAGATTTTGGAACACAGTACAAGTCTGTAATATTTTATTATGATGAAAATCAACATAAAATTGCATTAGAATCAAGAGAAAAATTGCAATTATCAAAAAATTTTAGTAAAAAAATTCAAACAGAAATAAGACCTGCAGAAAAATTCTGGAAGGCAGAAGAGTATCATCAAAAATATTTTTTTAAAAATTCAAATTTTGATTGTAAGATGCATAGCTAGTTTCTTCTTTTAATACGTAATTTAGTTTAGAAATATTTGAGGCTTTCTGAAGCCTCAAATATGTATTCTAATTCTAGCTATGCCCATTGAAGATTAATTTTATTGCATATATTTTTTATCTACCGCTTTTGTTCCATTTTTCTCTTTTTTATATCTTTATGTGCTAGAATTCCACATGCTATCCCAAGAAGCAATAGGAAACCAGGGAATATTGGAATTGCTATTTTACTTGATAATATTTTATCTGCATTTATTGCAGAGGCACTGGCATAAATTGTTTTGTCTATGTCTCCTCTCTTAATGATAAAATATTTAGTTGTTGTTTCTCCAGGCGAAATATGGCATTCTTTATAAAAGGATGGGCAGACTCTCCAATCTTCTGGTATTTCTTCAAGTTGTATATGGGTGCATATTGCTGGATTTTCACCAATGTTTGTGACATCTGCTCTAACGACAAATGCATCACCTGACTCATTGTGCTTCCAATGATAATCTATTTCAATAAATAGGTCTGTTTTTTCTAATTCACATGTGGTAGCAGAATTAGCAGATTCTGCAAACATAGTAGCTAGCAGCATAAAAACAAAAAAATATTTTACTTTTTTTCCTTTTTTTATATTACCACCTCCAATTTTTTTTCTTTAGGGAAATTTTTTGTTATTTTTAACCAGATGATAAAACATATTAGAACCCAGAAAAAGATTAGTATTTGGCCAAAAGTATCGTGAAAGAATTGAGATGCTTCTGTTGTAAATTGGTATCCAACCAAAATACCAAACATAACTCTAAGTATGTTTCCAAAAAATAAAATAGGCAAAAAAGCAAGAGCTATTATTCTATGTTTGAATGAAAAATATGGGACAATAAATATACCTATTATAAACATAGAATAGAGAACTAATCCAGAGCATTCTGATGACAGTTCATAGATTACGTTTGCATCCTTAAATGACACAATTAAGTATCTATCCATAGGTACAGAGTGAATTCCTATTCCATTTAATAAGGCTGCATCTGCTTTTGAAGTTAATTGAGGTAGTGGTTTATATCCGGGAAATGCTGATATTAAATACACTAAGCATATAGATATGATTAATATCCTAATTGCTATGTTTATCTTGTTCCCCATTTTGTAGTTTTTAAAGTACATAATGCATACACCCTCACAGGTATAAGTAAAAATATATGACAAAAAGCATATATTGGAAAGAGGAAAAATACTCTATCTTTTGTTCTAAGATAGGCATAACTTCCTCTAATCATTGCAATGCCACATAAAATGGTTATGTAACCAAGTAAATGGATTGGGCCTTCCATTATTGACATAGTAAATACAAATGCTAATGAGATTAGCAAAAGAAATGGCAGTATTGCCTGCATAGCAAGATCGTACACCATATAAACACTTTGATAATTTCTTTTGGCAACCACTCTTTTTATTGTCCAGAGCATTTCACGATAGAAACTTCGGTTCCATCTTGCTTGTTGTTTGAGCCATGGTTTGAATTTTTCTGGAACATATGTAAATGCTTTTGCTTTTCTTTCAAATTTCACGGAATATCCTTGTTCAAGAACCAGATTTGTTAAATGTCGATCATCACCATAGGTGCATTTATTACCAAGAAACACCTGTTGAATATACTTATTTTTGATTTTTTTGATGATTGGCGATCTATAGGCTGCTAATGGTCCTGAACAGCATAATACAGTTCCAAATAGACTTTGGGCAGCTCTTTCTTGATTAAATGCTGTCCAGTACCGTGCATCTATTAGCTTGCTTAACAAATTGGTTTTAATTGCTCTTACATCTCCAGTCACTGCACCAACTTTTGGATCAATAAATTGTTCAACAAGATGAAATATACAATCTCTTGCAAGAACCGTATCGCTATCTATTGTTACAATTATTTCGACACTATCCCCAACTGTATCAAAACCAAGTTTTTGTGCATGCCTCTTGCCTTTATTTTCCATAAACTCTTTGATAAAAACATTTTTAATATCGCAAAATTTTTCTTTTATATTTTTTATGGCTCTTTTATCTTTACTGCCATCATCTACAACTACGATTTTAAAATCATTAGGATATTCTTGTTGGATGGCTGATTTTACACAATTTTCTAAGTCCTCTACTTTTTCATTATAAGAAGGAATGATTATTGCTACTGTGGGGTAGATTCCAACACCTTTTTCTTTTACAGAATTTAGGTATTCTCTATGGCTAAAATTTATTTGATTAAATAGGTGC
>Ga0180433_10001239_pt1 | contig 43004 bp, 35 predicted proteins | sample SS_ome_8_FD_132980 | JGI IMG/M metagenome (GOLD analysis project Ga0180433, IMG submission 132980) | Hypersaline lake sediment archaeal communities from the Salton Sea, California, USA - SS_1_D_1 metaG | ecosystem: Environmental > Aquatic > Non-marine Saline and Alkaline > Hypersaline >...
CCCTGGAGCAAAAGCGATATCTGGAACATGCACCGGTCCTGCTTCTGGTTCAGGCTCGATCGCTGGTTCCGGTTCTGGTTCGATCGCTGGTTCCGGTTCAGGCTCGATCGCTAGTTCCGGTTCTGGCTCGATTGCTGGTTCCGGTTCAGGCTCGATCGCTAGTTCCGGTTCTGGCTCGATTGCTGGTTCCGGTTCTGGTTCGATCGCTGGTTCCGGTTCTGGTTCGATCGCTGGTTCCGGTTCAGGCTCGATCACTGGTTCTGGTTCAGGTTCGATCACTGGTTCCCATTCAGGTTCTGGTTGTGGTGTCTTTCTAGACTCATACTCTGAAAGGTAAGCTGGTTCTGGGGCGTAGGGTGACCCTGGAGCGAAAGCGATATCTGGAACATGGACTGGTCCTGCTTCCGGTTCAGGTTCTATCATTGGCTCAGGTTCAGGCTCGATCACGGGTTCCGGTTCAGGCTCGATTACTGGCTCAGGTTCAGGCTCGATCACGGGTTCCGGTTCAGGTTCGATCACTGGTTCCGGTTCAGGTTCGATCACTGGTTCCGGTTCAGGTTCGATCACTGGTTCCGGTTCTACAATCTCTTCTGCTTTTTTCTTAGCTTCTTCTTTTTCTTTAGTTTTTGCTTCTTTCTTTGCTTCTGCTTCTGCTTTTTTCTTTGCTTGTTCCTCAGCTTTTATCCTGGCTTTTTCAGCTTCTTTTTCCTCAGCAAGTCTCGCTGCTTCTGCTTCTTTTTCGGACTTTACTTTTGCTTCAGCCATTCTTTTGGCTTTCTCTTGTTGCTCTATTTCATAAAGTTTCTGTGCTTTATCAATGTCTAAACCTGCGACTTTTTGTGTAATAGTAAATGGGTTCTTCTCGGGATGACTCATCTGTGGTCCTAAAAATATATTTTTTGGTTTAATTGTCTTGTTGTTTATTTTTAGCTCCAAAGTGAAGTCTTCTGGTGTGAGAAAGACAAAACCTTCTATTTGTCCTTGAACATTAACATTCCATTCAATTGTATTATTTCCGGATTCATTAATGTTATCAATGGATTCAAACTTAATGCTTTTTATGAATCTTATTTTTGAAGGGCAGCTTACTTTTCCTTGAAAATTGACCGATTTTTTGCTTCCTTTAGTTGTCCAACTCAGATGATATCCATCAGATTGTTTCCACAATACATATCCTAAGAATTCACCTGCTTTAAATTGAGTCCTTCCTATAATGCTTTTAACATCCATTTTATCTCTCAATTAATTTTTACTTTAATGTAGATAAATCATGAAACCACATACTTATAAATATTCTTAAAAAACAACATTTTTTAATGATATAACAAGAGTGAAATGGAAGTTCGAAAGAATAATAATCAAAATCTAAAATGTGAATATTTATATTTTTCTTATGTATCTTATGTGATAATTAATTTGAATTTTATAGATTGAAGTGAATATATCATGATTACATGGATAATATTAGTTATTCTTCTAATTTGGTGTATATATCAGCGTGTACAACCCGATGGAAAAATTGAGGGGCAACCTCTTGGCATGCCTCGTGGAACAGTCAGAGCAATGATTACCATTCTAATTGTATCGTTTCCCCTGCAATATCTAATATTTAACATTGTGAATATTCCTGGATTAATTCTTAATGCTCTATTTATTGTTGTTGCGTTTTATTTTGAAGCGAGAAAACCAGGGGAAGAGCGCATTAAAAGGATAATTAGAGAAATTAAGAAACCTGAAAAAGTTGAAGCAGAAAAAGAACAAAAAAAGCCCCTTTATTTGCCTAAATATAGCGTTAGAGGGATATTAGTATTCTTGCTAACATTAATAATACTTTTTGATATGGCAAATCAAAGAGTTGCCTTTACGGCAACTAATACGATAATAGATATAGTGTTAATTATTGGTCTTTACATGTTCGGCTCTTTATTTAGAGGGATTGGTATTGCACGAGAGAAGAAAAAAACCAAGATCCTCATATTAAACATGCAAAATCACCAATCACTCTCTAAATATGAAATTATAGAGAAATTAATGGAGGAGAAACTCGGGTGGTGGGCACGAAAAGGAAAAAGCTTTCTCTCTCTATTTATGTTAATATCAGTCATCATTTCTTTTGGATTCTATTCATTTGATGTAAATGAAGGTTTGTTGTTAATTAATATACCCGAATTGTACACCCTGACCTTCCAAGGATTCTTGTTATTACTCATAAATATCTATTACGGAATTAGAGATTAGGTTTTTATTTTTAAAATCATTTATTGAAATTAAATTATTTATTTAGATGCTAAAGGCTTTAAGGAGAAGGTCGTAGTTTGAATGAAAATCACGAAAAATCAATCAAAGAGTTTGACACTTTATTAAAAGAAGATCCTAAAGACGACAATACCTGGTATTGTAAAGGACTCTTTCTTCTAGATCAAGATAAGAACCTTGAAGCAATAAAATGCTTTGATAACGCCTTGATTATCAACCATGAAAATGTACTAGCATGGCATGGAAAAGGTGTAGCTCTACGATCTCTTGAAAAATACGAAGAAGCGAGGAACTGCTTCGAAAGAGCCTTAGATATCAACCCAAACAATGAAATCGCCTGGTGCGAAAGAAGTGTAGCTTTAATATTGCTTAAAAACTATGAAGAAGCTGTACATGGTTTTAATCGAGCTTTAAGAATTAATAATAGTAATGAAACAGCATGGCATGGAAAAGGGATAGCACTTAGATGCTTAGAAATGTACGAAGAAGCGTTGATATGCTTTGACGAAGCTTTGAAGATAAATCCTTCCCTTGTTAATGTGCTTTATAATAAAGGTGCAACGCTTTTAAAACTCGGGAGTGACGAAGAAGAGCGCATATGCCTGGATATCGCTCTAGGAAAACATCCAGAGTTTAAAGATGGATGGAACGAAAATGCAGCATCATTATTAGAAATCGATAAATATAAAGAGGCTCTCGAATACTTTACTAAAGCTCTAGAATTCAAACCAGAAGACGAAGAATTAATGGTTAAAAAGGGAATAACGCTCGAGAAACTTGGAAGACGTGAAGATGCACTATATTGTTTTGAAGAGATTTTAAAACGAAATCCAACGCACGAAGAAACATTAAAAAATAAAGCAGAATTACTTAAAAGGCTTTAGAGAATGTTAGGTACAAAGAAATAACCCCTATTGATTTTTTAAAAAATGGAATATAAATTACTCTGTTTTTTGTACTTTCCTATATTCTTTTGTTATTAAGAATCTAATGATTTCAGTGTTATTCTTGATCCCGTGGTACTCTTTAATAGCCTCTAATTTATCAAAAAGTTCCATCTCAAGTGGAACGTGCATGTCTTTACTTTTATCGTTGACCATTAAATATGAAGTATGATTTTTGCTTAAAAAACTTTGTAGTTATATATACCAATTATTGGATAATATTAGGTATAATAATGGATTAGTAATGGATCAGAATTGGATATTAAAAGGATAACTTTATATATAACTTAAGGCTATATTATTCTGTCTTCTCTCAATGTTATACTGTGATGCAACAACATTGAATTGTCAATACTTCCAATAAACATGAAATTGAAAGAAAGGTTCAAAAATAAGTTTGAAAACCAGGATTCTTACCGTATTAAAGAAATTATATATTTAGTATTAAAATAATAAATAATAGATTGATGTAGGATAATGGAAGCAGTTTTAGCAATATTAGGATTAATATTGGGTATTATAATCATTTCGATATCAAGCGATAGAGCTATTAAGCACTCATCTCTTCTGGCCAAAGCTATGGGTGTATCACCTCTCATAATTGGTTTAACTATAGTATCAATAGGTACCGATCTCTCCGAGATTTTTAACTCCATAATATCGTGTGCTCTAGGGCATGGAGATATTGACGTGGGAGATTCTGTAGGCTCGGATTTAACCCAGTTGACGCTGGTTTTCGGGCTCTTACCAATCATCTGCGGAACTTTTTATGTTAATAGAAAGGAACTAATAATCATGGGAATTTGTGAGATTTTATCCCTTATAGTGATATATTCTGTTGTTGAAAAAGGATATATCACGAGGATTAATGCATTATTTATGGTAGGCAGCCTCGTCCTTTATTTAACGATTATTTATAATGTTACAAAAGAGACATTTATAGAATCTGGTAAAATAATTGAAGTAACTGAAATACAAAAAAGTAAAATATATCACATCATTATTGCTAGTATTGCTTTTGTAGGAGTAACGATTAGTGCCTATACAATCGTTCAATCTGTAATTGTAATTTCAAGTTATTTTCATGTTCACGAATATATTATAAGTTTTTTCTTAGTTGCTGTCGGAACGTCCTTACCTGAACTAGCAGTAGATATTAACGCACTCAGAAGGAGGGAAAATCAAATAGCGATAGGAGATATTGTTGGAAGTTGCATTGTAGATTCCACGCTTTCAATAGGTATAGGACAAGTCCTTTTTCCACAAGCCGTATCAGCCAATCTTGCAATTCCTACAATTACTTATACTATTATTGCTTCCTTTATTGTTTTTGTTGTAGTAGCAATAAGAAAAAAGGTGGATAAGCCCGCTGGAGTACTCTTCATCTCTCTCTATTTATTATCGTATTCATTATTATTCTTTTTATAAAAATTTATTACAAATGTTGTTCAAAAAATTTATAAATCTTTCAATGAAAAATATACTTAAATAATGTCGAAGCCAAAGTCGAAATATAAGATTTACGATGAAATCACAAATTTCAGCTTAATCGCAAGACGCTATTTCATTAATAATTTCTATGATGGTATTTTAACCGTTTTTGGAATATTATTAGGTTTTTTCGTTCTGATTATTAAAGATCTACCTGAACATTCAATTTCTTCAACTTACATCCTCCTTACAGGATTTAGTACATCGATTACAATGTTTTTTTCAGGAATCTCTGGGTCGTATCTCTCTGAAAAAGCTGAGCAAAAAAAAATGCATACTGATTTGGATAAAGCCATGGGTCTCTTAAACAATGATGTGACTGAAGACCTTGATATTGAAGAAGAAGAAAAGGAAATAGAAAAAGCAATGCTCAAACCTGTACGCTTGAAAAGAGAAAAAAGAAAAAGAAAGAAACGAAAACGAGTAAAGTCTATATATAGAAAAGCTGAAAATTTCGCCAGTATCGTGGTTTCTTTTGTAAATGGTGTAGCTCCCTTTTTAGGAGGTTTAATGCCTCTCATCCCGTTTTTTTTCGTTCCTGAGGCAAATTTCTACACCTTCCTATCTTCCTTTGTGATCATATTTTTCTGCATTATTTTCTTAGGATTATTTGTAGGACGGATATCAAAAGAATCAAGAATAAAGAGCATTATTCAAATGTTAGGAGCATTTAGCATTACAATGATAATTGTTATTCTGTTCTTAGGTTAGATTTAAAATACACGATTGAGGCTTGTTTGTTACTTTAGCACGAAATTTCACATAAAAATTTAAATTTTTATAATTAGGAGTTTATCTCAAAAATAGGTACGAGAATTATTCTGTGAATAATAATCAATTTTTTTAAATAGAATGGTTAATTTAAAATGATAGACTCAAGGAATTGCGGAACAATGGTTAAAGCGGAACTATATAATGTTTTCGTGGACAAATGTCTTTGCATGAATTGCTCCAAAAATAAAAAGATTGTAAGAAAAAACGGTACTATCAAAAAAGTAATTAGTTGTAGCAGTTTTAGGAATAAACCAAAGTCCTATATCTCTCGCTGTCAAGATTGGGAAAAACTCGAGATTTCTATTAGTATAAAATAAAATTGTTATTAATAAATTCCTTTTGTACTTGTTTTTCATTCTGAGATGTTTTAGTTTTTTATATTCAAAAGATTTATAATTTCCCGTGTAAAAGTAATAATTTAGGAAAAAATGGTTAAAACTAAAAAGAAGTACAAGATATATAACGAAATCACAAATTATGGCGTTATAGCCCAACGCTATTTCATTAACAATTTTTACGACGGTGTTTTATCGGTCTTAGGGTTAGTATCAGCAGTTTTCGTACAAATTTTAAAAGATCCCGCTCAACCAACTTATTCTTCTGCTTTTGTTATTATAACGGGATTAGGTCTCTCGATTTCAATGTTTTTTTCTGGAATTTCTGGATCATACTTATCCGAAAGAGCAGAACTAAAAAAAATGCGGGCAGACCTTGAAAAAGCAATGGGCGTAATAAACGTCAAGAAACCTGAAGAGATCGACCCAATAAAAGAAGAGAAAGAAATACAAAAAGCCATGTTAAAACCCGTTCGGCTGAAAAGGGAAAGAAGGAAAAAAGTTAAGCCGAAAAAGGTAAAATCCCTTCACGAAAAAGCAGAAGATTTCGCAAGTTTGGTTGTTTCTGTTGTAAATGGATTGGCTCCATTTTTAGGAGGTATTATCCCATTAATTCCATTTTTATTCGTCCAAATGGCAGGAATCGAAACATTCATCATGTCGTTCGTCATTGCATTAACATGCATCGTATTTTTAGGAGTCTTTTTGGGACGCTTATCACGAGAGTCTATAGCAAAAAATATCCTTCAGATGCTAATTGCATTTTCACTAACAACAGTTGTAATCATTTTGTTTCTTGGATAAGAATTAAGATTGATTTGCCGCCTGGAGTTCCTTTTTTATGTATGGTTTTATCTTTTTACTCTTATTCCAATACCATTCGAATAAAGATTTTGCCCATTCTAAAAACGGAATGTGATAATCGATCAAACATTGGCTATAATCGATCTTTCCGTCCTTACTTAGAAATAGAATTGCACCGCTATCGGATACTAAGAGTGAGAAATTAATTTCCTTCAAAAATCGCACATTTTCGAAGAGATTTATTTTTTTATAGAACGCGTTTGGATCGTTAAATGTAGCACTTAATTTTTCTGGAATTGTGTATGTTTTTAAAACGTGTTTGTCAATTAATGCCCGTATCTCCATGGAATGGTCGTCGAGTTTTCGTTCTATTATTGGTAATAAGGAATTTTGCATCTCGTTTGATACGGCAAAAATAAACTCCTCTGAATTTCTGACCAAATTAGACCATAACTCGATGTTCTCTAGCGTTTTATCGCTCGATTCAACCGTCTTTAGCTTGCCTAGTTGGTACATTAAGGTTAGTGGAATAGATGTTATGTCGTGTGTGTTGAAAAACTCCTTGTGGTCGACTACAATTTCGAAAACATCTATAATTCCGATAAATATTTTTCCAACATTTGTAATCTGATATTGACCATCGAAGCTCTTTTTAATCAAGTTCTTTTCGCAGAGACGTTTTAAATGGCGGGAAATCTCTGGACCTGGGATATTTAATTCTTTTTGAAGCTGACTGTGCTTTTTATTCTCAAGGCATAAACTCTTGAATAAGTTATACCTTCCCTCGTGTGAAAACTCAAAGAATAACTCAGCTAAATTCAAAACTATCCTGCTCTCTTCTTGCGTTTATAGAAAATATCGAAAGAATTGTTATGATGAATATAAATAAGTTATAATCTATCTGATTACTTATAAAGTTTTAACTTCAAAAATTTGTTCTATTCTCCTGTTTTCGCAGAAGAGTGTGCTTAGAAGCGCATTTATCACGATTTTACCTTGTTTAGATGGATGTGAATATTGTCGAAACGATGAGAAGTTATTCAAACGCTTCATAGGGTTCCTTTATATTAGATTTAGGTTTAATCATATAGATATTAACTAATATATTCAAAAAAAGAAAAAAAGGTGAAATAAATTTGACTGAAGAATTAGAAAGTAAAGCTCTCAAATTACTTGCGAAAAATTTTGAATACAATCAATCACTTCACATGGAGGCAGACATAATGGCAGAGTTGCTTTCAGTAAAGAAGAAAGAAATTCAACCCGTGTTGAAAGCTCTTGCTGAAAAAGATTTTGCAAATCTTTACCTTGAATTTGACAAGGTTAAGTTAGCTAAAATTTCTTGGCGTGGATTAAATGAAATTGGCGACGTTAATTTAAGATATGGATTAGGAAAGGATTCCTATGCAAATTACAAGAAGGAGGGATATAATCTATGATCATCGATCACATGCCATGGTGGACTGATAGAAATAAGAAATTTGCTGATGAATGCGATCATTTCTGCGACGAATATCTCGTACCTTTAGCGACTAAGTTATTGGAAAACGGGGAAGATCCAATGGACATCCAATGGGCAGCATCAAAAATCTGTATTGAAAAGGGATTTCATCCATTATTAGTTTTGGCAGAAGAAGAAATAGGTGGTAGAGATGAAGGTTATTGTGGGTATACCATCCTTAACGAACACGTGGGTAGAGCAGGTGTGAACATTAATCCATTGCTAACAAGCGTATTTGGAGCAGGACCAATTCATCTTTTCGGCACGAAAGCCCAGAAAGAGAAATACATGGTTCCATTATTAAAGGGAGAAAAATGGGCGTCCATTACAGTAACAGAACCAGATGCAGGTAATGACGCCGCCGGTATCCAATTAAGTGCTGAAAAGGATGGGGACGAATGGGTATTAAATGGTTGGAAACGATATATTACCTTGGGTGCGTTGTCTGATTATCACATGCTTTATGCAAACTCGGATCCTGAGGCTAGGAGAATCCATCGGCACTTGACAGCTTTTTTTGTAGACGCAAAATCAAAGGGTATTACATTTGAAAAAATAAACCATTTAATCGGTGATGTTGAAATGGCTAATTCGGTAATCCGATATAAAGATGTCCGGGTTCCAGAAGAAGATATGATCTTAGATGAGGGAGATGGATGGACTGTGATGACATCTGCATTAAATATTGAGCGATTAGGTATCGCTGGTGTTGTAGGTTCGGGAATGAACTTATTGGAAACTGCTCGAGCCTATGGACGCCGAAGAGTTCAATTTGAAATGCCAATATCACGATATAATGGTGTTCAATTGAGAATGGCAGATATTTCAATGAAACTAGCATTGACTCGTGTTTTCGTATACTATTTAGCTCACCTATTAGATACGGGAGAAGCTGACATGTTTACATTTGCAGCAAAATCGTCAGTCGCTAAGATCTTTGGTACTCAATCACTAGCCGAAGTAGCTCAGGACGCATTATTCATATGTGGAGGAGATGGATACATGCAAGAAACCGGTATCGGAGGAATTCTCAAAAATGGAATATTAATGCAAATAGCAGGTGGTTCGAACGATATTTTAAAGTTATTTATAGGAAGAAACGAATTCAAACAAGAAGTAGATAATAGAATGTTAACACCTGCTGTAAGAGGTCCAACTAAGGAGGATGCAGATAATTTATAAAACTAGAAACATGAAAAAACTAAAAGAAGAGGTATAAAAATGGGTAAATACGAATCAATAACTTTTGAAATAAAAGATCAGGTAGGAATAATTACCATCAATAGACCTGAAAGAAGGAACGCGTTAGCTAGAGAAGTCTGGGCAGAAATAATGGAGGTTTTAGTCGATCATATCGATAATATGGACGTTCGAGTCATAATAATGACCGGAAACGATATGAAAATCAAGGGAAAAGCGGCATTCTCGGCTGGACTTGACATCAAGCAGATGTCTGAAGCGGGATTTTCGAGTTTGGCTGAATTTCTTGGAATTTTACTCGATCCGAACGAAGTCATGCTTAGTTATCCGAAACCCATGATTGCAGCGATTAATGGAGTTGCGTATGCTGGAGGTCTCGAGCTCACGTTATTCTGCGACTGTGCAATTGCAGCTGACGATGCCGTAATGGGTTTCTGGGAAAACCGAAGAGGTCTTGCAAGTGGTCTAGCAATGATTTTATTGCCGGAAATGATAGGATTACGTTATACAAAGGAATTATTGCTAACCGGTAAGATAATCGACGCACAGGAGGCATTTCGAATGGGACTTGTCAATAAAGTTGTGCCTCACGATCAACTTCTCGATGCAGCAATGGAAATGGCAAACGAAATGAAGAAAGTCGCACCATTAAGTCATAAATGGACTAAAAAATGGTTCCATGAGGGTGGACACTTAGAGCAACGGAAATGCGTTGGAGCTCTCTGGAAACCCTTTTACGAGCTATTTCAAAGCGAGGACGTGATCGAAGGTTTCACTGCCTTTATGGAAGGAAATAGAGAACCAGAATGGCAAGGAAAATAGAAACTATTAAATTTTTTTTTATTATTATATAAAATTGTAAAAAGTTAAAAAAATGGAGGTATGAAAAAATGACAGATGAAGAGTTATTAGAAGGAATTAAAAAAATGACGAGCAAATTGGACGATCCCAAGATGCAGGAGCGGTTTGAAGGATTTGAAAAGACGCTACAATTTTACTTTACAGATACAAACAATTACGCTTTAAAATTTACTCCGAATAAATGCGAAATTATCGAAGGTGAAGTTGAAGATGCCGAAATGAAAATCACGACGACCAGTCAGACTATAATTGACATTATGGATGGTGAACTCAGTCCTACGAAAGCCTTTATGGGTGGCAAGATCAAGGCAAAAGGTCCTATGAAAGCGATGCTCAAGTTGCAAATGCTCATGAAATAAATGCTCGAATAAACAATCAAATTATTTTTTTTTATTTAATATATTAAAGATTAAGCAGCAAAAACATTGAAATTCTGAAATAGGGAGGTAAATGAGATGGAATTTAAATATTTATTGTTTGAAATTAAAGATAATGTTGCAATAATCACATTTAATCGAGAAGATAAATTGAATGCCATAAATGGGAAGATGTTTGACGAAATTTGGGATGCACTAGAAGAGGCTAAAATCAATCCCGAAATAAGAGCTGTATTATTAACAGGAAAAGGTCGAGCATTTTCTACTGGTGGAGATTTCAACCAAGCTAGCGAAGGAATGGCTGGTGATGTCGATAGCGTTGAGGATGGAGGAAAAATGCAGTCCGGTGAATTAGAAATAGATGTATCTCAAAAGCGAATTGTGCTAAAAATGAACGAAACTCCTAAACCTATCGTCGCAGCTGTGAATGGACTTGCTTTAGGTGGGGGTCTGAACCTTGCACTTAATAGTGACTTGATATACGCGTCAGATACAGCCCAGCTTGGAACTTTTTTCATGAAAAGAGCCATTATCCCGGAGATGTCTTCTACATTTATTCTCCCCAGAACTGTTGGTATTCACAAAGCCAAGGAATTGATATTTTTTGGCGATAGATTCAGCGCTCAAGAAGCCCTTGAAATGGGCTTGATAAATGGAGTATTTCCCGCAGATCAATTCATGGAAAAAGTAATGGAAGTTGCTGTAAAATTAGCCAAGGGTCCAACTTATTCCATTGGTCTTGCAAAATTGGCTATTAATAAGCTCCTAAGAGATAAAGTCATACAAGCTCTTGAAAACGAAGCTGATAGTTTATTTAAAGCCTTTGACTCGGAGGATTTTACCGAAGGGTTGCTTGCGTTTTTTGAAAAAAGAGAACCCGATTTTATGGGGCGATAATTAATTTCAGGTGATTAAGATGGAAAATAAAAATCTTAAGATGTTGAAAATCTTCTCCTTGATCGGAGGAGCATATGAGATATTATTTGGTATTTTAATGATTTTCTTCATTGTCCCCTTGTTAAACATGATGGGATTAAACATCACTCAATTAGAATATCCTATTTTTTCTCACACGGCAGGATTATTAGCCATCATCATTGGTTTAATCCTCTTGTTCTCTTCTCAGAATGTTGAAAAATTCTTATTGAATATCATTCTCATAACAATTTTGCGATTTGCAATTCAAATCATTATATATGTGAATATTTTCTTGATTCCTGCAATGGGATTAGGATTATTTGCGTTTGCTATGATAGACCTGGTGTTTGCTCTCATCACGATATACTTAATTAGGGTGTCAGGATTATCATTTAACTTGTTGAAATTAATAAATTGAAGAGGTAATGAAAATTATAGAATCAATATTAAAGGAAAAAAGAACATTTTTGATGGAACACGAGAGTAAAGATTTAATCTCAAAATACGACATTCATGTTGGAGATTACAAACTCGTGAATAGTGCTAAAGAAGCAGTTGATTTTGCAAATAGCATTGGATACCCGGTAGTTGCGAAAGCAATGAGTCCTAATATCATCCACAAGACGGAAGCGGGTGTTATCAAGCTTAATTTAAAATCTGCTGAAGAAGTGGAAAGCGCATATTCAGAGATAATAGAAAATGCAATGAAATACGATCCAAATGCCAAAATTGCTGGCGTGAACGTTCAAAAAATGGCAGAAAATGGAGTAGTTGAAATTATAATTGGAAGCATGAGAGACACTAATTTCGGACCAGTGCTAATGTTTGGTCTTGGAGGAATATTCGTTGAAATATTCAAAGATGTTTGCTATAGAGTATGTCCAATTGCAAAAGAAGAAGCACATAATATGGTCCGTAGTATTAAGGCATTTCCATTATTGGATGGATATCGAGGACAACCAAAAGCGGATATCGATGCACTCGTTGATACGATAACAAAATGCTGTAAGTTATTAGAAGAGAATCCTGAAATTAACGAACTTGACTTAAATCCAGTAATTTTATTTGAAGATGGAAAAGGCTTAATGGTGGTAGATGCAAGAATCATATTAAAGGAGGAAAAATAAATGACAACATTAGAAGATCTGAAAGGATTTTTTGAGCCTGAGAATATTGCTTATTATGGAGCATCAAACATGATGCAGAAATTTGGAAGCTTGCACGTTGTTAATTTATTGTCTGCAGGATTCACGGGAAAACCTTTTCCCATTCATCCAAAGGAGGATGAAATATTAGGATTTAAAGCCTATAGAAATATCAAGGACGTGTCCGAAAAGATTGATTTAGCAGTAATAGCCGCGCCAACAAAATTTATAAATCCAATATTAGAAGATTGCGGACAAAAAGGAGTGAAACATGTAATTGTATTGTCTGGAGGATTCTCTGAGTTGGGGAACGTGGGAGGACAAGCTGAGATGAAAACGATCGCAGATAAGTATGGGATTAAAATTATGGGTCCAAACTGTTCTGGTTTAGTTGCTGCTCCAAATATTAACATTACTCATGTCCCATGGCCCCCTAGAAAAGGGGGTGTGTCTATTATCTCTCAATCTGGTACTTACGCAATGCAACCGATGATCGCGATCAGTTCAAAAATAGGCACGGGTATTTCAAAGATTGTTTCTGTAGGTAATGAGGTTAACACCGACTTAGTTGACTATTTAGAAGCATTTGAACACGATGACGATACTACTTGTATTGGTCTATATTTTGAAGCAGTTCGTAGGGGGAAGGAATTCATTGAATTAGTCGATCGAATAAATAGGAAAAAACCGATAGTCATCATCCCTATTGGACAAACAGATGCAGGGATGCGCTCTGCCCAGTCCCATACTGCAGCAATAACATCTCCTGGGTATGTTGTTGACTCGATTTGTGAACAAACTGGTGCCATAAAGGTACAAAATAGCATTGAAATGCTAAGTCTTCTCAACGGATTTGACTCGCTTCCCCTTCCAAAAGATAATAAAGTTGCGATTCTCACTATGGGGGGTGGTCCAGGTTCTTTAATGTCCGATCTACTTGAAAGTCATGGAATGAGGGTTCCTGTACTAAGCGAAGAATTACAAGAAGAAATACAACCTATGTTACCTGAAACGGCTTCGACTATGAATCCGATAGATTTGACCTATAGTGATGACATGCAAAATTACCTGAACGAGGTTCCAAATATCCTCTTAAAGAGCAATGAAATCGATGCGCTCATGTTTTACGGGTTAATGGGCAATGAATATTTCAAGAATCTTACAAATGTACCCGATTACATGCAGGAGAACGAAAGCGTCCAAACGATGAAAAATTTTGGAGAAATGATGATAGATTTTTTCATTGCGCTTTTTGAAGAACTATTGGAGTTTAAAAAACAGTATCAGAAACCAATTATCTTGACGTGCTATAACACGAGAGAAGAATTGTTTGTAAGGTGGTTGCAGGATCACGGAATTCCCGTATATTATCCCGAAGAAGGCGTGTGGGTTTTAATTCGGATGTGGCAATACGCAAAATTCCTCCAATCTAAGAAATAAAAATAAAACAAAATAATGTTTGGATCAACGAGCAAGAGACAGATATTCACCCGTGTGAACGATGAAATCATATTGATTCACCAAGATTCGTTAACATCGTCTAGCAATTTTAATTCGTGCAATTGTTATTTGGTAAAAATAGGCGATAAAGAGTATGTCGTGATCGATCCTGGGTGTTCCAGGTCAAAATTGAACAAAACGCTCAGACAAAATGGAATTGAGTATTCTAATTTAAAATATGCATATATCACACACGGACATAGCGATCACGTGGTGATGCTTAATTACATTCAGGAAAAAAATCCTAATATCGAATCATATATACATGAATTAGACAGGGAATATGTTGTAAATCCAATGGCATATATCAGTACTCTATTTGATGTTAACTACATGGAAAATAATAAGAAATATAACGATTTCATGGATGCGATTAATTATTACATGACCCGAGATTCCACTATTAAAGTAAAGGATAGTTTTAAGATGGTCTTTGACACGTGGGACCTCAAGGAGAGGAAAATAGATCACACGTTTAAAGACGGAGATTTCTTACCGGGAGACTTGAAGGTGATTTTAGCACCTGGACACACGCCCGGGATGTGCCTTTTTTTTAACGAGCGAGACAAGATCTTATTTTCAGCAGACATTCACTTGAGTAGCGTGGGAGCGAATTACAACGGAACGACGGCAAACCTATGTGATTTTAAAAACTCTATCACCATGATAAACAAAATGGTTGACAATGGCATCGTGAACATGTTGCTCTCTGGACACGGTAAAAATCCCATTAAGGAGAACTTGAATGGACGGTTATCAAAATTCTATGATAGTATTGCTGATAAAGAAGAACAGATCCTAGGATTATTGCGAGATAAAAACGAGATGACAATTGAAGAAATCACGGAAGAAACATATAAGATTTACATGAAAAGATTCGATCGATACCTGGATACAGGACACATGCAAACATACTTTCAAGAAACGATCATTATAGCTGAAGCGTCAGAATTGATCTCGAATTTAAACGTTCTTAAAGAGTTAGAGAGATTGAACAAGGTAAAAAAAGAGACTTCTGAAATTGGTGAAAAATGGGCAATAAATTAGGTTACTACTATCTTTGTGGAATCAATATGACAAAATTGCTTCCTTTTTTATGATCTCCATTTATTTTATCTTCGATCCAAATTTGACCGTTATAACTTTCAATGATTTTTTTTACGAGGGATAATCCAAAACCTAATCCCTTTACGCCTTTATTTTTCATGTACCCTTCTTGAAAAATAAGCTCTTTCATGGAGTCATGGATTCCAATTCCATTATCAATGAATTCAAATTTTGCATAATTGACACCAGCTTCAAGTTTTTCGGAGATTTGAATGTCAATTTCTACAATCGGATTATCGCAATACTTTACTGCGTTGTTTAATATGTTTTCGAACACGTTTAACAGGAGTTCATTTGCTAAAACGAGAAATTTTGTTTTGTTAGAGAGGATTTGGATATCTATAGTCTTAATCTGAAAATCATCCTTTACAATTTTTACACTATCATCCAATACAGCACGCGCATCGATAGCTTGTAATGAAATTGATTTTTCCTCAAGATTAGAAAGCTCTACCACGTTAGATACCAAATGGGTGCCTCTTTTTGCTTGATCTTTTAAAACTTTTATTATATCATCAAGTTCTTGTTCTGCGTTTGGATCATTTTGGTATAAGGTAAAAAGTGAAATGGATGTCCGAATATTGTTTAATATATTGTTAATATCGTGAGTGAAGAGGTTTTTATAGAAAGTTTCACGGTCAAGAGCGCTTTTTAATTTTTGTTGTGCTTCCATGCGCTTAGTAATATCTCGCACGATTACTTCTATGAACTTTTCTTTTTCCCGTTCTATTACGCGTGCTTTAAAGTTAATCCAAGTATTTACTCCTTTATTGTCTACGAATAAGAATTCTACTGGATTTAAACGCCCTTTAGATACAATTTCTTTAAATTTCTCAATAAATAGGGGTAAAGTTTCCTGTGACGTCAGTTCTGTTAAAATTTTAAAATGCGAACCTATGAATTTTTGCCTATTAAAACCAGAATAGTCTAAAAACTCTTTATTAACATCAACCATGCGTCCTTCCATGTTCACTAGAAACATCATGTCAGAAGAGTTATTAAATAAATCTCTATATCTCTTTTCTGATTCAATTAATTTTTGTTCTGATTCCTTCTGCTTGGTAATATCTTCCATTAATACTTGAATTAATTTTTCAGAACCAATATCAATAAAAAACACCTGACCCTTTAACCAAACCATTTGGCCTGTTCTTTTTTTAATATGTGCTTCGAAAGGTTGCGAAAATCCTTTAGTTATTAATTTTTTAATTAATTTATTTACCCGTTTTATACGAAAATTTGGAAAAATACTTGTTAAATCTCTTAAGTTCATCCCTATAAGTTTTTCTTTTTTATATCCTATATAATCTGCGAGCCTTTTATTTATATCAATAATCTTACCCTTTATATTAATTAATGCAATCATTACAAGAGAGTCCTCGAATAAATGCCGGTATTTTTCTTCAGAGACTTTTAATTCTTGCTCTGAATTTTTGCTTGATGTGATATCACGTGTAATTGAAATATATGAGGTAACTTGCCCATCAATGTTCATTAGAGGGGAAATTTTATGTTCACTGATGAAAGTGTTTCCATCCTTTCTTCTGTTTAAAAACACTCCTACCCAAATCTTATTTGCTCTTATGGTCTGATAGATATCTTCTTGGATACTAGATGCTAAAGGTTCTGCATTCAGTATGTTGGGAGTTTTTCCCAAGAGCTCTTCTTGAGTATAACCGTATAAATCTTCGGTAGCTTTATTAACATATATAATTTTGAAATTGGTATCGGTAACTATAATTGAATCCTTTGTTTGTTGAGTAATTGAGCTAAGGAAATGCAGTTCCTGTTCAAATTTTACGCGTTCAGTATTATCCCTTATTAAAATCATGGCTCTTACGGTTTCATTAATCTCTACCATGCGTCCTCGTGCTAATATTGGTATATGATGTCCATTTTTATGTCTTACTCTACAATCTAAATTTATTAAAGATTTGGTTCTAACAGCTTCATTAAAAATTTTTATTGTATCTGTTAAATCATCTGGATGCAGGTAATCAAATATAATATTACCTATTTCTTCTTCGATTGTATAACCAAGCATGTCATAAATTCGAGAGTTGAGGTAGGTTATAGTTCCAGCTGAATCGGTCTCGATCATTGCATCGGATAAGTTATTGAGGAGGAATTTGTATTTTTGTTCTGAATCTTTTGAAAGCTCTTCCATATTTTTCATTTTTCCGTCTTACTCCTCAATATACCCCTAAAAAACCAAGAATTTTATCTTAAATTGTGATAATCTATATTAACCACGCCTAACAAATTTAAAAAATGCAGCTTGATATTTAAAAACATATTTATTTCATGGTTTTTACCTCGTCCGAAACGAACATAATAAATATTTTCTTTTCATAAAATTAAAAATAAGAAATTAAAGGCTTATATTAAGCAATAAATATCATTTTAATGTGAATTTAAAAATAATTATCTGTAATGTCTAATTTTTAGGAGAGTGGGATCAATAAAACAAAGTTACTTCCTTTTGAATGATTTCCCTGTATTTTGTCTTCAACCCAAATTCGTCCCTTATAACTGGTAATGATTTTCTTTACGAGTGTTAAACCAAAACCTAAGCCTTTTGCGTCCTTTTCTTTTTTGTAGCCTTCTTTAAAAATAGTTGCTTTTTTAAAATCATCTATCCCAATGCCATTATCCATAAATTCAAACTTTAGGTAGTTGACTCCCTCGTCGTGATTTTTGGTGATTCGGATGATAATTTCTACAATAGGATGTTTGTTGTACTTTACAGCATTGTTTAAGATGTTTTCAAACACATTTAATAATAGGTTGTTCGCTTGCACAAGGATGACATCTTCTGAAGAATCAATCTTTACATCGATAATTCTGGTTTGAAAACCCTCCTGTACTTGTTTTATACCATCCTTTAAAAATTTCATAGCATCAACATTTTCCAAAGGTAACATGCCTTCTTCAACTTCTGAAAGTTGTCTAATATTTGATACCAGATGAGAACCTCTAACGACTTGTTCTTTTAAAATATTGACGATTTTTATAATTTCCTCCTGTTTTTCAGGGTTATTTTGATATAAAGTAAATAAAGAAAGTGAAGATTGTATGTTATTAAGGACATTGTTAATGTCATGGGTGAAGAGGTTTTTGAAAAAGGTTTCACGCTCAAAGGCTTCCTTTAATTTCTCTTGTGCTTCCATGCGTGCCGTGATCTCTGAAGAAAAATTCACTGTCGCGTTTCTGCCATGATAAACTATAGGATTTGTTGTTTGTTCAATCCATTTGACTTTACCTGATTTGCTAATAACTCTAAAAATAAAATGGCGTGTTTGCCCTTTAGCTTCTCCTGCCTCATACTCCTTTAACTTGTGCATCATGTATTGAGTATCATCTGGATGAATTGTCTTAAATAATTCATATTCCTTCCAAGAAAGGACTTCCTCTCGAGAATATTCGTTAACACTTAAAGCAGCGTCGTTAATGTATTTTATCTGCCCATCTTGAATAATAGCAATCCCTAATAACGCTTGTTCGCTTATTTGTCTAAATTTTTCTTCAGATTCTTTCAATTTTTCTTGCGCTTTCTTGCGCTCGGTGATATCTTCTATGTAAGCACCAAGTGTAGTTGGATTTCCTTCATTATCTTTAATAACCCATCCTGTTAAAGAAATCGGTACTATTGTACCATCTTTTCTAATAAATTCTTTTTCTAAAGTGCCATAACCAATATCCATTATTTCTTGGATTCTTTTAGCTTCAATAATGTGCCATTTCTCAGGAGTCAAGTCCTGATATTTTAGTACATTTAAATCATCTTTAGCATATCCAAGCATTTTCTGAAAAGCAGGATTAACTTCTAAAAACTTGCCATCCATTGCAGTTAAAGCAATACCATCAGGTGCCGTTTCAAATAATGATCTATATTTTTCTTCGGATTCCCTTAATTGCTGTTCTGCATTTCGACGTTCTGTAATGTCGCGTGAAACTATAATCCCTTTTTGCTCTCCATGCTCATTTCTGAATGTTCTTCCCTTAATGTCAAACCAAACATAGTGTCCATCTTTATGCCTGGTTCGCATTTCTACCTGAGCTTCCCCCGTTCTAAAACCTTCTCTGAAAACCTTGGTTACACTTTTTACTTCATCCGGATGAAGGCGTTCTAATGCAGGTTGACTAAGTATCTCTTCGTTGGTATATCCTAATATATTATAAGTGGCTTCTTCGTTTTGATATTCCAATTCAAAATTTTCGTTAATTATTGATATAATGTCATTAGCACTTTCAGTAATAACACGATATTTTTCTTCAGATTCCCTTAATTTCTGTTCTGCTATCTTGCGTTCTGTAATGTCGCGTGAAATTAAAATGGCTTTATTTTGACCTTGTTCATCTATAAATGTTTTTCCTTTAATGTCAACCCAAATCCAATGACCATCTTTGTGTTTTGTCCGTACTTCTACTTGACCTTCCCCTTTTTTTATGCTTTCTCTAAAAATCTTGAATGCATGTTCACGATCATCCGGATGTATGCGATCTATTACTGATTTTCCAATTACTTCCTCCTTTGTATATCCTAAAATATTGTAGCTGGTTTCCTCGTTTCTGTATTCTATCTCAAACTTATCATTAATGATCATAATCATGTCATTAGCAGTTTCAGAGATAAGACGATATTTTTCTTCTACTAATTTACGCTCGTTAATATCAATTGATATTACCATGTCTGCAGTTCTTCCTTCCCACATTATCGTATTCGAATAGATTTCTATCCATTTGCTATTCCCATCTTTCTTTATTAGTCTAAAAGAATAATTCTCTTCAACATTTTTTTCTCCAGCTTGCTTCTTTCTTCCTTGTTCCATGACAAAATTTAAATCATCATGATGAATTAATTTCGCAAATTCTCTTGGTTTAAAATTTAAAAATTCTTCAACGGAATATCCCGTCATAACTGCGATTGCTTGATTTGCGTATTTAAATACATCATCTTGAAGGACGTGAATCCCAACTAAAGATTGATCAGCAAGCACTCTAAACTTCTCTTCCGATTCCTTAAGTCTTTCTTCTGCTAATTTACGCTCGTTAATATCAATCGAGATTATCATGTCTGCTGGTCTTCCCTCCCACATTATAGTTTTAGAATAAAGTTCCATCCATTGCAGGCTTCCATCCTTTTTTATTGATTTAAAAGAATAATTTAACACGATATCTTTTTTTCCTGCTTGCTTTTTTATTGATTGTTCCATGACAAAATCCAAGTCATCTGGATGTATCATTTTTACAAACTCTCTTGGTTTGAAATTCAATAATTCTTCAATGGAATATCCAGTTATACGAGCAGTTGCTTGATTTGCGTATTTAAATACATCATCTTGAAGGATATGAATCCCAACTAAGGATTGATCAGCAATCAATCTAAATTTTTCTTCGGATTCTTTCAGTTGTTGTTCTGCAACCTTGCGTTCAGCAACATCTCTTATAACCATCATGATCGTATAATTACTATTATTTTTAACCATGCGTCCTCGAACGGATACCGGAACATAATAGCCATTTTTATGTTTTAATCTAAACTCTAATGTTGTCATGCTATAGTCTTGAATTGTTCTTGCAAAAGTTGTTTTCAAAACGTGTTCATCGTCAGGATGTACATATTCGAATCCATTTTTCCCAATTCCCTCCTCAGGGAAATATCCAAGTAATTCATAAACCTGAGGGCTCTGAAATAAAATGGTTCCATCTAAATCCATCTCCATTATAACATCTAGTATGTTATTGATTAAGAAACCATATTTTTGTTCAGAATTATTTGCTTTATCATCCATGATCTTCATTACTCACACGTCTTCCATAAAAATGCTTTTTAAAACGTAGAATTTTCAACCTAAGCACTTATAAAACTTAATTAATCACTCAACTCAATTATGAAGTAAAACTAATTGTATTTAAAATAGTGTTTTTTGTCGTTTTTCTCACATTTAGAACGAACATTATATGAAAAGAAAGAATTTCACTATAAGTAATTGGTTATAGCATCCTTTAAAGAGCATAAGTGTTGGTGGTTAGTCTATTCTTTGACGGACTTCTTTTATTTCTTGACTTTTGGCCAAAGGAATTAACATAATAAAATTGCTTCCTTTTGAATGGTCTCCTTTAATTCTATCTTCGACCCAAATTTTACCATCATAGCTTTCAATAATTTTCTTAACGAGTGACAATCCAAAGCCCATGCCCTTGACGCTTTTATCTTTTTTATTTCCTTCTTGAAATATTATCTCTTTTCTAGAATCTGGGATTCCAATTCCATTGTCCATGAATTCAAATTTGCAGAATTCTTTCTCAATATTCTTCTCTTCAGAAATGTGGATGTCGATGCTTACCGATGGATCGTTTGTATATTTCACGGCATTAATTAAAATGTTTTCAAATACATCTTGCAATAGAGCATTTGCTTGTATGTGAACTTTTGTGTCTGACAAATCTACTTGAATAGTAATATCTTTATCTTGATACCCTTCTCGTACAAAATTTATTGCGTTTTCTAATGCCACATTAACTTCTGTTGATGTCAAAGAGATTTCTTGATGTTCAATTTCAGAAAGTCGCCTTACATTTGATACCAAACGAGATCCTCTAATTACTTGTTCATTTAAAAGATTAATGATGTCATGAATTTCTTCTTGTTGCACTTCAGGATTATTCTGAAATAACTTGAGGAGAGACACTGACGATTGAATGATTTGTAGAATATTATTGATATCGTGAGTAAAAAGATCTTTGTAAAAATTTTCTCTCTCGAATGCTTCTTTTAATTTTGCTTCTACTTCCTTAAGCTCTGTGACCTCTCTTAAGACAGTGACTATTCTTAGATTACCTTCTAATCTCGACATGCTTCCTTTAGAATATACAGGAATAAAATGCCCTTCTTTATGTTTAACTCTAAAGTCCATTGAGAAAAATTCTCTCTGAGCGATTGCTTCTCTCATTCTTTTTTCAACGATAGGTCTATCTTCTGGATGAACAAAATCAAACGCACTTTTTCCAATTATCTCATCAGGTTTATAACCAAAATCATCGTAACTTTGAGAATTAATATAAGTAATAACACCGGTTAATTCCATCTCAATTATGACATCTAAGAAGTTATTGATGAGAAATGAGTTTCTTTCCTGGGCATGTTTTGACTCTTTATCTTCCATTATTAAAACTCTTCTCTCATTATTATAAAATAAACCAAAATTGTAAAATATTTTTACACAATTTCCTATCGTCTATTATATAAAACACACAAGAATGACCGACAAATGTGCTTTTTTCACAAAAGTGAAATATCGGATGGTTTAAAAATTATGCTTTTTTCCTTAATGCTCTTTGACCTATAACAAAATAAAAAAAATCCCCTTATTTATAATTAATATTAATTTGTCAATATATAGATTCAACATGCATAAATGCTAATCTATGATGTAAGGCAATGGAAATCGCTCTAGATAAGAAAAGACAGGTAGAACAAGATTTTTTTAAGAGATATAAAGCAATATCTAAAGTGATAAAGGATCATGTGGTTAAACAGGGATTTGATGATGTAAAAGCCAATCAATTTGCGTGTTTACTCTTGAATAGATTAATGGTTGTATATTTTCTCCAAGAAATTAAAGGTATATACAATGCTAATAATTTCCTCATTAATGCTATTAAGGAATACTTATCTAAGGGTAAAAAGCACTCCTTTTATAAAGAGTTGTGGTTGAAATTATTTCTTGAAGATAGCGAATATGGAATGCTTTTTGATAAGACTGATGTGGATGAACAGATAATTGATGTTTCTAACGAAGTAATGCTCATGATTATTGAAGAATTTCTTGAGAAGTTTAAATTTACAACTAAAGAGGGAAATTCTCAAGATTTAGATGTGGTAATTAGCCCTGAAATGCTAAGTAAACTATATGAGTCTATAATTGCAGAAGAAGAGAAGGGAAAGTCAGGTATTTTTTATACTTCGCAAATTCAAGTAGATTTAATGTGTCGTTTAAGCATGTACGAATTTTTTCTGAAAGATAATTATGATACTATCCCAAAAGACTCTAAGATAAACGAGAAATTAGTAGATTTTATTTTTACACCATTAAAAAAATGGGACTTCAATAAAAAAAACGAGTTTAGATTATTAAAAGAAGCGTTAGAAAACGTGAAAATTGTAGATCCCGCCTGTGGTTCTGGTGCTTTCCTTGTTGGAATGTTTCAGGTGTTATTAGAGTTATATCAGAAATTAGATATCAAAATTAATATTAACTTCAAGAAAGATATCGTGAAAAACTCGCTATTTGGTATTGATGTTAAAGATTGGGCAATTAAAATTGCTGAAATCCGCTTGTGGTTAAAGATTCTTGAAAATGAAGAGAGTATATTCGAGAATAAACTATCCCCACGTGATTTTCTAGTTAATCTGTATACTGGAGATGCTTTACTTCAATCCACATGGGAGTTGAATTTTCCAGATATAATAAAAAATGGTGGTTTTGATATCGTGATTACAAATCCTCCGTATGTGAGGCAAGAAGATATCATGGATTCGAGTTTATCGCTTGAAGTTTTTAATCAGAAAACAGATTCAGAAAAAAGAAAGTTAAAAGAAAATTACAAGAACAAACTGATATCTCAAGTCTCAATTTCCCATAATCAAAAAATAAGTAAAAAATCTGATTATTATGTCTTTTTCTTTTTCAAGGCAATTGAAATAGCACGCGAAAATGGAGTTATCGTGTTTCTAACATCAAATTCTTGGTTAGATGTTCAATTTGGATCGCAATTAAGAGAGGGATTGTTGAAAAACACGCATGTAAAAGCAATCATTGAAAATTTATCAAGAAGATCTTTTAAAACTGCAGATATAAATACAATCTTTACCGTTCTAACAAAAAAAAACCCTGAAGAGCAAGTATCTGGAAAGACTCGCTTCATTTCATTTTTTAAACCGTACAGAGAAATCTTCAATTCAACCATTACAAATGAAGTTTTTGCCCTTAAACCAAAGGGAAGTTCAAAGAATATTGAATTCTTCAATGTCAATCTTACATTTAAAAGAGAAAAGGATTATAGAATTGTAACGATCTCTGAAAGCGATTTGTGGACTCTTGATACAAAATGGAGCAAGTTTTTAAAAGCACCTGAAATATATTTTCGCATTTTAGAGGATCATAAAGACTTTTTTGCACGATTGCGTGATATCGCATCTTTCACTTATGGAGAAAAGACTGGGGCTAACGATTTCTTTTTTCTGGGAAAACCTGGAGGACCACACAAGTATTTTAAATCGAAATATGATTCACCTACAGGGAACCTGTTATTATACTTAAAAAATGAAAAATACTTGAATCTATTTGAAAAATTCTTGGCGTCCATTGATGAGCCCATATTTACAATCGAAAAGGAATATTGGATGCATGTAATGGATTCTCCTAATGACGCTGTGGATGGATTATTTGAACACTTTCGTGAAGAAAGTAATAATATTACATGGGTTCCGAATTACTTGATTAAAAGTCCAAAAGAATTAACTAACATTGTAGTACCTCCAAGAAATTTAAATAAAATATATCTCATTATCCCAAAGGAAGAATATTCCTTAAAGGAAGGGATAAGAAAATATATTAAATGGGGCGAGATGATGTCGTATCACGCTAGGCCATCGTGTAGTAGAACTCCATGGTATGCTCTTAATCCTTCAGCTCGCGAGGATATAATGTGTGTTGAACTGATACATGATAGATACTTTTTTGCATATAATAAATATAAATTACTTTACGATCATACAATTTATGGCTTTTCTTTCGAAGAGGCTTCAGACATTAATGGAGCATTATTAAATTCAACTCTGATTGCTCTATTTATGGAATTTCAAGGGAGAACAACATATGGGGATGGAGCATTAGGCTTGATGCAATATGAATATGAAACTCTTCTAACTATAAAACCTGAGATAGTAGATAGTTTGAAAGAAAGCGATAAAAACATATTAAGATCTTATTTTAAGGGTGAAATGAGCTCCTCGCTTGATTCAATATTTATAGAAATTGGTACAATTAATCCTAACGAAATAAGAATAGATGAGATTAAACCTAGTCGAAGGAAAATAGATAAAATTGTCTTTGAAAAGATACTAAACTTATCTGAAGAAGATCAACTTGAAATTTATAAAAGCGTTATAACATTAGTTAAAAGAAGACTTGAGAAGGCTAAAGGGATTGAAAATCTTTTTCTTTAGAACCTATAATCTAATTCCGAGCCACAACTAGGACAATGCTTTTTTCCGCTGTTTTCCAGTTTTAAATCCATGTATTTTTTTAATTCTTTTTCAAGAGATGTATATATATCGGAAAACATCTCATTTTCAATTGATATCAATTTTAACTTCCCTTTTCGATATAGATTAAGCTTTTCTTCTTTTCTTTTCTCGTATTCTTTTCCAAAGAAACCCCAATATTCAATGTATATATCTTGTTTTGGTAGATACCAATCATATTTAATCGGATTGCCTCGTACTCGGATTATTCGTTCGTATTCGTGCTTAATGCCAAGACGATGCAGGTGATTATCTATTATTAGTTCTCCCTTAGATCTCACAACGTGGCCATCGCAACATTTGAAACTGGAAACCTGAACTTTTTTTACTCCCTTTTTGAAATAACTTTGGAATTTTCGTCCTCCAATATAACATATCACGAATACGATTATGAAGACAATTCCCCCCAAAATAAAATACTTACCCATATCAGTCAATGTTAATCACGATATCAGTAATAACTCAACTATTTAAAAGAAAAGACAATGATGATTTCTTATAAAAATGTGGATGAAATAAACAAACTATTTGCATTCTAAGTCTTTTTAGCAATAATTTTATTATTTTTAGGTACCTTATTTATAGATAAGATTGAAAGATTTAATACTCAGAAAATAAAAAATTCGTGACACCACTTTTTGAACGAAAAACGGCAAAATCTCGGGGAAGATTATATATTTGAGTTTTATGATGATGATTTTTCAGAATCTCTCGAAATTGAGCCAGTTTTAATCGAGGAGGATTATAATCAAGTTGATTTTGAAAGTGATCTAAATGACGAGCAACTTAAAATCGTGAAAAATATCAGCGGACCAATGTTAATAATTGCAGGAGCAGGGTCGGGAAAGACGAGAACAATTGTATATTCAGTTGCTAAATTATTATTATCGGGTGTTAAACCGAATGAAATAATGCTGGTCACCTTTACCAATAAAGCGGCTCGAGAGATGACTAGACGAGTTGAGGAGCTCCTTGGAAAAAGACCTAAAGGAATATGGGCAGGAACTTTTCATGCAATTGCAAATAGGTTTTTAAGACAATACGCCAAAACGCTCGGATTAAAGCCAAATTATTCAATCATGGACCAATCAGATTCTAAAGCTCTCATGCGTCTTTGCATAGATGGTGCTAATGTAAAAGAAATTGATGAACGCTTCCCAACGGCCTCAATGGCTAAAGATATTTTATCATATTCAATAAATTGCAACCTGCCTATAAGAGATGTAATTCTTTGGAAATACATTCAATTTGATAGTGATAAGGTAGTGAAAAAGCTCAGAGAAGTATTTAAGATTTATGCTAACAAAAAAGCTAAAGATGGACTTCTCGATTTCGACGATTTATTAGTGTTTTGGAATAGGCTTCTTGATGAAAAATCAATAGCAAGATTTGTTGCTAAAAAGATTAAGTATATTCTCGTAGACGAATATCAAGACACGAATTACGTGCAAGACGAAATAATCTATAAAATCGTGTCTCAAAATCTCGAGCGTAATGTAATTGCCGTTGGAGACGATGCTCAGAGTATTTACGCGTTTCGAGGCGCAAATTTTAAAAATATATTGAAATTCGAAGAAAAATATAAAGATTGTAAGGTATTCAAGATTACCTATAATTATCGTTCAGTACCCGAAATCCTCGAGCTTGCAAACGATTCGATACGACATAACAAGGAACAATATAAAAAAGACATGAAACCAACTAGAAGGAATGGAATATTACCATATCAAGTAAATGTTGGAGATGAACGAGAACAAGCACGGTTCATTTCTAATCAAGTCTTGAAATTACGTTCAGAGGGGTATGAATTGGACGAGATTGCCATACTCTATAGAGCAGGACATCATTCCATGAAAGTGGAACTTGAATTACAAGCTAAAAATATTCCATACGAAGTACGAGCTGGAGTCGCTTTTTTTGAAAAAGCGCATATAAAGGACTTATTAGCACACTTGCGAGTAATTGAAAACCCATACGACGAAATTTCATGGTCGCGAATCTTTCAAATCATTCCTGGACTCGGTAAGGCTTCAGGTGTAAAGCTCTTTGATTTGATCTCTAAAAAAGAGAATCCTGCAGCAACCATCCTTGAGAAGGATTTCTTCTCCGTTCAAATGAAAGGTGCTAGAATTAAAAGTGAAGGTAAAAATAATTTAAAAGCCCATATTAAATATTTCGTTGATTATGGCCCTGAGGACTCTCCCGCTGAAGTTATATTGGATCTAGTTAAACTCCTTGAAGATTATGTGAAATCAAAATATAGAGATTGGCAGAATCGGCTTGATGACTTAAATCAATTAGGTATTTATGCTCAAAAATATGGAACTATTCGAAAGTTATTGGAAACATTGAGCTTGAATTTATCTAGCATTGAATCAAAAACTGTAATGATGGGTGATCAAAAAACAGAAGAAAGCCCATTGGTTCTTTCAACAATACATCGAGCGAAAGGACTCGAATGGAGAGCTGTATTCATCCCAATGCTATGCGAAGATTCATTTCCTTCAAGTCGAATAATGGGAGACGACGAGGCATTTGAAGAAGAGCGCAGGGTTTTTTACGTGGCATTGACTCGAGCAAAAGATCAGTTATTTTTAATTACTCCTGCCATTATTGAAACGTATAGAGGGCTTCAAACCGTGAGAATGTCTGAATTTGTATCTGAACTCCAATCTACTTTGTATAGGCGTTCTTCAGTTGACTTTAAAAGCAAGACGGAAAAAAGAAATGAAATTAGTAAGGGAAGAGTAAAAAGTAGACATGTTCCAAAACCTCAATTCTCAAGTGCCCTTGATTTAATTTCCAAAAAACAAGAGCCTATAAATTCCTCCTCGGATCCTGAATTAAAAAACAAAGCGAAAGAACAGCAGGAATCGAAGCAGAAATCACTAGTAACATGGAAAGATAAAAAAGAGAAATGCAAACATTGTGGACTCGAAAGAAAAGATAAAAATCAAGTAATTTGTGAAAAATGCGGTACTAATCTTAATGATTGAACGTAAATCTTCTAAAAAATCCTCTGTTAGACGTGGAGAGACTTGTCTTTTTTTAAACCATGGTTATAACTTAAATGTTCGCTCTTTTATCTTTCCACAGCAGTTTTTATACAATTTTCCACTCCCACAAATGCATGTGTCTTTATCTTGAATTCTTGCATTTGTCGAATCGAACATTTCCTGTAATACTTTTTGATTACGCTGAAATATTTTATAATTAAGGAAAGAATCCAATTCGCTATTGTCGGAAATATTTATGCCTTCTTGGAGAGCTTCCGTAGCGATTGATTTATTATCGTCCCAAAATCTTGGATTTGTTCCGTTTTCTATGATTTCTCCTTGAATATCTCGGAGTTTAAGCATTAACTCCAAGGTATTTTCTATCACGTTTTTATTATCTAAGAACGCGAAGAATTTAAACATTACAGGCACGATTGCTTTGAAGAATGATTCGTCTGCTGAAGCTTTCGCTGGTAAAATGTAAAGGCAATAATTTTCGAGAGCTTGCTCGCTCCACTCTGCTGGAATTAAGTGATAATACTTGTACATGCTTTCGACAAAACTTGGAATAATGTAGGTTGATTCCCACATTTGTTCTGAAGTTAAAAGTTTAGCGTAGTCACTGTTTAAGAATTCAACCAACCAATCGTCGCAGACTCTCACGATATCATCTAACTTATCGTCCATGAAGTAATCTATCAGTTTTTTCTTACCTCCAACTTATATTTGGTTTACAACCAAGAAGTTTTTGAGTTATTTATAAAGAATTTATCTGATGGTGATAGACTTCTTTTTCTCTTTTTTTAATGTGGTTATTAACCAGTTAACATAAACGGTAAAATATCAAATTTATCGCCGACAAAAAAGGCTCTCAGGGAATCAAAACATGCGAAAAGGAGCAGCATTTTCACTACAAAGAACATCAGAAAAATTTTATTTTCTACTTTTTAAGTGCAGTTTATTTTTTACTTTTAATCTTCTTCTTAATCTTATCAAGAAGGTCTTTCGAAAATCGTTTTTCAATATATAATCTAATCATGTTCAAATAAATCTTATCTAACTTGGTGATTCTCATTTTTTTGGTAAGTTCAATGTGAAAATCGTCCCGTGTGATTTCATCATGATATTCGAGAATGCCTCGCGCTAATTCAGCATCCCGTACAAGCCTTGCTATCTCCTGCTGAAGAATTACTAATTGCTCATCTTCGTTAAAAATGTCTCGAGCTTTTCTTACCATGGCTTCTTCATATTTCAATTTTTCTTTCCACGGTACTTGGAGGGTTTCCTTCTGTGGTCCTATTAAAAGTACGTTCTTTTTGTTAAGAATGACGTCTTGTGCCATATCGTAGTCAATAATATCAATTGGAGGCAATATTGCTCGAAGATTTTCCAGTACTATTTGATCTAAAATCATTTTTATTTGATTCGTAGTAGTTAACGAATCGCTCCTCACAATATAGGTTGGATAGTTAAATATTAACGCATGTAATACATGATACGTGCTATTCATTCCTAACATTTCGATTAAGGTACTTAGAGTTATCTTTTCTTGAGTTAAATCTTTAGTGGTTTGGTTGCCTATAGTCATTAACTCAACTTTTTCAGTGCCTCTAATAATCCCTTTCGTGTCAACAAGTAGTATAAATTGATGTTCTTTACAAACTGCTCCAGGAGGTACTTGAATTTTAACGGTGCCCCACTTTTTTTGAGTATAGATCTCTACGGGAATTTTAATCGTACCCACAGCCTTACAGAAAGGACAGGTAACTTCTAATTCTTTTTGGTCGTTATCCATTTTCCACCTTAATCGAGATAAAAAATGAGTCTTATCTAATATAAAGACCTATTCAATATATAAATCTTAACTCACACTTTATTAACGCGTGTCTCAAGCGAAATGCCTTTATAGTATTCGCATTTATTTTAATAAGGAAAAAAAAATAATATTTAAAGCATTTTTATTCTTGCCATGTCTAGACTCGATTCGGAAGGATACTTTTCTGAGATTTTTTCGTCAATCCAAGGCGAAGGAGGTACTGTTAGGGGGAGTTGTTTCGGAAAACGACAAATTTTTGTACGATTTTCGGGCTGTAATTTAGCAAGTGGTGATTATGAGTCGAATGGATGCTTTTGGTGCGATTCTCCAGGTGCTAAATCGTTAAATGTAGCGAAATTCAAGCATGAAGAAGTTCCGGGGTCACAAAAGCTTAAGAACATGGAAAATCCAGCAAAACTCTCTATAATAATAAAAATTATTAAGGATTTAATCACTCCAGATCTTCATTCTATTAGTTTTACAGGAGGAGAACCCCTGCTCCAAGTAAATCTCGTTTTGAGTCTCGCAAAATCAATGAAAGATGCGAACATTAATTCTCCATTGTATCTAGAAACGAATGGTTCTGTAATGCTTTCTGAAAACCAATTAGACAAGCTTTCAAAGAATTTCAAATATTGTTGCTGCGATATCAAAGATAGGAGTGCTAACGCTACATCCCCAGATAAATGGAAAAAGTTAGCTGAATCTGAATTAAACTTCATAAAAAATTTGGTAGGTAAAGGCATTGATACTTTTGCGAAACTCGTAGTCACTGCGCAAACAAGACTTCAAGATATTCGATGGATATCTGAAGCTCTTTCGAAAATTCAATATCACGATGGTGAAATTGTCGGTTTGGCAATTCAACCCGTAACTCTTGAAAAAAAAGAATTAAAGGAAAATTTTTTAATTTCTACAAGGCATCTGAACGATATATTTTATACTGCTGCCGAGTTTTTACCTTCAGAAAGCTTAACTCTCTCCGTTCAAGCACATAAATTTCTCAAGCTTCTATAGGCTGATCTTGTTTTATAATACCTATCGTAAAATATAACAGCCATGAATTGCTTTTTATATCAAGAGTCGCATAAATATCTAACAAGCAATGAAAAAAGGATGTTGAAAGATGGGCTATAAAGTCATTGTAAACGAGTCAAAAGTTAAATTTAGCGCAAGTCATTTCCTAAAGGAGCACTTTAAATGTTCGAGACTTCATGGACATAACTATTACGTTTCAGTGGAAGTGAGCGATAATCTCGACGAGAATTATTTCGTGGTAGATTTCATGGAACTAAACACCAAATTAAAAGAAATTATCAAACCATTAGATCATTACGTCTTAATACCGACAGAAGCAGATGAAATTCGTGTTAAAAGAGATAAAGAATCGGTAGAAGTTACCACTCCGACGAAAAGATATGTTTTTCCTCTCGAGGATGTATGCTTTCTTCCCTTACCCGCTACAACCAGTGAACTTTTAGCGAAATACATTCACGATAAATTAAAGCTGATCTATAAGGGCAAAAAAATCGTCGTGAAAGTAGGAGAAAGCAAGAGTTCGATTGCTTCTTATGAAGAATAAAAATAATATGTTAACGCACCTTGTATTCTAAGGGATCTCTTAATCCTGCTTCTTTAAAACCATTTAAACGCAACTTACAGGCAAAACATTCGCCACAAGCGGGGCGCTCTCCTTTATAACATGTATGAGTATATTTATATAGCTCAAGTCCTCCTAAATCTTCCATTAACTTGATGGTTTCTGCCTTATTCTTCCACATCAAGGGAGTATGGATCTCTACATCGTAATCTAAACCTAATTTTAATGTCTCTTGCAGCGATTTCATTGTTGTGTCTCTACAATCTGGATATCCTGAATAATCAGTTTCACACACACCAGCTACTAGATGTTTTATTTTCTTCTGATAAGCAACAGCCGCAGCAATCGTCAAGAACAAGATATTTCTTCCAGGAACAAATGTAGTTGGAAGGTTGGTTTCGTCATCGTGCTTGATTTCCGTCTTTTGGATCATTGCTGTCTCAAGTATTTCTGATAGAAAAGAAATATCTACGACATTGTGATCGATGTGAATGTCCTTATCTAACCAATTGATATTCACGTTCTTTCTTGAATTTAATTGCTCTATGATTTCCTTGGCACTTTCTATTTCAATTTTATGCCTCTGCTTGTAATTAAAAGTTATCGCTGAAACTTTTTCAAAATTTTTCAGCGCCCACACTAAACACGTGGTAGAATCTTGTCCGCCGCTAAACACGACAAGGGCGGGAGCAGCAGTCATTTTCATCTTGAACATATTTAGATTATTACAAAAATATCTCTTAACAAATGTATAGCAGCATTCTTAGAAAAAAATTATGTTTTTTAATCGATATGAAAAAAAAACCTATGTAAAATAAGTCGTTTCTTTTTTAATTAAAATAAAAAATGTTCGTGTTATCGCTACATACAATTCTTGTTTTTCCGATTCTTTATATAATTTTTAAATGTATACTAACTTAGACGGAAGGAGTCCCTTCAATCCGAAAAAACATTGGATTTCGCCCTCTATTAAACTCAAAAAGGAGTTTAATTTTCTCTTTACCTAGTTAATTTTGTTCGGATTCAAGGGCCTTTCGACTTACCCTTTTTATAAATTTCAAGTTTTTAGTGAGGAAATTTCATGAAGGATAAAAATATAACATAGATTGTTTTACTATCCTTAATGATAGCAAGGTGTACAGAATGTGGAATGGTCCGATCAAGCAAAGATTTAGTCTTGATTGAAAAAAATGAAACTAATCCTTCGTATATGTGTTTTTACTGCTGGAATAAGCTAAATAAAGTAGAAAATTCCAAGTGAACCACTCATTTTGAGTAATTTTGAAGAATCCCAACGTCCTAAAAGTAATTATCTAATCGTATGAAAGCAAAAAAGTATACTTTGTTAAATCAAATCTATTAATTTTGAATTCTTTCTCCGCTTTTTGCTTTTTAGTCAAGGGAACCTTGACCACGATCCTATAGTTATCTAAATAGATATTATCGTAAAAAATTTCTTTACTCTTGTCGAAGTCCAAGAATTTCGAAATGGTAAACTCGTCCTTCTCTATTGTAGGAATTAACGACATTAATAATCTTTTAATCTGTTTTGAGATTTTTATTTTAATTTATACATATAAATTTATTGCTACTGAGATATAAAACATCAACGAAATATTCCTATAATTAATAACTATGAACTTGCTGATACAATGGTAATATCTTAGCCTCAGTTATATCATGATAACTGACATATTTAAATGTGTCGACTCTTTGTTTACTTAAACGGTTTTTTAAATAAATTCCTCCTTATATTAAAATTTAAATTTTAAGTCCTTCCTTAAAAAATGTCGGAAATTCCAATACTGATATTATCGAGTTAACATGTTTTCATGCTGTTTGACTTAACTTACTCGAAATTATATTAATGACGAAAGCTAATATAAGAATAACAAATTTATAATTACTTTAAGAAATAAAATAGGTGCATGAAACTTGAGCGGTTATTTTGGGAAGATATTATGGGTTGATCTGTCGAGTAATTCATTCGAGGATGTGAAAATTCCAGATAAAACATATCGCCAATTTATTGGAGGGTATGGTTTAGGGTGTAGGGTGCTTTACGATTTAATGAAGCCTAAATTAGATCCTTTAAGTAAGGATTCTATTTTTGGATTTTTTCCCGGATTACTAACTGGAACGGCAGCTCCTCTTACTGGGAGATACATGGTATGTGGTAAATCACCTTTAACTGGAACATGGGGAGATGCGAACGCTGGTGGTACGTTTGGTCCAACAATAAAAAATTGTGGCTATGACGCGATAATAATCATGGGTAAAGCAGACAATCCTCAATACATCACGATTATTGATGGTGAAAAAGAGATCCTTGATGCGTCTGAAATCTGGGGTTTGGATATTATAGAAACGGAAAATAAAATGAAAGAGAAACACGGTAAATTCGTAAAAACAGCTTCAATTGGCAAAGCAGGGGAAAACTTGTCTTTCATTTCTGGGATTGCCCATGATAAAGGTAGAATCGCCGCTCGTTCAGGTCTTGGAGCGATAATGGGCTCAAAAAACCTAAAAGCACTCGTGTTAAAGGGGAATGAAAATATTCCCATTCACGATAAGGATACATTCATGAATTTGGTAAAGAAATATAACAAGAAAGGTAGCGAGCAAGAACCGGGAGCATCAACAAAACCAATCTTAAAAGCTATAGCACGTATAGGAAACATCATGCGCATGACGGGAATTTCGATGGAGGTCGCTCCATCTTTACTCATAAGAAAAATTTTCCATAATTTAGGAACAAGCGTGTTCAATACAATTAGCGCTGAAATTGGCGATTCTCCAATCCGAAATTGGACTGGTATTGGTCATACTGATTTTCCCTCAGATAAAACAAAGGATATCTCCACGCTCGAGATTAATAAATATAAAGTTCGGAATTATGGTTGTTTTAGTTGCCCAATTCAATGTGGAGCAATACTTTCGATTCCAGAAATAGGTTTAGAAGAAACGCACATACCTGAATACGAAACTTGCTGCTCTTTTGGCTCTTTATTGCTTAATAACGATCTGATGTCAATTTTTAAAATTAATGAGATGTGTAATAGAGCAGCTATCGACACCATCTCCACGGGAGCCACCATTGCATTTGCAATCGAGTGTTTTGAACACGGTATTTTAACCACGAAAGATACGGATGGATTAATGATCACTTGGGGAAATTCAGACTCAATTATTGAGTTAGTAAAAAGAATAATAAATCGAGAAGGAATTGGAGATATCTTAGCCGATGGAAGCAAGATTGCAGCAGAAAAAATCGGGAAGGGGAGCGATAAGTATGTAATGGCTTCGCTAGGGCAAGAACTCCCAATGCACGACCCAAAATCTGCGCCTTCCATGGCTTTTTCATACGCTTTCGACCCAAAACCTGGGAGTCATAATACCGCCAGCATTGATTTCGACTATTTCACTACGCTTGATAAATTTCAAAAAGGCTTTAAGTATCCAAAAAACTATAAAAAATTAAATGAGCAAAGACAAAAAGCTCAAAAAATGTTAACGGGATACCATCAAACGTTTAGTAGCGCTGGAATGTGCATTTTTTCATATAGGTTTGGAAGATATCCTTTTTTGGAGTTGGTCAACTCACTAACGGGTTGGGACATGACGCTCGAGGAATGCATTAAAACCGGATTGAGGATTCAAACGCTAAGACAAGCGTTTACATTGCGCGAAGGCGTTGAAAACAGTAAAAATCGACTGCCAGGGCGGATTACTGGCGATCCCCCGTTCGAAAAAGGACCACATGAGGGTGTGACTATAGATTACGTGGACTTTTTTCGCGCCTATTGCTACGAGATGGGTTGGACGGTGGATGGTTATCCTTTTGAAGATACATTGCAAGACCTTGATTTAGAATTTGTCAAGAAGGATTTGGACTCTGTCAAGATATAATATTTTATTATTTCATTTGCTCATTTATTCAAACCAATTCTACGATCGTAAATTCAATTAGAAATCTCTTAGTTTATATTTAAGATACGATTATAAAGAATGACATATTTTACAATTAAAATTACAATATAATATGAGATAGAAATCATGACAAAAGGAATTTTTGGAAAAATATTATGGGTTGACCTTTCAGATGAAAGCTTTAAAGAACAAGAATTACCAGAGGAACTCTATCGTCAATATCTTGGTGGTTATGGTCTCGCGTGTAAATTAATTTACGAGAACATGAAACCAAAAGTTAATCCGTTAGGACCAGATTCAGTATTTGGATTTTTCCCAGGATTATTGACCGGAACTCCTGCTCCTCTTTCAGGAAGATATATGGTGGCGGGAAAATCTCCTTTAACTGGAACGTGGGGCGATGCGAATAGTGGTGGTTCTTTTGGACCTGATATCAAGAAATGCGGGTATGAGGCAATATTGTTTAAAGGAATCGCTGAAAGTCCAAAATATGTCTCAATTATTGGAGATGATAAGCAAATTTTAGATGCTTCCAATATATGGGGCCTTGATATCATTGAAGCTGAAGCAAGATTGAAAAAAAAGCATGGAAATACCATTAAAACCGCAGGAATTGGAAAAGCTGGTGAAAATGTATCCTTAATTTCAGGAATTGCTAATGATAAAGGACGAATTGCTGCTCGTTCAGGGATTGGTGCAATTATGGGTTCGAAGAAATTAAAAATGCTTGTTCTTAAAGGAAATAAAAAGATACCATATAACGATAGAGACGCTTTCATGGAAAATGTAAGGATATATAATTCTGGGAAGGTATCAAAGGAACCTGGACGATTGATGAAATCAATGATGAAAATGGTTCCAGGAATGGCAAAAATGATGCGCAGGTTTGGAATCAGCATGTCTGCAGGGGGTGCTGGCATGATAAGGACGGTCTATAAGCTATTTGGTACGTGCGTGGCCAACACCATGAGCGCAGAGACAGGAGATTCTCCCATAAAAAATTGGTCGGGAATAGGAATGTATGATTTTCCACTGAAAATATCGAAGGGACTTTCTGCAAACAGAATCCATTCCTACGCAAAAAGAAAATATGGATGCAAAACATGTCCTATCATGTGTGGAGCTATTTTATCAGTACCTGAAATCGGTTTGGAGGAAACCCATTTACCAGAGTACGAAACATGTTGTTCTTTTGGAGCTTTACTACTTAATAATGATTTGCTCTCGGTATTTGAAATTAACGAGATGTGTAATAGGGCAGCAATTGACACGATCTCTACTGGGGGCACTGTCGCCTTCGCCATTGAGTGCTTTGAAAATGGAATCCTGACGAAAGAAGACACTGATGGATTGGAATTAACGTGGGGAAATTCAAAAGCTATTGTAGAGTTAGTGAAAAAAATCATAAATCGAGAAGGGATTGGTGACCTCCTTGCCGATGGAAGTGCTAAAGCTGCTGAAAAGATAGGGAAAGTAAGCGAAAAATACTCGATGACGTCCTTAGGACAAGAAATTGCGATGCATAATCCGAGGATTTTTCCTTCATTAGCATATACTTACGCATATGATCCCACACCAGGAAGGCACACGGCGTCTAGCATTGATTTCATGGATATCGGTCCTATCGAAGAATTCGAAGATGGTCTTGAGCTCCCAAAAGGATGGAAGAAAGACATTCAAAAGAAGTACGAAGCCCAGAAGGTTGTATCGGGATTCCATCAAGTTTTAAGTAGCGCGGGATTATGTATGTTTGCGGGATTATTCGGGAAATATCCATTTCTTAGGTTGATAAATTCACTCACGGGATGGGATGTGAATGTAGAGGAGCTCCTTAAAGCGGGACTTAGAATTCAAAATCTGCGACAGGCATTTACATTGCGTGAAGGTGTAGAAATCGCAAAAAATAAGATCCCAGATCGTGTAGTTGGAATTCCTCCAGACGAAAGGGGCCCTACAAAAGGTATCACCATTGATTATGAAGATTTTTATAAGGGTTATTGTAATGCTATGGGTTGGAATCCTGAAAATGGATATCCTTTAAAAGAAACATTGAAAGATCTAGATATCGAATTTGTTATAAACGATTTATACTAAATATTAACACTTGCTCTTCTTTTTTTTTTATTCACTTAATTTTAAAAAAAAGATTTCATTCTTCTTTAAATAGATATTAAAAGAACATGATGGTATTGGTCTCTTGTCAAATGAAATGAATCGTGAAGCATTAGAAGCTCATTTAAAAAAATATGTCCTTAAAAAAGCAAAAAAAGTCAAAGCAAAACATTCTAATATTTCTGAGATTGTCAATAAAATGCCAAAAACGCTTGAAGTAAATAATATTTATGATTTAAGTAAAGAATTTAATAATTTTTACCTAATAAAAGTTCAAAATCATGCGAAACGACCTAAGATGCGATATTTTTTAGCCATCTCTTTAGCTTCTCAAAGCTCCGATTTATTAGTTAATCTTACAAGAGATCTCATCAATAAAGAAGATAATATAAGATTAATTCAATTTTCTATTCACCCAAAAAGTATGAGGGTCAATTTATTGGCGTTAAAAGAACTTACTTCTGTAGAAAAATATTTGCATTCAATTGAAATATTGAATGAACTAAGAAAAAAATTCCGCCAGAAACTCGCGAAAATCGCAAATCAAGTAGAAAATGAATAATTTTAAAATATGGACCTTATATTATTATTAAATATTTTATTTAAGAATTTTAAATAATCTTGGAATCGAATGCAAATGTCGTTTAGAGAAAATACGGTTAAGATTGTCGCAACGTTGGGACCTGCTTCAAGTTCAAAAGAAATGCTTAAAAAATTAATTGACGCTGGGGTCGATATTTTTCGGTTAAACTTCTCGCACGGAACGCACGAGGAAAAGAGGGAATTACTCGAGCGAATTAGAGAGGTAGATCCATATATTGGAATTTTAGCAGACATTCAAGGGCCAAAAATAAGAGTTGGACTGTTTAAAGACCCTCCCTATAATTTAAGCATTGGACAAGAAGTAAAAGTTTTCGAAAAGGATATAGAAGGCGATGAAACACAATTTTCCGTGCCTCTCCCTGGGTTTCTCAAGTCAATGAAAAAGGGCGATATATTTTTCATCAACGATGGAATTATTAAAGTTCAAGTGGAAAAAGCATTAAAGGATCACATTATTGGAAAAGTCCTTGCGGGAGGCCCCATTAGCAATAGAAAGGGAGTAAACATTCCTACCGGAGAATTGCAACAAAGAGTCCCTACAGAAAAGGATATTAAGGACTTGGAGTTAATTGCAGAACTTGATCCAGAATATTGTGCAATTTCGTTCGTATCTAGTGGAGATGATGTTCTCCATGTAAAGAAAATTCTTGAAAATTATGGAAATTCTAATATAAAGCTGATTTCAAAAATAGAACGTCCTATAGCCCTGGATAATTTTGACCAAATATTGGAAGTATCGGATGGTGTCATGGTTGCGAGGGGAGATCTAGGCGTAGAAATTTCTCCCGACCAAGTTCCTTTATGGCAAAAAGAAATGATAAATAAATGCAATAAGGAAGGAAAACCCGTGATCGTGGCAACTCAGATGCTAGAATCCATGATAAATGCACCAATTCCAACCCGGGCCGAAGCAAATGATGTCTTTAACGCAGTTATCGACGGAACTGATGCCGTAATGCTATCTGCCGAAACGGCAATGGGCAAGTTTCCAATAAACGCCGTAGAATACATGAATACAATTGCTGTTACTGCTAATGAGAACATGCCGCCTCGCTCTCCGGACGATTACGATTCAGATCGATTAACTCATACTCAAACACTTGGACACGCAATTCACGCTTTAGCGCAAGAAATGAAAGAATTGAATTTCAGGGGTAAGATCTTAGTCGTTACTAGAAGAGGTTACGGTGCTAGAATGATTGCTAAATTCCGTCCTCTCTTACCAATCATCGCAATCACGCCTAATATAAGAACCGCAAGGGAATTAAATTTAATATGGGGCATGCACTCAGAACACATTGAAAGTGAAGATTTTTTTAACTTGAATACTGAGGAGATGATAGAGGCGTCTGTTTTAGATGCGGTTAAATCTGGTATATTAGACGAAAACGAACACGTGATTATTTTGTTAGTTTCACAGAAATTTCAAAAACGAGGAAACATCATTGGTCTTTATTACGTGGGAGAAATTATCGAGAATGCCTCTAAAAAATAACAATTTTTATCAATATTTCCGACATATTTGCTTAAAATAACACGAACATTACTTCTTTTGACATATATTTAAAAATAGATTTTTTTGTATATTAATTGTGAGTAATAACACGCATTAATTATAAAGCTATCTTTAAAAATGATAACAAGCTGATCGGTTAGGTTTAAAATTTCGAATATAAAACTGAATTAAATTTAGCGATTCAACCAATTTATTTGCGAAGAAATAATGGTAGAAAAAAACAAGAATTTTCACGACACAATCACGGATTTAGAAGATGAATTAGAATCAAGGATTAATTCCGTAGTTTCAGTTAATACAAAATACCGGGAATCTCAAGATAAAATCGACAAGCTTAACAGATTATTTGGTCAAGAAAAGAAAGAGATTAGGCATTCTATTACCTTGATTAACGAGTTATTAGCCAAATTTGACCTTGAAACCTTCACGATTGACTCAAAACTTTCCCAAAGACTTGATAATGTTGAATTGTTATCCCTTATAAATAACGCAATTCGAGCCATTAATAGCAAATTATAAAAATTAAAAAAAAAATTAAAAGTAGTATTATTTAGAAAAGTAGAGAATTTTGTTGTCGATATTTTCCATGAGTATTACCCTCAACTCTATTAAAACCTCGAGATATTTTGTTACCGTATTTAGATGAATATTTAGGTCTTTCGAAATTTTAGTTTTTGTAACTCCCATATCATTTTCATGTAAATAAGCTAAAATAATTTTGCTTTTTTCTTTTGAAAGATAATGCAGGGTTTTTGCTTGTCCAAAAGCCATCTCATATTCGAAATAAATGAAGCGATTCTCAACCAATTCTTTCTTGATATAATTAAATTTAATCAGGATGTCCACGTGCCACACGGCAATATGGTTATTAAATCCTAATTTCTTGAGAATCTTGTGAAAATAAGTTCCCGGGTTGTTAACAATGAAATCATATATCTCTTTTCTTTTTGATAGTTTTAAAACGTTTTCTCTTGTTAATTTTGAGCCCTCTAATATTACTTTCTTGTTTATTAAAGATTTGAGGATTTGAGTTATTCCATTTTCGTTTATATTAATAGATGCCATTTTGAATCTTGTGCTTATGAAAGGGACGATCTTAGATTTATTAAACGCCCTGTTTTTATCTAGATATTCTTGAACTACTTTAAAGACAGCTTTCTCATCTTCAGATAAGGTTTGAATAGTTACTAATGACATTTATTTTATTCTCCATGAATATTGTTTATCCTTGAAAAGAATCTAAATCCGAAGCACGCATTCTTTCTAGAATATTTCGTCTTTCCTCAGGTGTTAAAGCAAGCATCTCCTGAATGAAGTTGTCTTTTTCTTCTTCACTCCAATCAAATCGTTCCAATTCTTCTAGGAATTCTTCTGAGAGAGCTGATACATATTCAACAGTTTTTCCTTGCTCAAACGAACGTAGTAATTTATGATCTCCTATAGACTCTATATTATCGCTTATGACAGAATCATCTTGATCCGCATCGGGATTTGTTTGAATGACCGCTTCACATACCCAACATCCTTCACCGTTTTCCATTAAAGCATTCGCACATTTTAAGCAATATTTTGATTGACATTTTGGGCATACATAAGTGATTCCTGTCAATGGCCCTTTATGAACTTGGCAACGGTCAATCTTCACATCAATGTCCATTTCGCTCTTAGTTTGTTCAATTTCCTTTCTTTCTTGCGCAATTTCTTCTTCAGTAAAGGCAGGTTTGATTACCTTCTGCTTTTTCTTTTTAATCGATTCTTCTGGTTTTTCAATTTCCGTTAGTTTTTTAGGTACTTCACGCTTAATCGGAGTCAACTTTTCTTGAGTGCTCTCTCCTTTAACATTGCTTAATGGGACTGCTTTTTTCACTTCCTCAATTTTATATTCTTCTGGCATTGGGTCTTTCTTATATTTCGAATTCCTCTTTTTAATGCTCTTAAATCCGATACCCTCTTTCTTTTGCTTACGCTTTGAAACTATCGTATATGTTGAAGGTATCGATACCGCAGCCACGCTAAGAATAATTATGATTATGATTATCGTACTAGGGGGCATACCAGGAGGTATTGGGATATCGATTTCAGCAAGACAAAAGAATGACAAATCCGTAATTGTTATCTCGATGTAATTTCCCTCGCTATTGAGTATAGCTGCTCCTTCAGATATCCAAGTACCACTACTACTATCATAATGAAGCACCTCGAGGTTTGTCGGATCATCCACCTGCGAAGGATCGTAATAAAATCGAATCGTGATTGAATCAATGATAGAATTATCTTTGTGATTTGTCTCGTTTAAGATTGCAATCCAGTAATAATAAAGCGCTCCATTAAAGGACATGTTCGAGTAAAAAGCAGTAGCATTTCTCGTTAGTGCTAATCTCCCTGGTGAATTCAGCCTGATCGTGAGATATAATCCATGACTACTTATTAAATCTACCGTTGTTGTTATGTTCGGTTGGAGAGGAGGGACATCAATAGTAAAATACTTGAGATTTGAAGCATGTATTCTTCCTAAAGCGTCATATCCGAACACTTGAATTGTATGGAGTCCATTTGCAGGCATTGAAATCGTTGTATTTCCTGAGATCGTGACGTTTGCTTGCCCATCCAAAGAATACCCGGTCCATGTTAATGCTTGCGAACTTTGGTATAGAAGTGATAATCCCCCTGGTAATTCGCTGTTGTAAGTAATGTTTTCAGGAGATAATAAACTAATGCTAATTGGTATACTTACAGTAAAAGATAGCAATTCCGAGAGAAAAATATTTCCCAAAGAGTTGTTGCCAAACACTTGTATCGTGTGGAGTCCATTCTCAGGCATTGGGATTGTCGTGTTTCCCGAGATCGTGACATTATCTAAACCGTCTAACGAGTAACCTGTCCATTCTAAAATCGTTCCGTTTTGA
>Ga0180433_10001240_pt1 | contig 42987 bp, 38 predicted proteins | sample SS_ome_8_FD_132980 | JGI IMG/M metagenome (GOLD analysis project Ga0180433, IMG submission 132980) | Hypersaline lake sediment archaeal communities from the Salton Sea, California, USA - SS_1_D_1 metaG | ecosystem: Environmental > Aquatic > Non-marine Saline and Alkaline > Hypersaline >...
ATTTTGTTCAATGAATGAACACCCCTTAAAAGAAGAAAAATCCCTGGGAGAATTCCTCTTAAAAGAAGAACAATACCCTTTAATGGGGGAAGAGCACCACTTAAAAGAGGATATTTTCAAGATCCTGCGTCTTTTATCATCCCATGACGATCTGTCCCAAAGGGACCTGTCAGGACACCTTGATATGTCTCTGGGCAAGACCAACTATCTTCTAAAAGCCATGATCAAGAGAGGCCTGATAATGGTCAGGAATTTCACTGTCCGCGATAATAAGATGAAAAAAGTGCAATATCTCCTGACCAAAGAGGGTTTCGACGTCAAACTGAAACTGGCCTATTATTATCTCAGACAAAAAGAGGAAGAGTACCTGGCGCTTAAGAAGGAACTGGAATCAGGTTCTGAAAGTGCAGGGCCCCCGCAAGATATCTCAGATAAGGAGTAAGGAACTGAAAATGAAAGTTTTCATCTCTACGACGACTTTTGCGAAGTACAGTAAAGAGCCGTTAAGCATCTTGAAAAAGCACGGGCTGGATTACGGCATGAACCCATACGGAAGAAAGCTCAAGGAAGCCGAGATAGGGGATATTTTGAAAGAAAACTCTTACGCGGGCCTGATAGCCGGGACAGAACCATTGACAGGAAAAGTGCTGAAAGCCGCCGGATCCTTGAAGGCCATTTCCCGGGTGGGGGTAGGGCTGGATAATATAGATCTGGAAGCCGCAAAAAAGCAAAATATAAAAGTCCGCAACACCCCTTCCGTTTTGATCGATTCGGTGGCAGAACTGACGATAGGATTGATCCTTTGTTGTTTGCGGAGGATCACTTCCGCGGATAGAAATATACGCAGGAATGTCTGGAAAAAAGAGATGGGTCTTTTGCTCAAGGGCAAGACACTGGGGATCATAGGCTTTGGCGGAATAGGGAAAAGGGTCGCTCAGATGGCAAAAGTATTCGGGTTAAAAGTATTATTCCATGACATAAAACGGCTTAAGCTGAAGGCATATGAGCAGGTCAGCCTGGACAGGCTGCTTGAAGAGTCGGATATCATATCGATCCACTCTTCCACAAAAGATCTTCTGATATCAAAGAAAGAGATATCAAAGATGAAAAGAGGGGCAGTTCTGATAAATACTTCAAGAGGAACGGCTGTTGATGAACAAGACTTGTATAAGGCACTGAAAACAGGGAAGATCTCCGTTGCGGCCATGGATGTGTTCAATAATGAGCCATACTCGGGAAAACTGCGCGAGCTGGAAAACGTTGTTTTAACACCGCATGTGGGATCTTATGCCATGGAGGCGAGGATAATGATGGAGATCGAGGCGGTGAAGAATCTGATCAAAGATTTAAAAACGGTACCGAGGGCCGGGAATGAACGGTAAAAAAGTTTTTCTTCTTTCACATGTAATAAGCGAACGGACACCGCTTTACGGCGGAGAAGGATCCGTAAGCTTAGAACGGGTCAAATCTATCGATGGAGGGGATTCCTGCAACACGATGCGCTGGTCTTTCCCGAACCATACCGGGACGCATGTAGACGTTCCTCTGCATTTCATGGAAAAGGGCCTGTCCGTTGCTGATTTCGGCCCGGAAGAATGGGTCTTTAATAAGGTATCTTTGGCCGAGATCCCCGATGCAGGGCCGGGCCGTATGATCAAAATGGAAGACCTGGGCGATGTCGGGGACTGTGAGCTCTTGTTAATAAAGACAGGTTTTGAGAAGAATCGCGCCGGGAAGATCTACTGGCAGGATTCACCCGGGCTGCATCCCGGGATGGTCTCCCGCTTGAGAGAGAAATGCCCGTCCATGAAAGCGGTCGGCATTGATTTTATATCCATTTCAAATTTGAGCAACAGAGAACTGGGGCGGGACGCCCATAGACTTTTTCTGGAAAATAATATCCTGCTGATCGAGGATATGAAACTTTGCGAACTGGTAAAGGCGCCCCGCAGGGTGATAGTCGCACCACTGATAGCGGAAAGAGCGGACGGAGCTCCCTGTACGGTGTTCGGCGTGGAGGAGTGATATGCGCACGGAATTTGATGTGGATAAATACGACTTTTTCTTTTTTGATTTTGACGGGGTTATCGTGGACAGTCTCGGCATAAAAGCGGAGGCATTCGGGAGTCTCTTCGCGGAATACGGCCAGGACGTCGTCAATAAAGTGATCGATCATCATCTTAATAACGGAGGGGTGTCCCGCTACGAGAAATTCAGGTATTACTACAACAAGCTTCTTGGCAAAGAGATCACCCCGGAAATCATGGATGAATTGGACAAGCTGTATTCCTCAAGAGTAGTGGAAAGGGTTGTATCTGCTTCCGCGATTGCCGGAGTGATGGATTTTCTCAAGCAGCTTGACAGGAAAAATAAAGCCTGTTTTGTGGTATCGGCAACTCCCCAGGAAGAGGTACGAAGGATCGCCAGGTTAAGGGGCATGAACGGGATGTTCAGGGAGATCATCGGTTCTCCCCGCAAAAAGAGCGAGAATTTAAGATATTTATTGGATAAATATTCAATAAGGCGCAGCAGAGCGGTATATTTCGGGGACGCCAAAAGCGACTATGAAGCGGCACGGGAGAACGGAATAGATTTTATAGGAGTGGGCGATGAGGAAAACCGGGAATTGAACGCTCTGGGCAGGATCTGCAGAATAGATAATTTTCGGCAATGTAAATTTTAGGAGGAAACGATGTTGAACGATAAGACGATATTGATCACCGGCGGAACCGGTTCTTTCGGAAGGAAATTCACTGAGGTGTTGTTTGAAAAATATAAACCAAAGAAAGTTATCATATTCAGCCGGGATGAATTCAAGCAGTACGAAATGTCAAAATTATTTCCCGAGGAGGATTTTAATATCAGATATTTTCTCGGGGATGTCAGGGATAAAGCCAGATTGGACAGGGCTTTCGAAAACGTCGATTACGTGATACATGCCGCGGCCTTAAAACAGGTTCCCGCCCTGGAATATAACCCCGTGGAAGCAGTGAAAACAAATATTTTAGGAGCTAATGCCATTGTGGATGCCGTTCTCAGCAAAAACGTTAAAAAAGTCATCGCTTTATCCACTGATAAAGCCGTAAATCCCATAAATCTGTACGGCGCCACGAAACTAGTGGCAGAAAAGATATTCATTGATGCAAATGCATACGGCGGTAATCGTGTTAAATTTTCAGTCGTGCGTTATGGTAATGTGGTAGCTTCAAGAGGAAGCGTGATCGAGCATTTTCTGAAGTTGAAGAGCCGGGGGATAAAAGAATTTCCGATCACCGATGAACGGATGACCCGTTTCTGGATGACATTGGAAGAAAGCGTTGAGCTTGTACTCAAGGCCTTAAAAGAAGCAGAGGGCGGGGAGATATTCGTTCCCAATATTCCCTCTATGAAAATAGTGGACCTTGCCGGAGCGATCGAACCGGGGTGTAAATTCAAGATAACAGGGATAAGGCCCGGGGAAAAGATACATGAGACCTTGGTTTCCGAGGATGAGTCCCGAAAAACAAAAGAGTTTGACGGACTTTATGTGATCCTGCCGCAATTTTTCGAGAGAAAGGAAGTGCACAGAAAATATAATCGCTATTCTTCGGTGCCGGAAGGATTTGTCTATCGAAGTGATGAGAATGACAGGTGGCTTGGCGTAGAAGAATTACAGGAGATGATCAAATACGTATGAAAAAGATATCTTACGGACACCAATGGATCGACAGGGATGATATCAGGGAAGTGGTCAAGGCCTTGAAGTCCGATTGGTTGACCCAGGGGCCAAGGATAAGGGATTTTGAGAAGGCCCTTTGCAGGCGCACCGGCGCCAGGTACGCGGTCGCTGTTTCAAGCGGAACCGCAGCTCTGCATATCGCCTGCCTCGCGGCGGGGATAGAAAAGAACGATGAAGTCATAACCTCACCCGTTACGTTCGTAGCTTCGTCAAATTGTATCTTATATTGCGGCGCAAAACCTGTTTTTGCGGACATTCAGGAGGATACGGTAAATATCGACCCAAAAGAAATCGGAAGGAAAATAAACAAAAAGACCAAAGCTATTATTCCCGTTCATTTTGCCGGTCATCCCTGCGATTTAGTCGAGATCCATAAGATCGCCGGGAAATACGGCCTTATTGTAATTGAGGATGCCTGCCATGCTTTGGGTGCGGAGTATAAAGTGAACGGGAGATGGCTAAAAATAGGTTCCTGCAAGCATTCTGATATGACGGTTTTCAGCTTCCATCCCGTAAAGTCTATTACTACCGGCGAAGGGGGAGCGGTTACGACAAATAACAAGAAACTTTATGAACGATTACTCGTGTTCAGGAATCACGGGATAAGCAGGGATGTTTCACGGTTCATCGGTCCCTGGTATTATGAAATGCAGCACCTTGGTTTCAATTATCGCATTACCGACATACAGTGCGCATTGGGAATATCACAGTTGCGAAAGCTGAAAACATTTATAGGACATCGGAGAGAAGCCGCGCGGTTATATAACGACTTACTTTGCGGGATCGAAGAAGCAGAACTTCCGGTTGAACGGGATGGGTACAGGTCTGCCTGGCATTTATACCCTGTGCGCATCAAGAAGGCTCAAAACCGCAAGATGGTATTTGAAAACCTGCATAAGAACAAGATCGGCGTCCAGGTGCATTATATCCCGGTACATCTGCAGCCGTATTATCGTAAATCGTTCGGTTATAAGCGGGGGGATTACCCGGTATCCGAAAGATATTATGAGCGGGCGATAACATTGCCGATCCATTTTCAGATGAAGACAGCCGAAATAAAATACGTGACCGGGATTTTTAAAAAACTGATAAGATGAATATTTTATTGATCAATCCCCCTATTCGAGAGTGGTCTAAACCCAATGTTTTTCCTCTGGGGCTTGGGTATATAGCGGCGGTTTTACTCCAGGAAGGGCACGATGTCGAGGTATTGGATATAAATGCTTACAGGTGGGATAAAGCAGAGGTCGAAAGCAGGATAAGAGAGGCAAATTTTGATGTTGTCGGGGTCGGCGGGATCATAAGCGTATATAAATATATAAAATGGCTTGTATCAATGATCAAGGAATATCACCCCGATAAGAAGATCATTGTCGGCGGCAGCGTCGGTTCTTCTATTCCCAAGATCATGCTGGAGAGGAATCCTGTCGACGTTGTTTGCATAGGCGAGGGAGAGGAAACGGTCGGAGAGTTGGTCAAAGTACTGGAAGATAACGGGGACTTATCGCTTGTCAGAGGGATCTGGTATAAAGATAGTTCCGGCAGGGCGTGTTGCACGGAAAAGCGCCCTCCCATTAAAGATCTGGACAGCATCCCTTTGCCCGCGTGGGATCTTTTTCCGATGGATATATATTTAAGAAATCCCGTAGGCGCGCCGAACAGGAACAAGTGGGTTGACGGTTCGGCAGACGGGGAAAGGGTCCTTTCGATGAATCTGTTCGCCACGAGGGGATGCCCGTATCAATGCATTTACTGCTACCATGATTTTATGGGGCAGGGATATCGACATCGTTCGCCGGAAAAAGTAGTGGAAGAGATCAGGATCCTTTACGAGCGGTACGGTGTCCCGTATTTTCATTTTATTGATGACGAATTTGTAACAAAAAAAGATTTTGTTTATGAATTTTGCAGATTGCTGAAGATCTTCAGCGGAAAGATCGGGCGAAAGATAACCTGGGGATGCGCCGGCAGGGCAAATCTTATGACGGAGGATCTGATCGCCGCTATGGCCGATGCGGGCTGCGTATTGATAGGGTACGGGATAGAATCGGGCAGTCAGAGAATGCTGGACCTGATCAAGAAGAAAGTGACCGTCGAGCAGGCAAGAAATGCTGTCCGCCTGACCAAAAAACATCTCGGATGGGCCGACAGCTCGTTCATGATCGGCTATCCCGGCGAGACGAGAGAAACGGTTCAGGAAACAATAGATTTCTGTAAAGAGGCGGACCTGGTCCCGGAAGTGATCTTTTTCCTGACCCCTTATCCGGGCACGGAATTATATTCAATGGCATTGGAAAGGGGCAAGATTGAAGATGAAGAGGAATATATCCTCGGGCTTGGCGAACAGGGAGAAAAAATAAGAGTAAATTTCACGGACTTTTCTGATGACCAATTATATGAAGTCCAAACCGGCATGATAAAAGAGTTAAAGGCCTGGAATAAAGTAAAACATACGGAATCGAGGTAATTATATGAAAGTTTTGGGTATTATACCGGCTAGAGGCGGCAGTAAGAGGATGAAGAATAAGAACATTCTCGACTTGAACGGAAAACCACTTATAGGCTACACGATAGAAGACGCTCTGTCTTCCAGGCTCCTAGACCGGGTCGTAGTTTCTACGGACAGCGATAAGATAGCAGACGTTGTAAAGAATAACTATGATGTGCAGATCATAAAAAGACCGCCGGAATACGCGAAGGACGATTCTCCCATTGAAGAAGCATTATTGCATACTGTCGAGTACCTACAGCAGGAAGAACAGTACACGGTTGATGTTGTTGTATGGATGCAAGCCAACGTGCCGATAAGGAGGAAAGGTGTAATTGACGAAGCCGTTGAGAAATTGATCAATTCTAACGCGGATTCTTGTGTTACATGTTATGAGATAGATCAGATACCTGAGGCGATGAAGATCATGAATGAGCAAGAAAGGCTTATTCCTATAGTCAAGGATGTAGATGGTGTACGCAAACAAGAATTCCCCAAAAGATACCTGCTCGATGGATCAGTTCTTGCTTTAAGAGTAAAAAATCTTTTTAAGAGTCGCGGGATTAGAAAGGCGCATATATATCTAGGGGAAGAGGTTATTCCGATCATCCAAGAGAAGAAGATATATACGCTCGAGATAGATGTCCCGGAAGATCTTACTTTGATAAAGTATTATATGGGTCAAATTAGCGCATGAAGATTTTTATAATAACAGAAGGCGGTGAACATATAGGGTTCGGACATGTCGCAAGATGTGTTTCCTTATATCAAGCCTTTGCGGAAAAGATCGTAGAACCTGAATTGATAATAAATGGTGATGATAGCGTTCTGGGTTTACTAAAAGATGAAAAATACCAGACATTCAATTGGCTCCAGCAGAAGGATAGATTATTCGAGATAGTAGATGGGGCGGAAGTCATTATCATTGATTCTTATTTGGCGGATATTGGATTTTACGAATCTTTAGCTGGTGCGGTAAAGATGCCGGTTTATCTAGATGATAATAAACGCCTGGATTACCCGAAGGGGATAATAATAAATGGGAATATCTATGCGGAAGATTTAGGTTATCCCAAAGAAGGGAATGAACATCTTTTAGGCACAACATATACACCTTTGCGACGGTTTTTTTGGGATGTGCCGGAAAAAGTGATAACAAAAGAAGTGCGCAATGTGATGATAACCGTTGGTGGTAGTGATCAGGTGAATATAACCCCAAGCATCGTAAGATCCTTAAAGGAAAAATATCCGGCAATAACAAAAAATGTGGTAATAGGAAAAGCTTTTAGCAATATAGATGAGATCAAAAAAGAAGTGGGTAAAAATACGAATTTGATTTATTATCCTGACGCTGAAAAGATTAGAGAGATCATGTTGGTGGCGGATATCGCTATTTCTTCAGGGGGACAGACACTATATGAGCTAGCCAGGATAGGCGTTCCTACCCTGGGAGTAGGTCTAAGTGAAGATCAGGAATCGAATCTCAGGGGATTTTATGAGACGGGTTTTCTTGGTTTTATTGGCAGGCATAATGATATTGATTTCTGCGAGAAGATGATAGAAGAACTAGAAAAACTTTTAGCAAAACAACCGAGGGAAAAACTTTGTTCCCTCGGGCAAAAGCTGGTGGATGGACAGGGGGCAAAAAGAACAGCAGAACACATTCTTGCTTTAGTCTGCCCGGAAGGTGTTTCATGAAACAGATCAGAATAAATGAAAACCGCTCTATTGGCGATAATGAGCCGTGCTTTATAGTAGCTGAAATAGGGCTCAATCATAATGGGGATGTGGGATTAGCTAAAAAGATGATAGATGCGGCCATAGAATGCGGGGTGGATGGAGTTAAATTCCAGACTTTTAAAGCAGATGAGTTTGTCTCGGATCCCAATGAAACATACACATACCGTTCACAGGGCAAAGAAATTACGGAATCCATACTGGAAATGTTCAGGCGCTATGAATTTTCAGAAAATGAATGGGTGGAACTCTTTGATTATTGCAAACAGAAGGGTATTGTATATTTTTCGACTCCGCAAAATTCTTCAGATCTTGATCTCCTGCTTAAAATAATTGATCTACCGATTATAAAGGTGGGGTCAGATGACCTGACCAATCTGGAGCTTTTAAAGTATTATGCGTCTAAAAATATACCCATGATCATATCGGCGGGAATGGCATTTATGTCTGAAATAGAAGACGCGGTCAATGCCATTAAAGAGACAGGGAATAATGATCTAGCCGTGCTCCACTGTGTCTCTTCTTATCCGGCCGAGTTAGAAGAGATCAATTTAAGAAAGATGATCACCATTAGACAGGAATTTGATGTTATAGTCGGTTTTTCGGATCATACAATCGGTGCAACAGCATCTATGGTGTCCGCTGCATTAGGGGCAAAGATCATAGAAAAACATTTTACTTTAGACAAAGGATTACCTGGCTCGGATCACTGGTTTTCCGCGACTTCCGAAGAATTGACTTCGTTAATCCGGTCGATAAGATCCGTGGAAAAAGCTATGGGCAGCTATATTGTAAAGCCTACTTCAAGGGAAGAGGAAATGAGGAAGATAGCCAGGCGCAGTATAGTGGCCTCTAAAGACATGGAAAAGGGGGACCTCATCACGGATGATGCCCTGAGCGTTAAAAGACCGGGGACAGGGCTTGCGCCTAAATTTAGGAAAGATGTTTTAGGTAAGAGAGCTAAAGTCGATATCAGTAAGGGCGAATTGGTTACTTTCGAAAAAATATATGAGGAAGAAAAAATAGATAATGTGAGGGAATTCTGGAAAACGCTGTGGAATGAACGCGCCGAATCAGATGATATTTTTGAACAGGCAGGAAGGAGTAGCTGTACACCGCTGGATTTCTTTGTGCTAATACACGGTATTTCCAAAACCTTAGAGCTTGGGAAGGAAGATGTAGTCTTAGATGCCGGGGGAGGGACCGGCTCGATCAGCATGTGCATCTCTCCTTTTGTAAAAGAAGTTACATTATTCGATTATGCCGAGAAATTAGTTAACAAGGCAAAGGAATCAACTGCGCATTTTAATAATATTCGGGTGATGCATGATGACCTCATTTCGATGGATAAGGTCGGGGATAAAAAGTATACCAAAGTTATTGTGGGATCAGTTATCCAGTACCTGGAAGGCATTGAACAGGTAGAGACCAGTATGAGACATATATACGATGTTATGCTGCCGGGATCAATAGCTGTTTTCATCCAAAACCCCGATATAAGAAAACAGGAGGCCCATATAAATTCTTACAGTCGTCTTGGTTGGGACGAAGAAAGAATACAAAAGTCTTTGGAATGGGAGAAGAAAAGACTTTGGTTCGATATAGATGAGATCAGGAAAATCGCTAAAAGGGCAGGGTTCGCGGAATGCGAAGAAGTCCCTATTAATCCGAAACTTTGGGAATCAACTTATATGTTTGATTTTAAGGTGAAAAAATGAATAGAGAAGAAATGCTAAGTTTAATTAAAGATATTGGCGAAGACCAAGAGATCAGGCAAAATTTTCTTGCTTTACTAATAAAGACTTTTGATCTACGGGAAAACCGCTTTCATCCATTGGTTTTTATTAATGGAGATCCAAAGATCGGTGAAAATGTTTATATAGGACTATTGTCCGAAGTTAATGCAAAAGGGTCTGAGGTGGTTATAGGAGATAATTGTGATATCGCGTCTTTTGTTTCGATAAATGTTGCGGATTCTCACAAAACATGTCTGGGGCTTTCAGATAATATCGAAAGGAAGCCAATTATGATCGGAAGCAATGTTTTTATCGGATCTCATTCGGTAGTAAAAGGTGGAACGCGCATTGGGCACCATAGTGTAGTAGGCGCGGGGACTATTGTCAAAGGGGTAGATATCCCGCCGTATTCTTTAGTGATCGGCAATCCCATGGTAGTAAAAGAGGGTTATTATAAATCACAATCGGAGGAGGCAGAAAATGAAGACCGATAAAGAAAGGAATTACGCTGTTGATAAGGAAGAGTTCCTGAAAACAATAATCTCTGACAATAAAACACCCTTATCGAACATAGTCGATAATTTTTCAAAATATGTTTCGAGACAGCAATTAAGCCGGTTTTTGGTGAGGCATGAATTGTTTAAAAAAGTACTTAACGTAAAAGGGTCTATTGTTGAATGCGGTCTTTTCGCGGGTGATGGATTGATGAGCTGGGCGCAATTAAGCGCTATATATGAACCGTTCAACTATCATCGCGAGATTATAGGTTTTGATACTTTTGAGGGATTCCCGCATATAAGCGAAGAAGATATGGGTTCTGGAAAAAATGAGAATGCCGTTGTCGGAGGGCTTTATAACGATTCATATAAAGAATTGACGGGTTGCATTGATCTATATGATCAGAACCGCGTCTTATCTCATATCAGCAAAATAAAGCTTATAAAAGGCGATTTTATCGAAACAGGCAGGAAATATATCGAAGATAATAAGCACCTGTTGATCTCTTTGCTTTATATGGATTTCGACACCTATAAGCCCACAAAAGAGGCACTGGAACTGTTCCTTCCCAGGATGTCAAAAGGGGCGATCTTAGCCTTTGACCAGATCAATAACCCGGATTGGCCGGGGGAGACACTTGCATTACTTGAGGAGCTGAATCTAAGAAAATCTAAAATAGAACAATTTTGTTTCGATCCAAATATGTCGTATATAGTGCTTTGATTATGAATAATAACATTCAACATAACAAACCAACGATAAAGCCGGATGATATAGAGAGGGTTTCAGATGTCCTGACATCCGGCTGGATCGCCCAAGGGGCCAAAGTCGAAAGTTTCGAAAAAGCCCTGATCGATTATCTGGGAATCGATGGGCAGGCAGTCGCAGTTTCCAGCGGAACAGCGGCTCTTTACCTGGCCCTTTATTCTCTGGGTATTGGTGAGGGGGATGAAGTAATACTACCCACTTACGTTTGTTCCGCGGTATTAAACGCGATTTTCTTTACTGAAGCCGTACCTGTTCTGGTTGACGTTAATCCGGATGATTTCAATATCTCATTCGAAGAGGTCAAAAAGAGGCTCGGAGAAAAAACGAAAGCGATAATAGTCCCGCACATTTACGGTGTTCCTGCTGATATCGATGAGCTTATGGGGCTGGGAGTTCCTGTGATCGAGGACTGCGCCCAATCTATTGGAGCAAAAATAAACGGACAGATGGTAGGAACTTTCGGGGATCTTTCCATATTTTCTTTTTATGCTACAAAGATGTTAACGACCGGACAGGGCGGCATGGTCGTATCACGCAACCCGGACTTAATAGAAAAGATCAGAGATTTTAGAGCATTTGATTGCCGGAAGGAATATAAGAATAGATTTAATTTTCAGATGACGGACATACAGGCAGCATTAGGGATAGGGCAGATCAAAAAGTTACCATTTTTTATCGATCGCAGAAAAAAAATAGCCGAAAGGTATATTGAAACATTGAATACAAAGAACAGGGATCGCGTATTCCAGCAGGTTTCCGAACGCAAGGAGTCGGCATATTACCGATTTGTAATGAAATTAACAAACGGGACTGAGAAGACGCAGAAATTATTTGAAGAAAATGGCGTGCAGACAATTATCCCGGTTGAGACTTATGAACTGTTGCACAGATATCTGAATTTAGATAAGAGCGCCTTTGGGAACGCGGAAGAGATAGCTAAAACGACATTATCAATACCAATCTACCCATCTTTGAACGAAGAAGAGGTATTGAGGATAACGCAGATCATGGAGAAGATTTAATGGGAGAGGAAATCATCCTAACGGCTCATCAGCCTGTTTATTTGCCCTGGCTGGGTCTGTTCCACAAGATCGCCCTAAGCGATATTTTTTGCTATTTCAACGAAGTCCAGTATTTAAAGAAAGATTGGAACAATAGGAACAAGATCAAAACCGCATCCGGCAATATATGGCTGACAGTTCCGGTGTTAACGGGCGGGCACAGGGATAAAAAAATAAGTGATATAGAAATAAATAACTCCATTAACTGGCAAAAGAAACATTGGAGATCAATATATTTTGCGCATCAAAAAGCTCCCTTTTTTAGCAAGTATTCCGATTTTTTTGATGACGTGTATAACAAAAAGAAGTGGGAAAGGCTTGCGGATCTGAACAAGCACATGTTGAAATGGTTCCTTGATGTTCTGGGGATCAGAGTGCAATTTCTGGAAGCTTCGCAATTTCAGTTTAAGGGGAAGAAAAATGATCTTGTGCTTGATATGTGCAGGCAGCTTAAAGCGGATACTTATATTTTCGGAGCATTAGGGAAGGATTATGTCGATGTCGAGTCATTCGAAAAGAGCGGGATAAAAGTTGTTATACAGGAATACAATCATCCGGTCTACACGCAGTTGCATCCCGGATTTATTTCACATCTTTCTATCGTAGATCTGCTTTTTAATCATGGGCAGAGAAGCTTAGAGATTATCATGGAGAACAATATTGCAAAAGAAGACCTGCTGGTAAGCAGGATGCAGGAAACAGGCTAAGACCATGACAGAAAATAAGCCTAATATATTATTTGTTAATTTACTTTCCATTTCACTTGTTGATATCGAAGCCAGATTCGATAACAAGAATCTCAGCAGGCAGTCTATCAGCATGCCGCTCGGTATTATGTATATTTCTTCTTATATAAAAAAACACAGTGAGATCGGCCAGGTCGGTATTCTGGATTATGTCCTTGCTATCCGGGAGCTATTGGATCATGGAAGCGTGGATGATTTTATCGAACAGATCGCAAAAAGAGACGCGAAATTTACGCCGGATATGATCGCGTTTTCACTAAATTTTTCAGCGTCGTATCGATTTTTTGAGAAGGCCCTTAGTATAATCTCAAACATATGGCCGGAAGCGACAGTTGTTGTTGGCGGCGTGCATGCTACTAATACCGTTGAACAATTGCTAAAGCTTCAAAATGTGGATTTTGTAGTCAGGGGGGAAGCTGAACTTTCGTTAGCGGAGTTCGTTAACCAATTCTCCCGCTTAGATAAGGTCAGGGTAAAAGGCATTTATTCTAAAGAGGATTTAAAGGTCAGCTCGCCTGAACTAGAGCTGAGTGACTGGGCAACTGATCTGGATGACCTCCCATTCCCGGACTGGGAGCTTATAGATATGAATAAATATATTACTTCGCGCGGCAGGCAACGTGATCTGGATGGAATAAAACACCGGACAGCTTCACTTTTTACCACAAGAGGATGTCCGTTCCAGTGCACTTTCTGTTCGGCCCACACCGTGCATGGAAGAAAAGTAAGATTCCGTTCGGTAAAGAACATTATCGATGAGATCAGGCTTTTATACCAGAAGTACAGAGTTACGCTGATTATGCCCGAAGACGACCTTTTTACGGCCGATAAGCAAAAGGTATTGACTTTACTGGGAGAGATCAAAAAGATGAACATCCCCGGTCTGGAACTGCAATTACCTGCCGGACTGTCGGTCAATACACTGGATGAGGAGATCGTGGACGCGCTCATTTCAGTGGGGCTCAAGATAGGCTGTCTTGCGATCGAATCAGGTTCAGAGCATACCCAGAGGCACATAATAAAGAAGAACTGTGATCTCAGGAAAGCGCGGCGGCTAGTCGATCTCCTTAAGAGTAAAGGCGTTATAGTCAGGTGTTTTTTTATTATGGGATTCCCGAATGAGACAAAGGAGCTTATGCGGGAAACCGTGGATTACGCTAAATCATTAGGTGCTGACTGGTGCCTTTTTCCCATAGCGACACCACTGGTCGGTTCGGAAATGTACGATCAATTTGTTGAAATGGAGTGTATCGAAAACAATGTAGAGACATGGTCGTATACGGATTTTGATGCTCGAAACTTTGATACGCCTGAGATCAAGGGGGAGGAACTCAAGGAGTTTGTATATAGGGTTAACCTGGAATGTAATTTCCTTAATAATCCTAACAAGGTGAACCGTCAGTTCGAGAAAGCGATCCGTATTTACAAGGATATCGCGTCGCTTCATCCGTTCCACATTATAGCCTGGTATTGCATTATGGAGTGTTATAAAGGCCTCGGCGATGAAGACCGGGCCAGAGAAACAGAAGAGCATATACAGAAACTAATACAGACGGACAAACGGGCATCAGATATGTTCGCTAAATACGGAGATATGATGCCGAGTTTAAATTATGAAAGAGCTTATTAGGAATTGTCAGCATCACGGACACCATTACACCTCTTTCCTGGTGAAAGAAGGCGGGGAAATAGCCTTTGTTGAAAAGAAAGCGTTCAATAAAGACGGAGTTGCTGATCTGAGCCGGGAGGGAAGAGGGCTGGAATGGTATTGCCGAAAGGCGAATAAAGATCCGGCCGACGTGATCGACTCTTTTGCTAAAACCGAAAAATACTGCAAATTGGTAATAAGATACCATGATGGTGAAGAGGTCCGGACGCCTGTTGATCCTGACTCGGTGAAAGACAAAACGCGGATAGCGGTGGAGCACTATCTGGACGTTTTTGGAAGTGATGATTTTAAGTTTTCGCACGGTGATTATTCCATAGAGAATATGATCTACGGGGATAATAAAGTCGTCTGGATAATAGACTGGGAACATTTTAATGACAAGCTTCCGGCCGGGTATGACGCGGTGAATTGTATCGTGGAAAGTTTTTTATTCTGGCATGGGAGAAAAAAAGCGCCCACAAGATCCAGCGTAGAAACGGCAAAGGAGCTATTGACTAAAGTATCGGAGAAAGCGGCATTGCCTGAAGAAGTCTTGAGGTCTCCATCGCTCTGGTGCAGAAAGACGGCGCTGGAATACAAAGATATATGGGGTGAGCAGCACAAGAAACTTTCACATGTCGATTATTCCGAAGAAAGATGTGCGGAAATAGACAGAATAATAGGTTTGTAATTTTTATATGGAGGAGCAGATCATGCAAAAAGAGATCGTAGCGCTTATACCGGTTAAAGGATCATCAGAAAGGGTCAAAAGTAAAAATACCAGGCCTTTTAACGATACAAGCCTGTACGAGTTGAAACTGGATCAGCTTGCGGATGTGCGTGGCTTTGCCAGAATAATCGTGTCATCGGAGAATGACCGGATCCTGGAGATCGCGAGAGATAACGGATTTGAAACACATTCAAGGGATCCCAAGTATTCCACCAGCGATGTTCCGATGAGTGAGGTCTATTCATACATTGCTTCTGAAATTCCGGGCGAGCATATAGCGTGGATAAACGTTACGAATCCTTTAGCCGGGGCGGATGTCTATGAAAAGGCGATCGAAGAATACAATTCAATGGATCCCAAGCACGATTGTCTCTTAAGTGCTTACGAAGTGAAAGATTATCTTTTTTGTAACGGCAAACCCGTGAACTTCAAGCCCAATCCATGGCCGAAATCCCAGGATCTTGCGGGGGTATGCGCGTTGCCTTTCGTGGTGAGCATATTAAAAAGGAAAGACATGGTAAAGTGGGGATCCTGCGTAGGCGAAAAACCGTATTTTTTCTATTTAGACAGAATAACCGCCATGGATGTTGATTTTCAGGAAGATTTTGATTTTTGTGAAATGATCTACAAACAGCGTTACGCATGAAATTGGAGGGTCTAATGAATGTTGTTTTTCATATTGGGTATCAAAAAACAGCCTCTACTTGGCTGCAGAATGATGTATTTCCAAATATTCCGTTAATTACATTTTTGAACAATGACCCTAAAGGCAGAGAAATGCTTTACGAGAACATATTAAAGGAAAGCTCGTTCAATTATGACTACAAACATGTTAAAACTTTATTTGACGGTATTATAAATGAGCATTCAAGTATGCCCCAAAAGACACTTTTAATGTCTGAAGAAGTTATGACGGGGGATTTGCTGGAGCCAACCATTTTTAGCCCAAAGGATATTCTTGATAGGCTTATAGAGCTAGATAAAGCCTTAAAGATCGTTATTATCGTCAGGAACCAAAGCTCGTTAATATGGTCAAGTTACAAAGAATATTTGAAGCTAGGAGGATGTTGTAATATTGAAGGGTTTCTTTATAAAGAGCAAAGCTCTAAGTTCCTTGAGCAGCTGCACTACGGCAATCTTATTAAGCACTACATTAATTCGTTTGGAAGAGAAAATGTTTTTATTGGATGCTATGAGGATTTGGTGGCGAAGCCAGAGCAATTTTTATTGAATATGATAAATTTCATCTCAAGCGCTTCCTTTGCGAATATTTGTGAGTGTGGACTGGATGATAGCTGTTTTGGAAAACGTAGAAATGTTGGCTATTTGGGGAAAGGCCATTCATTAGTTAGGCTGCTGAATAAAATATCAAAAACACGCAGAAACCCAGGTGGCCTATTGAGATCTATCAATCATCAAGGACGAATAAAAGATTTTGAATTTAAATTACGCAGTCTCTTTAGAAATTATGGAAATAATATCGGAATTCCTCCTGAGATTATTGAGTACTCTTTGCGATATAAAGGAAGCAACGCATATTTGCAGGAATTGCTTAAAGATATAGATTTAATAAACATAGGATATTCTGTGTAAAAAGAACATCTTGATATTGGATTTGGAGGCGTAAATGGTAAAAATAGTGAAATTTTCGCATGATCGCAACGCGGCCTTTGATCAGTCTTGTGATGCTCTGCGAGACGTCATTGATGCGTTTGTCGATCAACCCGAACTGGATGTTTGGTACGAATATTTCGAGAATCGCTACGCATTACCAAAGGATGTTATAAGGCAACAGACCAAAAAATACTTGGAAGGTTTGTATGATTATGAAAAAAGTATTTTTTCTGAGAAACTATTCTTAAAAAAGAGTCCACTTATGCTTATAAGGCATATTGGGTTCTTATTGTTTGCTTTCTTTGCCTCAAGGAAGAGTGTAAAAACTATTGACACCTATGATCTTATAATTGAATGGGTAGCATCTGACGTAGAACTTCTAAGATTTTCTAAACTAATCAATTTATTCGGTAAAGAAAATGTTTTAGTTTCGACCGTGAATCCCGCAATCGGATCAGATTGTAAAATGTTATATCGTCCCTCGTGCAAGTTCTATGATAGGGGTAAGGTCGCGCACGCATTTTATCAAGAAATAATACACGGGTTAAAGCTTCATTTAGGTTTATCTATCAAGTTAAAGGTGGATCTTATCCCGGTCGTCAGCCATATAATTAATCAGTATCTTTACTATTCTTCGCTTTTTGAGCATAACCGTTCTAAGTTCTGCATCCAGGAGCGGCACTATCAAACAAGCGCTATTAAGAATTTCTTGTTTCGCGAATATGGAGGAAAGTTTTCCACCAGTATTCAAAAAAATATTCATCCTCTGGGCAGTTGCGGATTTTATTATGATAGTGATGTTCTTTTTTCGCTAGGAAAGAAAACGACAGAGAGAGCTTTTAGATATGGCGCCAGGATCAAGCAAGTGGTTCCGGTTGGTTCAATGTTTATGGAGTATCATTGGTTCAATAGTAATGATAATAGTAAAATTTTTAAGCCAAAATATGATGTTGTATATATTGGCCAAAATATTGGTCATAGTCACATGAATCCATACGCATCTTTTAAAGATGATTATTATGAAACATTTAGGTGGTTGGCTGATTTTTCGACCAAAAACCCTCATTTAAAAATTGGCATTAAACATCATCAGAATAATAAAATTGATGAAAAAGAAAAGGAAATTATAAAGGATAGTCATGTTGAGAGGATTGATCAAAAGGTAGATTCTTATAAAGTAATATTCCAGTCAAAATGCGCTTTAACCTTTGGTTCAACTATGGGATACGAGCTGTTTGCGCATGATTTGCCGGTTTTGTTTCTTGATCCAGGCAAAAGAAATCCATTTTTGCCCGAATCAGAATGTTTAAATCTATATCATTATAGGGTTTGTAATTATCAGGATTTTAATGATAGGTTAGGGGAAGTGCTTTTTGGAAAACCTCTTGAAGGCGAGGAGCGTATAAATAAAGACAATTTATGTATGCAAAGTAATAGGGTGTCAGAAACGATTTTTTCATGGTTTTCCCTCAAGGGGATTTAGGCAAGAAGGAGATCTCTGTATGGCAAACGAACATGAGTTCAGAATAGCATTAATTTCACCTCAGGTAATAGGGCATCAGCGACAGATCAGGAAAGCTCTGCCGCCTCTGGGGCTGGCCTACATTGCCGGTGTTCTGGAGGAGAGGGGATACGACGAGATCCTTTTTATTGATGCCGCGGCTGCAGATTACTCGAATGTAGTCCAGCTTGAGGATGATCCTGCCTTGGTCAAATTCGGGATGTCGGATAAAGCGATCGCCGAGAAGATAAAAGATTTCTCCCCGGATATTATCGGGATTTCATTGCTTTTTTCGTCACAGGCGGAATGTGCTTTTTCCATAGCCAGAACGCTGAAAAGGGTTATGCCCGATACACCTGTTGTTTTAGGGGGGATACATGCCTCGATCATGTATGAGGGCATAATGGAGAAAGAAGGATCAATAGATTATATTCTGGCAGGAGAAGGGGATTACACGTTTACCGAACTTGTGGAGAAATTATCCGGCAATGAAGATTATACCCAGATACCGGGATTAGTATGGCGTGATGGTCCGGAAGTACGGAAAAATCCCAATCCTTCTTTTATAAAAGATATAAGTGAGCTGCCTTTTCCCGCCTGGCATTTAATGGATATGGAAAATTATTTTAGTATAGCGATGCCGCATAACCCGTTCGTCAAGTCCGGGAGGGTCGGATGTATTATGACGTCAAGAGGGTGTCCCCAGCGTTGTTATTTTTGTTCAAGCGCGAGATATTTCGGTCATTTATTTAGGCCCATGTCAGCGGCGAGAGTGATTGAAATGGTGCAGTATATGGTTGATAGATTCAGGATCAAGGAAATACAGATCCTGGACGATAATTCCACGCTTGATTACAAAAGGATCATAGATATATGCGAAGGCATAAAACATATGAAGCTGAGGATAACATTTCCTAATGGGATCAGGTCGGATATGCCGAAAGATCACGAAAAAAGATTAAAAATGTTCCAGGCAATGTGTGACGCGGGGACCGAACAGATAAGTATATCCGTGGAACACGGTGACCAGGATTTTCTGAATAATGTGATGCGCAAGAAACAGGACTTAAAAGAGGCGCTTGTGACATGTGACCTGGCCCACGAAGCCGGATTGCTGGTGCACGCGAGTTTTATGATAGGGTTTCCTTTTGAGACCGCTCTCCAGAGACAACGGACGGTTGATTTTGCCAGAAAGCTTGACGCGGACAGTTTTTCCGTTTCGCTGGCAACACCTCTTCCCGGAACGCCCATGTGGGATATTGTTGAAAAACATGGACTTTTCATGGATTCTTTTAATCCGAGCAGGGTCCTGTATGGGCAGGTAAGCATAAAACCCCATGATATCGCGCCCGAAGAACTTTATAGCTTTGTTGAAGAGACAAATCGTCAATTGAACGAAACAGCGAGCAGGAAAAGGCCCGAGAGCGCTAAAAAATATGAACTTTTCAAGGGAAAGACCGCGGACGATGACAGGAAATATCTTTTTGTGGATGTGGATAAGGAAGATTAGTTTTTTATTTTGAAATGATTAGGCGGGGATATTAAGGAGGATAAAAATGAATAGTAAAGAAAAGTCAAAAAAACCTTTGAATATTATGGTCACGGGAGGTTCGGGGTTTCTGGGCAGCCATATTGCTGACGCGTTGACCAACGCGGGGCACAATGTATTCATTTACGATATCAAACCCTCACCATATTTAAAAGCAGAGCAGAGGATGATTGACGGCGATATCCTGGACGAAAAAGAGCTTGCCCGCCGGATGGAGGGCATTGACGTCGTGTTCCATCTCGCCGCGCTGGCTGATCTTGACGTTGCTCAGGATAATCCTCATGATGCTATGCGGATCAACGTGCTGGGGACGGCCAATATCCTTGAAGCGGCACGGAAAGCTAATGTAAAACGTGTCGTGTTTGCCAGCACGATATACGTGAACAGCCGTACGGGTTCTTTTTACCGTGTGAGCAAACATTCCTGTGAGCTGCTGCTTGAAGCGTATCACGAGCGTTACGGCCTGGAATATACTATTCTCAGATTCGGGACGTTATATGGCACACGCGCGAATGAGAATAACAGTGTCTTCCGATCTTTAAAGGAAGCATTTGATACGGGGAAGATCGAATTCAGGGGAACGGGGGATGAGGTCCGCGAATATATCCACGTTCAGGATGCCGCCGAGATATGCACGAGGATCCTGGGCGATGAATATAATGGGGAGACCTTGATCCTGACGGGGCATCACCGGATGAAGTTGTCCGAGTTTCTTAACATGATAAAGGAGATACTGGACAACAACGACAGAAGCGTAGAGATAACCTACGCTTCCGATAAATCCGAATCACATTACGTGCAGACGCCGTATTCATACATACCGCGTGTCGGCAAAAAGATCGTTATCAACGAGTACTGTGATTTCGGCCAGAGTCTCGTGGAGATACTTGATAAAATTGGTTTAGAAAAACCGCAAAAGAAAATTACAATTTAACTATTTAGGAAAATCGTGATGAAGCTCAACTTAAAAACGATCAAAAATTTATTTTATTTAATTAAGCAGCGACCCAAGTCGCTCATCCTTTTTACTTTTATCATCAGTTCAGCTTCTATACTAGAAGCTCTTGGGATTGGAGTGCTATATCCAGTTATAAATATTTTAGAAAGTGCAGCAAAAAGATTAAATTATATTAATCACTTTAATGATTTATTGCATCTCAACCTCGGAGAAGATCAATTCATAATTGTACTTTTTGTCGGCATATTTTTCCTTTTTCTAATAAGGGGAGCACTTACTATTCTGTCCTATTATTCTCAATATAGATTATCTGAAAAACTGAAGACTGATTGGCAATCCGAGATATTTACAAATTATTTAGAACAAGGGTACGATTATTTCATAAGACATAAAACAGGAGATTTAATCCAAAAACAGATGAATCACACTGAAATGGCCGGAAACGCAATCGTGTATACCTGCCAGATTGCGAGATTTTTCTTTACAACGCTGTTCTTGTTTGCAATGCTTTGTATTATTTCTTTAAGCGGAACTTTGTTTTTATCTGGCGTTATGCTTATAGTTGCTTTATTTACTCTTATTGTCTCAAAAACAAAAATTTATATATCGGCTCAAAAGCACGCGCAATTGCAGGGAAAAGCGTATTCTATTGTATCCGAAGTTATTATCGGAATACGACAGGTAAAGGCTTTTCTGGCAGAAGAATTTTTTAAGAAGCATTTTTCAGATGCCGTTATAGAGAGGGCCCGCATACAAACAAGGAATGGTACATTAAGCCAGTCGCCGACTCCATTAATGCAGACGATCGTTTTATTGGGCATTTTCTCGGCTTTGTTTTTCGCGGCCCGCTATAAAGGAGATACAAAGGGGTTATTCCCACTAATGGCCGTTTTTGGAGTCGGAGCGTATAGGATAATCTCTTCTATGGCGGGAATAAACAGTGCTTTTATGCACATAGTAAATCATTTACCCTCAGTCAATATTGTTTCGGAGCTACTTCGTTTAAAACCGGTGCATGAAAAACTTTCTAAAATAGGTCGCTTTGAGAAAAGTGTTGTGTTTAATGATGTAAATTTTTCGTATTCCAAGTCTGAATTTTGCTTATCCGATATTAACCTGACCTTTGAAAAGGGTAAATTTTATGGGATTGTGGGATCCTCCGGAAGCGGGAAATCCACGATGGTGGACCTTATCATGAAATTCTATTCAAATAGCGGCGGCAGGATCCTGGTAGACGGAAAGGATCTTAAAGAGATAGATGTGCGTTCGTGGAGGAAACAAGTAGGCCTTATAAGCCAGGATACGTTCATTTTCAACGGCACCATTGAGGAGAACATCTCCTTCGCTGAAGATCCATCGGAAACCGATGAAGATAAGATGATCGAAGCTGCCAGAACTGCCGATATGCACGACTTTATAATGAGCCTTCCGGAGGGCTATAAGACCGCGGTTGGGGAAAGAGGACTTAAACTGTCCGGTGGACAGCGGCAAAGATTGGCTATCGCAAGAGCTGTTTATAGAGATCCGGAGATATATATATTTGACGAGGCGACAAGTTCTCTGGACACCCATTCGGAGAAAAAGATCCAGAAAGCCATAGAAGACTTAAGTCGAGCCAAGACCGTTATAGCAATAGCTCACAGGCTTTCCACTGTTATGAACGCGGATGAGATCTTGGCAATGAAAGACGGCAGGATAGTTGAATATGGCAGTCATCCTGAGCTCCTGGATAAAGGGGGTTTTTACGCGGGGTTGTATACTCATCAGTATGACACAAAGAACGATGTAGAAGAAAAGGATGTAATAAACTCATAGACGGAGGGAATGATGGAAAATAATATTTTGGTCGTTGTAGCTCATCCTGATGATGAGGTTTTAGGGTGCGGCGGGACTGTCAGTCGCCTGGCAGCCGAAAAGAACAATATTTATATCGCTATACTGGGAGAAGGTATCACCTCCCGGGATGAGAAAGATAAAAAGGCGAGTAAGGGGGGTGTGGATGAGTTGAAAAGAATAAGCTGTGAAGTATCAAAAAAGCTTGGAGCTAAGGGTATCTTTCATTTTGATCTTCCCGACAACCGGTTTGATACAGTACCTATGCTTGATATTGTCAAAAAGGTTGAGAAACTGATAGAAGAACTGGCTCCTTCGACCGTATTTACTCATTACAGCTCGGACATTAACATAGATCACCAGATAACAAGCCGTGCTGTTCTTACCGCGGCAAGACCTATCGGAGGAAATCCGGTTAAGGAGATCTATATGTTCGAGACACCCTCGTCCACGGAATGGGCATTCGGTCAGATCAAACCGGATTTTCAGCCGGATGTATTTTACGATATCAGTAATACGCTGGAGAATAAGATCCAGGCCCTAGAGATGTATGAAAGCGAGATGAGAGATTTTCCTCATCCGAGATCCCCTAAGGCGCTTACCGCGATTGCCCAGCGATGGGGAAGTGTAAGCGGCTCTACAGCCGCGGAGGCTTTTAAGCTTCTGTTAAGTATAAGATGAGAATAAGGTGATATGGACAAAGAATTATTGATGCTTGTTGATTATGTGGATATTAAGGCAATAGACCCCGATCTATTGACGAAGTGCGACAGGGTCGCTATGACCCCTGATGCTATGTCAGCGTTTGAACAGAACGGACTGTCATATCTGACCCTTGATGACCTGTATGATTATAAACGGTTCCGTAATGATTGCCATGATCTTACTCTGTCGATCGAGGAATTACTTTTTAAAATAGATAGGAAATATGAGCCGTTTTCAGGATTTCCGCGCAGTTTTACCGGTAATATCTATTCTTTCCTGGGTTTTTTAACGAACATTTGTTATATTTCGAAAATATGCAGAAGGATAAATGAGATCTACGGGAAGGTTCACCTGTGGTCCAGTTCTCAGTATAAAAAGGAATTTAAGGTTAATCTGGATTTTTCTTCAGCCGGCCTTGCGTTCCATAAATGCAATACGGGCTTAGTGAGCAGAGTAAGCATGTTCAGGGCTTCTCTGGCAGCCGAATGTTCCTGGGTTGATAATATACATCCAGAACAAAAGGATACAGGTGCCAATAAACACCGTTTTATCAATTCCCTGAAACAGTTCATTAAAAAGGAATTAGCATGGCGTGAAAGTGTTCTTGTGAAGTGGAATGCGGGAGAGAAGAAATCCGTATTTGTGATCCAAGATGGGTATGAGGTAAGTTTTATTAAGAGGAAGATGCCGGGATTCGCGTATATAAATCCTTTGAATAAACTTTTACGGAGGATAAACGGTGACGACGGAAGCATTCCGGATATCGAACCTTTGTTTATTGATGAGGTTAAAGAATTCGCGGCCGAATGGGCGCCTGATTTTGAAGAACATATTTTGGAAACGTTTACTCTTTACCACAACAGGATAATCAGCAGGATTGGTCCGTTTACGCGGGATTTAGACGGGATGTTCAAAAAAGACAGACCGCTTGCTTTATTCTTCTCTGTTTGCGCCAACAGGGTATATGAGGATGTCAGTGCCTATCTTGCCAACAAAAAGGGTATACCCGTGTTTTATTTCCAGCATGGAGGGACCTCCGCGTTCTATGAGCAGCCCTATCAGGATTATATGGAGAAAAATAAGAATATAGAAAAGATCAATATATTTCAGTCAAAGATAGAAAAAGATATCTGTTCGGGTAAAATCTCTCCTGAAAGCAGGGCATTAGGATCTACTATAGACTATATAGCATACAATTCGCACAAGAAAGGGATTTCCCAGAAAAAAGGGAAACAAATTTTATATTGTCCAGGTCCCCCTAATTTTTACAATTATAGAAATCTTTTGAATAATGCTTCAGATAAGGAACTGTTTGAGGTGAATAAAGACATAATAGATATTAACGGTAGATTTAAATTGAAGATGGATATTAAGGTTCACCCCAATGATGAGGCATATAACTATACATATTTCAATAATTTGTTGAACGTTGAGCAATGTGAAAATATTAATGTTTTACGGGGGATTTCCGCGGAAAAGATTATGAAGGACTACGAGCTGCTGATCCTGGATTGTATTGCTACGGTCTTAGTCTCCAGGGTTTTGGTCAGAGATATTCCGGTAATATTGTATCTAAAAGACGTGTCCTATTTAAGGAAAGAAACGAGACCTGATCTGAAAAAAAGATTTTATATAGTACGCGATAAATCGGATTTGGAGAAATACATAGGTCTGTATGCACAGGGAAAATTAGAATCTAAATTCTCATCCGATATTATAGATAAATATGCTTTTTCTGTGGATAGTGGAGACCCGAGTGAACGTATTGCCGACTATATCCAAAGTAAAATACATGATGATAAATGTTGTGGCAGGCCTATTTATCAACGATCAGAATCAAATTTAATCAAAGAGGGATAATATGAAAAGAACAGCAAATATCAAAGGACTTTTTAACGGCCCGGGCCTGATAAGAATAGTGGGAGCCCATGATGGCTTAGGGGCTAAACTGGTCGAACGTAGCGGGTTTGACGGAGTCTGGGCAAGCGGATTAGAAATATCCACATCCTATGCGGTGCCGGATGCCAGTATCCTGACGATGTCACAGTACCTGGAAAGAGCTTGTGAGATGAGTGACGCCGTTTCAATTCCTGTCGTCGCTGACTGCGATACGGGATACGGTAATTCAAATAATGTGATCCATATGGTCAAAAAATACGAAGCCGCCGGTATCTCGGCCATTTGCATAGAAGATAAAAGATTTCCCAAAGTAAACAGTCTGTTGGAGGAAGGGCGCCAGGAACTGGCCCCGATCGCTGAATTTGTGGGAAAGATCATGGCCGCCAAAAATGCGCAATCCTCGACAGAGTTTATGGTTGTTGCCAGGGTTGAAGCTTTGATCGCCGGCTGGGGAGAAAAAGAGGCGCTTTTAAGGGCCGAGAAGTATGTGGAAGCGGGAGCGGATGCCGTAATGATCCATTCCAAAGCGGAAACGTATGATGAGATCGTGAGCTTTGCAAAAAAATGGGGTAAAAGGAGTCCCCTGGTGATCGTTCCCACAACCTACCCTTCGATCATGGCGGATTTTTCAGAAAAAGAATTATTGAGCATGGGTATAAAAATGGTGGTCTTCGCGAATCAGGGCCTCAGAAGCGCCATTAAGGCCATGAACGATACCTTCGCGGAAATAAAACGGGTGAATGGGATACATACCCTGGACGGTAAGATCGTCAGTCTTGAGGAGATCTTCCACCTGCAGGGGATGACCGATTTCAAGAGACAGGAGAAGGAATATCTGAAGTCGGAAAACGAGGATGTTTCCGTCATCATGCCCGCCGCCGGCGGGCCGGTCCACCAGGATTCCATTATCCCGCTGCTGGCGGACAGGCCGCTTTGCATGATCGACATCAACGGAAAGACCTTGCTGGAAAGAAACCTGAACACCCTAAAGGAATTGCGCATCAAGAACGTCAATATGGTCGTCGGCTATAAAAAAGAGAGCATACTCAAAGGGCTCGATCTGGACGGCGTGAATCTTATAACAAACAACGATTTCAAGGTCAAACACCTGTTGCATTCGATCATGCTTGCCGAGCAGGAGATGGAGGACAGGACGCTTATAGTTTATGCCGATATATTGTTCGACAAAAATCTTATCGGCAGAATTTTGAATCTCAAAGAGGACATAGTCCTGGTAGGGGATAATACCTACAAAAAGTTCGGAAAACGCAACAAAAAACTCGAATTGATCAAAACATCCGAAACTTTGACCACCGGCAAGCGGGAGATCGCCAACAACGAGCTTTTTACCGTGAAGAAGATCGGAAAAGAAATGGACGAGATACCCGCTAATTTCGAATTTGCAGGCATAACTTATTTGTCCAGGAAAGGGACACAATCGCTGAAAAAACTGTATTACGAAAAAAAGAAGGAGTTGGAAGGCAAGAGCAAAAGTTTCCATGAAGCCAGAAATTTTGATCAGGCATCCTTTACGGACATAATACAGGAAGCGATCGATAGAGGGATACCGGTAAAGGTGCTGCCCGTAAATTCGGGCTGGATGGAGATACACGAATTTGAGGATTACAGGTTCGCCTGTGAAAAAATAAAGTGAAGGAAAATAAAACATGTTCAGAAAAGGAAAAATATTGCTCATGTCCCCGAACCTCAAAGGAGTCAAAGGGGGCGTCAACCGCATCCAGCCGAGCCTCGGCTTAGGGTATTTGGCGGCGGTCCTCGAGCGGGAAGGGCACGAGGTCCATATACGCGACACGGCGCTGGAGGGGCACGACAACGAATTGCTTTTGAAGGATGGGAAGACGATCATGAGGGGGGAATCGGACGCCGAGATCGGGAAATACGTCCTATCCCTTGGTCCGGATATCGTAGGGATCTCGATCCTTTTCTCCAATCTTGCGGAACATGCCCACAGGATCGCGAAGATCGTAAAGGAAGTAGACCCGGGCATCAAGGTCGTCATGGGAGGCAATCATATAACCAATTCCGCCCGCGATTATATCTATGCCCTTACGCCGGGAAATGAAGATTCGAACCTTGAAAGGACGTTCTCTGACATGGAAGACCGGAACGTCGATTACGCGATGGCCGGCGAATGCGATTTTCAGTTCGCGGAACTGGTGAACGCGCTATTGAACAAAGAGGACCCAAAAAAGATTGCCGGGCTTGTTTATAGAAGGAAAGAAAATGGGGCTTCGGAAGGAAATGTTGCAGTGAATCCGAATTTCTCCGAAAGGCCGGATATGGGGAAATTGCCCCATCCCGCGCGGCATCTCATGAACATGGAAGGATATTTCAAGATAGACCTTTTTCATTCGACCAAGTCGCATTCGGAACGCGTTCTCAATGTTATGGCGGCGCGGGGTTGTCCGGAAAAATGCACTTTTTGCACTACCCCTTCGATGTGGGGTAACAGGATCCGGTGGAGGGACCCTCGGGATATTTACGAAGAGATCAGTTCATGCGTTGAAAGGTATAACATCGGAGAGATCCAGTTCGAGGACGACACGCTGACGAGCAGCAAGGCGCATATGATGGCCTTGTGCGACTTGATGGAGCCTTTAGGCATTCCGTGGTGCACCCCGAACGGGACAAAGATCAATTATTACATGAAGCACCAGCCTGAGATGTTCGGGAGAATGGTGAAAGCCGGGTGTTACCAGATCACGTTCGGGTGTGAAAGCGGGGTACAACGTGTTCTTGACCAGATAATCCGCAAGAACCTTCGGACCGAGCAGATACCGAGAGCCATAGATAATGCAAAAAAAGCCGGTCTTCTCGTGCATACTTTTTGGATCGTCGGATTCCCGGGAGAGACCAGGGATGAGATGGAGCGGACGATAGAATTCGCTTCGATGTCCGGGGCCGACAGTTTCTCGGTCTCCACTTATTCGCCCCTGCCCGGTACGTCCATTTACAGGAAGGTCATGAAGGAGCGTCTCTGGTGGGACCCGGATGTCAGGACGAAAGACATGTTGTTCAGGAATTCCCTTATAAGGGTCGACGGGTTCGACAACCCGGAAGAATTCCAGACGTGGATAGACGAAAAGAACGCTTATCTTAACGACCTTCTGGAAAAAAAGGACCCGGAGCGGGCTAAATGGGTGCGTGCGAGCAAAGCAAGGCGCCTCAGGCATGAGGCGAAGTTCAAATATACCTGATTTTTTCAAAGGATGGCCTGAAAATGATAGATTGTCTGGATTTTTTTGAGGCGATGAAAGACAAAAACCTGGTTTTTTTTACGGGCGTTCCGGATTCTTTATTGAAAGATATCTGTGCCTGTATTTCCGACAACGCCGGGCCGGAGAACAACATCATCACGGCGAACGAGGGAAATGCTATCGCTCTGGCCGCCGGCTATCACCTGGCGACCGGAGAAATAGGTGCCGTGTACATGCAGAACTCGGGGCAGGGGAACGCGGTCAACCCCCTGACCTCGCTGGCAGACCCCGATGTTTACGGGATACCCATGCTGATGATCATTGGCTGGAGAGGTGAGCCCGGCGAGAAGGACGAGCCGCAGCATCTGAAGCAGGGGAAGATCACCCTGGAACTGCTGGATACACTTAACGTTCCTTATGCTGTTTTGCCGAAAGAACCGAAGAAGGCCAAGAAGGTCCTGGGCGGAGCCGCTGACTACATGAAGGACAAGAAAGCCCCTTACGCGTTGATCGTCAGAAAAGGTGTTTTCGGGACCTATGTTCAGCGGAGTGGCGACGTGTCAGCCGGCGGGCTTTTGAAAGAAGAGGCACTTAAACTTGTGGTTGGCCGCATTGGGAAGAAGGACGTGATCGTGTCCACGACGGGAACGACCTCCAGGGAATTGTTCGAACACAGGAAAAAACTAAAAGAGGGGCATGACGGGGACTTTTTGACGGTGGGGTCCATGGGCCACGCTTCTTCGATTGCCTTGGGAGTAGCCCTGCGAAAACCGGAAAGGGATATTTACTGTCTGGACGGTGACGGGGCGGCCATAATGCACATGGGCGCGCTTGCCGTTATAGGCGACCAATGCCCCCGGAACTTGAGACACATCATTTTTAATAACGGGGCCCATGATTCCGTGGGAGGACAACCGACCGTCGGGTTCAGGATCGATTTTCCGGCGATCGCCATGGCCTGTGGCTATAAGGCGGCGTTCAGGGCGGAAACCCCCGCGGATATAGAAGAAAAGATGTCTTTGCTGCGGGGGGCCGACGGCCCGGTCCTGCTGGAAATAAGGGTGAACAAAGGATCGAGAAAGGACCTGGGACGTCCTTCGGTATCCCCGGCGGAAGGTAAAAAAGCTTTTATGGATTTTTTATCCGAAAGAAAGGACAACCGATAAAAGAGATGAAAACAACTTTGAATTATCATATGCCGACACGCATAAATTTCGGTAAAGATTGTCTGGCAGGCCCGGCCGGGACCATAGGCCGCGGTCCGGCCAGGAAGATCCTTGTCTTTACCGGAACCGGATCGGCCAAAGCCTCGGGTGTCCTTGACCGGATAACCGAAACATTACCCGGCTGTAACCCGGTCTTTTTTGAAGGTATTATTCCAAATCCCGCTTTAGAGAGCCTGGAAAGGGGAATAGAAACGTGCAGGCGAGAGGCCCCGGATCTTATTATCGCGGTCGGCGGAGGCAGCGTTATTGATTATGCGAAGGCGGTTTCTGTTCTGGCCGGAGAAAAAGACAATCCTTCGGATTTCTTCCGCGGTGAACAAAAATTAAAGGGCGGCAGGCCCGCGCTTATCGCAGTCCCGACCACTTTCGGCACGTCGAGCGAGATAACCCCTTATGCCGTGATGACCGATACGGTGAAAGGGGTCAAGATCACGCTGGAGGACGCAAGCATATTTCCGGACCAGGCGTTCATTGACCCGCAATTCACCTTGACGATGCCGGAACAGCTGATTGCCACTTCCTGTGCGGATCTCTTTTCCCACGCTATCGAAGCATACTGGAACGTGAAAGCCACGGAACTGACGGACATGTTCGCGCTGCAAGCCATAAAAACGTTCATGGGATCCTACAAGCGGACATTCGAATCCCCCGGGGATCTGGCGGCCAGGGGGAGGGTAGTCCTGGCGAGCATATATGCGGGGCTGGCTTTTTCGAATACCAGGACGACGGCGTGTCATTCCATCTCATATCCGATGACCGTCGTTTTCGGCGTGCCTCACGGTATAGCATGCGCTTTAACGCTGGGGGAAATGCTGGAGTTCAACTCGGCAGCCAACAAAGAGAAGATCCTGGAACTGTGCAGGATCATGGATTGCAGCGATGTACTTGAAGCGAAACGGAAGATAAGCTCCATCCTGAATGACCTGCGGATAAAAACACAGCTAAGGGATTATGGGCTGGATGAGAACGATCTCGCTCTTATCCTGGACAGGGGATTTACCCCGGAGAGAATGGTAAATAACCCCAGAAAGATCACTAGAGGCGATCTGCAAAAAATACTGGAGAGGATATACTGATGAAAAACCCCGAACAATTCAAGGTATTACTGGTCCTGGCCAACAGCTACATGGACTCGTTGATCCCGCCGAACGTCTCGCTGCTGTCGGCCTACCTGAAGAGGGCGGGGTTCCAAGTAAGGCTTTTTGACACTGTTTTTTATAAAACGAAGGAAAAAACAGGGGACGATATCAGGTATGAGACACTGCAGGTCAAATCGGCTAATGTGAGCGAGTTCGGTGTTACCCGTAAAAATAGCGACATGATTAAGGATTTCAGAAAAGCCGTTCTGGAGTATGACCCTGACCTCGTGGCATTGTCAACAATAGAGGCTACGCATCCCCTGGGCATGTCCCTATTGCGGAGCATAAGCGATATCGACGTACGGAAAATAGTAGGCGGGATCTATACCACTATCAGCCCGGAAGAAGTGATAAACGAAGACTGTGTGGATATTATCTGTATCGCCGAAGGCGACAACGCGCTGATCGAACTGTGCCACAGGATGAGAAAAGGCGAGGATTATTCCGATATCGAGAACCTGTGGGTGAAAAAGAACGGTTCGGTGTCCAAGAACAAACTGGCCACTCCCGTAGATATAAATAAAATGCCTTTCCAGGACTGGTCGATATTCGACAAAAAACGGCTGTACAAATCCATGGGCGGCAAGATCAGCATCACAGGCTGCATCGAGCTGAACAGGGGATGCCCCTTTGACTGTACTTACTGTTGCAACGCCAAGTTGCATGAGCTGTACGAGAACAGGTTCTACAGGGAGCGGGACGTAAAGAACTTCGTCGCGGAGGTGGTGGAAAAAAAGGAAAAATACGACCTGGGTTATGTTTATGTAGCCGCTGAATCATTTTTGACGACAGGAGAAAAAAGATTCGAAGAATTCATCAAGCTGTACGGCAGGGTACAGGTTCCGTTCTGGGTGCAGTCAAGGCCCGAGGCGATAAGGGAGGACAGGATAGTTAAACTGGAGTCCGTTGGCTGTGAAGGGTTGAGCGTAGGGGTCGAGAGCGGCAACGAGAAATACAGAAGGGATGTGCTTAACAGGAGGATGAGCAACGATGATATCGTCAGGGCGTTCAAGGTCCTGAACAGGTATCCCGGGATCAGGAACTGCGCGAACAGCGTGATAGGTTTTCCCGATGAGACCAGGGATCAGATCTTCGAGACGATAGAATTGATAAAGCGGGTGCAGCCAAGGAACGTGATGGTCCATATATTCAACCCTTACCGGGGCACCAAATTGCATGATGTGTGCGTGGAGAAAAAATATCTGCCGGAGAGCAAGCTGTGCGGAGATTACAGGATGGACGTGGTTATCGATAATCCTCACATGTCCGAAGAAGAGATCAGAGGATTGCAGAGGACATTCGCATTATACGTGAGGTTTTCCAAGAACCGTTATAAAGAAATAGAACGTGCCGAGAGATTCGACAAAGAAGGAAATGAGTTGTTCGAAAAATTAAGCGTGGAATTCAAAAACAGGTATTTATGATACCGCAAAGGATTTACTGATGAAAGCAGTGATAGTCGCGGCTGGGAGATCGAGCAGGTTGTATCCATTGACCCTGGGCACGCCGAAACCTCTCTTGAAGATAAACGGCAGGTCCATTATAGAGCGCTCCATTTTAAACCTGCGCCGGAACGGCATAGACAAGATCGCGGTAGTGGTCGGCTATTTGCGGGAGCAGTTCTTTGAAGCGCTGAAGGACGATGTGACGTTCATTGACAATCCGCGTTACGCGGTCACGAATAATATGGCATCCCTTTGGTGCGCCAGGGATTTTGTGAAAGGCGACGAGTTCGTGTATCTGCACGGAGATGTGGTTTATCATCCGGACATACTGGAGGATTGCCTGAAATGCAGCGGGGACATTACTCTGATGGTCGACAAGAAGAAATGCAATGAAGAGGATATGAAGGTAAAAGTAGCGGCCGACCGTTTTCTGGAATCCAGCAAGGACATACCGGTGGATGAATCCTACGGGGAATGGATAGGGATAGCTAAATTTTCCAGCAAAGGCGGAAGTCTGATATTCGGTGAGATAGACAAGGTGCTGGCCGACGGGAAAATAAATGCTTATGATACCTATGCCTTTACGGGGCTGGCAAAACAGGATCACGCGATCGATATCTGCCATACACGGGGGCTCTCCTGGGTTGAAATAGATTTTCCGAAAGAACTGGAAAAGGCAAAGAAGATATGCACAACGATCGAGAAAGAGAGGAAATGATGAGGTCCTTGAAGGATATAAGGAAAATGCAGTACGAATATCATTATAAGCATGAATTATGCCAATTCTTCAGGGATTGGAAGAGAGCCCCGTATTCGTATTTCAGGGGCATCATGTGGATGGAAATGAGCTCGCTATTCGTGTATTTTCTGCAAAAGACCAAGGTCACCCCCAATGCTTTATCGGTTGCTTATGGCCTGTCCGGGCTGGTCGGAGGGATTTTACTGGCGATTTCGGTGAAGGCGACCATTCTCACCGCGGTTTTTATATTTTTCTTTAAGGCGATATTCGATTGGTGCGACGGCCTGCTCGCGCGGGTAACGCACAGATTTTCCCTTGTAGGGGACATACTGGATTGCTACGGGGCTATTTTGGGGGCCATGGGGCTTGAAATAGGGCTGGGATTTTATGTCGCCCACAAGTCCGGCATGGACCTGTATTATTATCTGATACCTCTTATTCCCCTGTTTTTCTTCGGCAAATTGCATTCCTTTGTGTTTTACATACTTTACAAGAACTATATAACGACGGAAAAATTGAGGGAACTTTTCGGAAAACAGGCACAGGGCCGCACAGTGTCATCCGCGAGTGTCAGGCCGGAGAGGGTCCTCAGCGGGGCATTCGAAAAGATAAGGATCTTCAGCAACAATTTCCTGGACCACCGTTCCAGGACCATAGATCTTATCTGCCTGCTGCTTTTGGTAGAGCAGTTCACCTCTGTTTTTGTCACCTGGATAATATTCCTGGGTTTTGTGGTCAAAGAATCATTATCATTTGCGGCCTCATTTTATGTGGTCGTGAAGCGCGGATGGGCGGAGAAAGAGCTGGAAGATAAGCTTAAAGAGATATCAGGGGCCTTTTCTGCCGAGAAAAGCGGAGGAGCGCAAGAAGTCCCGTTGTCAAAGGAGTAGCATATCCATGGATATAAGAAACGTGATCGGTAGCCCGTTGATCGAGGAGGATAGCATATGGTACGGGCCGGAAGGCGGCTACTGGTCCAACCTGGAGAAGTCAAAAAGCCGGGTATACCTCAGCGACCTTAAGACACTGGGAGCGGAAGCGACCATGAAAAAGTATTTTCCCCAGCATGAGGACGTTCTTTCCCTGAAGAGAGCGGGCGGGATAGCTACCCTGGATTTTTCGGAAAATGAGACGATACTTGACGCGGGATGCATGTGGGGAGCGCTTTCCGTGCCCCTGGCCAGGACGGGTGCGACAGTCGTGGCCCTTGACCAGACAAAAGAGAGCCTGGTCTTTCTTGCCCAGAGGAAAGAGGAAGAGAAAGCGGAGAACCTGTATCTGGTATGTGCCGATTTAAAGAAAATAGATTTTCAGGACAGGGCTTTTAATAAAGTGATCGTGAACGGTGTTTTAGAGTGGGTTCCCGAAACAGGCGATGTCGAAGTTAATAGTTTCATCAAGAAAGAAAATAGGGTGCTTGATAACGTAAAACTCTTATTTAAAAAACGGCCAAAAGAAGGATCCCCCAAGGTAAAACAGCTGGAATTCCTTAAAAAGATCAATAAAGCTTTGAAGGATGATGGGACGCTTTACCTTGCGATAGAGAACCGTTATGACCTTTTATACTTTTTCGGCGTTCCGGAACCGCATTGCGGGATAAAATTTATCTCCCTTTTGCCGCGCTGGATGCAGGATCTCCTCTCGCTATTGCTGCGGGGGAGGAGGTTCAGGAGCTGGACGTACTCGCGCAGTGAGCTGGAGGAGCTGCTTCGTTCCGCCGGATTCTCAAAAGTCACTTTTTATTACGGTTTTCCGGATTACAAAGAGCCGGAGCAGGTCCTGACTGACGGGGGCATGAAGTTTCTCCGGCGCTACAAGTCCCTGGGAAATAAGCCGATCCATAGAAAACTTGTTCTGTGGTTCATAGAAGAGGTTATCTATAAAAGGTTTAAATGGACCTTTCTGGCACCCAGTTTCATTGTGCACGCGGATAAATAGTGATAGGGGGACCAGGATCAGCGGGAACGATAAGGATAAAATAGTACCTCAGGAGAAGAATATATGAAGATTTTGGTTACCGGCGCGGCGGGGATGCTTGCCGCTGATGTTATTCCGGAATTGATCAAACAGGGACACGAAGTCATCCAGACGGATATCAACCGGCGCCTGCCGGATATAGAGGCGATGGACGTCACGGATACGGATGAAGTGATAAAAAGGATAAACGAAGCGCATCCGGATTACGTTTTTCACCTGGCCGCGGAGACGAACGTGGACCTGTGCGAAGAGAATCCCGATCACGCCTACAAGGTGAACATGATGGGCACGGAGAATATGGTCAAAGCGTGCAAAAAAGCAGGAGCGGGGCTTCTTTATATCAGTACGGGCGGCGTATTTGACGGCAAAAAAGATACTCCTTATATAGAATTTGACGAAACGGGACCGGTCAGTGTTTACGGTAAGAGCAAGCTGCGGGGCGAGGAAGTCGTCCGAAAGGAACTTGAAAAGTACTTTATCATAAGGGCCGGGTGGATGGTGGGCGGCTGGCAGCTCGATAAAAAGTTCGTTTATAAGATAGTCCAGCAGCTCAAGAAGGGAAAAAGATATTTAATAGCAGTTTCGGATAAATTCGGCAGCCCGACCTTTACGAAAGATTTTGCCGCTAATCTTATGAGCGTTATTAATGCCGGAAAGTACGGAATATACCATATGGCGAACAAGGGGACGTGTTCGCGTTACGATATGGCGGTTAAGATCGTGGAGTTTATGGGGCTTGCGGATGAGGCAAAGGTCGAACCGGTGGATTCCAGCCGATTCCCTCTGCCGGCGCCAAGAGCCCGCTCGGAGATGATAGAGAACCGCAATCTTGAGCTTCTTGGCATTAATGACATGCCGCGCTGGGAAGACTCTTTAGGGGAATACATTATAAAGAACAAGGATAAATGATCGGATCATGAAATTTTCTGTTGTGATACCCTTATATAACGGCGCTGATCTTATCGAGGCTACGCTCGACACGGTCCTGGCGCAGACATACAGGGATTACGAGATAGTGCTGGTCAATGACGGGTCCCCGGATAATGTCGGCGAGGTGGTCAGGAAGTACATATCGGCGCATCCGGAAACCGAATTTATCTACAAAGAGCAGGAAAACCGCGGTCTTGGAGGCGCGAGGAATACCGCCATACGGCATGCTTCCGGTGACGTTATAGCCATACTTGACCAGGATGACCTCTGGTATCCCGATAAGCTCGCGAAGATAGCAAAGATATACAGGGATAATCCCGGAGTGGATGTTATCTGCCACAGCCAGAAAGTCCGAAAGAACGGGGAAGTGAAACGTATCTTCAGCCCCGGCCTGTGCGGAAAGGATGTACATCGAGAGTTGCTGTTCACGGATAATATGCTTTCAACTTCAGCCTCTACCTTTAATAAGGCGGTACTTGCTGATGTAGGAGATTTTTCCGAAGATAAAGAGAATTTTCATTTTGTCGAGGATTTTGATCTGTGGCTGAGGATGGCCGAGAAGGGGTACAGGTTTTATTTTACGGATGAGATCCTTGGCGAATACACCGAACATGATTCTAATTTTTCGAAAGATCTGGAAGTAATGCTGAAAAGCGAGTTAAATGTGCTTAAGAAACACTATAAGCGTTTAAAAAGGCGAAATATATGGGATTTTTATCTCATGAGAAAAAATACAGCAGTTATATATTTCAGGACATGCAGGGAATATTTTAAAACAAAACGTTTTTTTAACGGCTTTAAATATCTATTAAGGGCTTTCTGCACTGATCCCTTTTTTATTATTACACATGCGCCGTATTATTTTAAGAAAAGGCGGCACAACATGAAGCGCCTGATTTCGGCAGGGTAAGATAAACTTATGAAAGTTTTATTTGTCTATCCGGGATATATCGTAAGGGAAGTTCCTCTCAACGTGATGTACGTCAGCGCTGCCGTTGAAGCTGCCGGGCACGAGAGCCGGCTTTTTCATTTTAGTCCCTATAAGGAACTTTCTTGGACTAAAGAAGCCGCGGAGCGTATTGAGGAAGCGTTTTTGGAAGAGGTAAAAAGTTTTAAGCCCGATGCAGCCGCGTTCTCGGTCATGGTCCAGGATTACAATATAACAAAGCGCCTTTCAGGCATTTCCAAGAACCGGTTCAAAGTGCCGGTTGTCTGGGGAGGGATACAGCCCATTCTTGAGCCCGAGAGAAGCATCGGCGAGCCCGAAGTGGATTATATATGCACGGGAGAGGGTGAGCGCGCCTTTCCGGAGCTTCTTAAGCGCCTCGAACGGGGGAACGGATCTATGGAGGTCACCGGTATCTGGGGAAAGGATCCCCATGGCAGGATCTATCGCAATGGCCGGCCTCAACTTGTGGATGACCTGGATGAGCTTCCGTTCCCGAACAGAAGCCTCCTGGAGCCGGAATATTACCGCGCGGAACTCACCGGGGCGAATATCCTTACGGCCCGCGGGTGTCCGTTCCCGTGCAGTTTTTGCCAGAATAAGGCGCTTATGGAGATCTTCAAGGACAAGGGAAGATTTATACGCTACAGGAGCATTGAGAACGTGTTTCGTGAAATGGAGGAGGTCATAGAAAAATATCAGGCGCCGTCCTTTTATCTTTCTGATGAGATGTTCACCCTTAACCGCGAGCGCGCCATGGAATTCTGCGAAAGGTACAGGAGCCGCATCGGAAAGCCCTTTATGATACAGACACGGGCGGATTACATGGACAGGCGCCTGGCGCGGGCTCTCAGCGAGGCGGGGTGTTTCATGGTGAACCTGGCTATCGAAAGCGGCAACGAACGTATCCGAAACGCGGTCTTGAAAAAGAACATCCCGACGGAAAAGATACTGGAGGCTTATGAGGCGGTCCGTGACCACGGCATGATGACGAACAGTTTTAACATGATCGGCGTGCCGGGAGAAACGCTCGGTACCATCCGGGAGACCATAGAGATCAACCGGCGGATAAAACCGGACCGTATCCTGTGTTCGATATTCATGCCGCTGCCGGGCACCGAGCTGGGGGATTATTGCAAGAGCAGGGACCTTATAACCGGTGATATCACGGAAACAACGAATTATTATTCGCAGGTGGTAGTGAAAAATCCCGATCTTTCACCGCGCACGCTTATCGGTTATCAGGGTTTTTTTGACTGGTTTGTACTGTTGCCGCGCTGGTCTCACGGATTTATCCATATACTACGGGGCATTTATCAGGGTCTTGTTTCCCCGACGATACCGAAGAGCCCGGTAAAAAGAAAATTCAGGGAGATGATCGTGGAAGCGGTTTATCAACTTAAGAGGTTCCTGCCGCGGAAGACGTTCCACGCTAAAGTGCGTTAGGAAATCGAGGTTGTTTTATGGCAAAAGTTTTGCTGATCGCGCCGCCGTTTTACAGGCTGATGAAAAGCCATTACAATGGTCTCGATCTCGGCCTTTGTTATATATCGTCTTTTCTGAACCGGAACGGCCATGAGGCGACGGTCTATAACGCCGATTTTTACGATGATGACCATTACCTGGACCAGATAAAGCTTTTCGCGAATTTTGACTGTTTCAAGACGACCCTGGATGATCCGGATCACCCGATCTGGCGGGAAGTGAGACATGCGATAAAGGCCGCCGCCCCGGATTTTATCGGCATACAGGTATATACGGGGACATTCAGGAGCGCGCAGAACGTTGCCGTGATAGCGAAGGAGGTGGATCCGGAGATAAAGATAATCGCCGGGGGCACTCACGCGACACTCGACCCCGTGGGAACGATCGGATCGGGAGCTTATGATTATGTCGTGAAAGGCGAGGGCGAATATCCCGTTCTGGATATCGTCAACAACGTGGATCTTTACAGTATAAAAGGCCTGACGTTCAGGTCCTGGTCCGGCGAGATCGTTCAGAATGAAAACAACGGCTTTATCCGGGACCTGGACACGTTGCCGTTCCCGCAGAGGGATAATTTTCACTGTGACGGCGGCAAGATGGACGTCAGCGCTATAATCACTTCCAGGGGCTGTCCTTTTCAATGTACTTATTGCGCCTCACCCCGGATCTGGGACAGGACCGTGCGGTACAGGAGCGTGGAAAACGTAATGGGAGAACTGGAATATATGGTTAAACATAAAGGGATCTCTTTGGTCAGGTTTCAGGACGACACGTTTACGCTCAATAAGACCAGGACCATGTCGATATTGGAACAGATGATGTCAAGGGGGCTGAACGTGGAGTGGCTCTGCGATACAAGGATAGACGCGCTGGACAAGGAAATGCTGAAAATGATGAAAAAGTCCGGATGCATAAGATTGAAAGCCGGCATAGAATCCGGGAGCGATAAAGTGCTCAAGAGGATAAAAAAAGGCATTTCGGTCGAGCAGATCAGGGAAAGCGTGAAATTAATAAAAGAAGCAGGTATTTCGCTCACTACTTATTTCATGATAGGGTTTCCCGGGGAGACGGATGAGGATATAAAAAAGACCATACGCCTTGCGGAGGAGATCGACTCCGATTATTACAGCCTAAGCATCGTCGCGCCTTATTACGGCACACAGGTGCACAGGGATCTGGAGGAGTCGGGTTTTGATTTCGATAAGCCTCACTGGGAGTATTTTTATCATCAGAGCAGGGAAATGATCCTGAACGCGGATATTTCGGAACACTTGATCGAGCAATTTTTCAGTCTTAATGAAAAGGGAAGGAAAGGCAGGATATAGGGATGGAGATACCCATATTAAGGATCCCGTACGATGACGGTGACATAAAGTTCCTGAAAGAGGAGATAGAGAAAGTTTTGAGAAGCGGCTATCTTACTATGGATAAAAGAGTTAAGGAATTTGAAGACAGATTCGCCGACTTTTGCGGGGTAAAATACGCGGTTGGCACCAATTCCGGGACAAGTTCCATAGAGATACCCCTGCGGGCGGTCGGCGTGGAAGGAAAGACGGTAATAGTGCCGTCAAATACCTATATGGCGACGCCCATCGCTGTGGTGAAGGCCGGAGGAAGGGTCATCTTTGCGGAGTGCCAGAAGGAGAACCTTCAGATAGACCCCGATGATATCGAGAAAAAGATACAGGACGATACCGCGGGAGTGATCATAGTTCACATAGGGGGGATCATTTCGCCGCATCTTGACAGGATCCGGAAAATATGCGACAAAAGAGGGCTCTTTCTGATAGAGGACGCGGCTCATGCCCATGGCGCTACGATAGACGGAAGGATGGCGGGATCGCTGAGCCTCGCGGGCTCTTTTTCCTTTTATCCCACAAAGGTCTTTACGACCGCCGAGGGCGGTATGATGACGACTGACAGCGAGGAGATATACAAAAGGGCACTTGTGCTCAGGGAGCACGGCAAGGCCGACCACGATTTCAACGTGCATACCGAGTTCGGTGACAACTGGAGGTTCAGCGAGATCCACGCGGTTCTTGGCTTAAGGGAGATGGACAAGGCGGACTGGATCCTGGGCGAAAGAAGAAGGGTAGCGAAATATTACGATGAGAACCTGGCAGGCGTGAAAGGGATAAAGTTATTGGACATACCGTCCAATATCAATCCCTCATATTATAAGTATATCGCGTATCTCGACGAAAGGATCGGAAGGGACGGGCTTAAACGCATTTTAAGGGAAAAATACAATGTTTCCCTTACCGGTGAAGTGTATTCGGACCCCTGCCATTCACAGCCGGTATTTAAGAAATATCCGGATAAAATGGCGAATTCAAAAAACGATAAGTTTCCCGTAACGGATTATGTATGCAAGCATCACATTTGTCTGCCGTTATATCCGGGGCTTTCCGAAAAAGAGACCGCGTATGTGGTGTCATCATTAAAGGAGGCGATAAGTGAATGTCTTGGTAACAGGAGGTAGCGGTTTTATAGGAAGCCATGTTGTCGATAAGCTGATAGAAGCGGGGCATCAGGTCAGGATATTAGACGCTAAAAAACCGCACCGCAACGATGTGGATTTTGTGGAGGGAGATATTATTTCCAAACCGACCGTGACCAGGGCTTTGGGCGGGATGGAAGCGGTTTATCATATAGCGGGTTTTTCCAATATCAACTTGGTCAAGGACAGTCCCGTTCAGACGATTGAATCCAACGTTCTGGGTACCGCTTATCTTCTGGAGGGATCCCGAAAGGAAGGGGTCGGACGTTTTTTACTCGCCAGCAGCGTGTATGTGCACAGCGAAAGAGGGCATCTCTACACGACGTCCAAACTTGCTTCGGAACTCCTGTGCAGAGATTATTACACTCTTTATTCCCTGCCTTATACCATACTGAGGTACGGGACCGCGTACGGCCCGAGGAGCCGTGAAGCCGACGTCATTTCCATCTTTGTCGCCAGGGCGCTGAAAGGCGAGGATATCGTTATACACGGCTCCGGAGATCAGCGAAGAAATTTTATATACGTCGAAGACCTGGCAACAGGAAGCGTAGCGGCGCTGGAGGGTATCGGAAAAAATAAAACTTATGTATTCGCGGGAACGGGTACCGTTTCGATCAAAGAACTGGCGAACACGGTGAACAGCGTCTTTGATAACCGCTTGAAGATAAGGACCGACGCTGCCGGAGAGCGGGAAGACGATTATCAGGGAGAGATGGGCGATCTGGAGATGACGATGTCCGAACTTAAATGGAAGCCTGATACCGTTCTGACCGAAGGTATCAGGAAATACGGAGATTGGTACGCGCAAAATGGATCCTAAAAAAATAAAGATCTGTTACTTATCAAGTGTTCTTACTGTTCATGACTACCGGTTTCTTGCCGAACTGGCGAAAAGAAACTTTGACGTATACCTGGTCACTTATTTTGACGGAGAGATCCCCGGGGATATCAGAAGCTTAGATAAGGTAACGATTATACACCGCAGACCGAAATATTTTCACAGGATACAAAAGTATCTGTTCGCAGCGAAAGCAGCTGATTTTCGCGGGATCCTCAAAAGAATCCGCCCGGATATACTTCAAGGAGGATGGGTGTGGAAAGACGGTTTTCTTGCCGCCCTTTCCGGGTTTCATCCTTTTCTTTTAATGCCTTGGGGATCGGATATCCTAGAGCATACGCGGTCGACGAAGCGGTGGCCTTTATCGCGATTGGTATGGCCGGTGTGCAGGTGGATAGTCAAGTACACAATCAAAAGAGCCGACCGGGTCGTTTGTGACTGCGAAAAGGTCAAAGACAGGGTCATGGAGCTAGCGGGTTATCCGGAGGATAAGGTCGATATCTTCAGGTGGGGGATCGACCTTGACAAGTTCAAACTTGGGGATGGCGTATCCGAGATAAGGAGAGAAGCCGGGTGGGAGAGCAATAAGGTCCTGATATCCACCAGGTTGTTCTACGGCGAATACGAGATAGAACGTCTTATTGAAGCGTTGCCCCTGATCATAGAATCAGAGCCCTCGGTGAGAGTTATACTGGCGGGAGAGGGCCCCGAAGAAGACCGGTTGCGCAGGATGGTGAAGGATAAAAACCTGGAGGGCTTTGTCCGTTTTGTGGGGAAGATTCCCAACCCAGAGATGCCGGATTACCTTAATGCTGCTGATATATATGTATCTTCCACGGGGACCGACGGAACTTCGATAAGTCTTCTGGAGGCATTCGCCTGCGGGTTGCCCGCGGTGGCGAGTGAAGCGAGCGGACAAGTGTCGGGGAATAATGAATGGATACAGGACGGTGTCAACGGATTCCTCGCGCTTGCAAAAGATACGGAAAAGTTCTCCGAAAATACGGAAAAATTCGCCGAAAAAATTATTACACTTTTAAGAAACCCCGACATGCGGAAAAAAATGGGTGACAGGAATTTGCAAATCGCGAAGGATCGGGCAAATTGGAGAAAGAACTTCAACGAGCTAGAAAGAACTTATATACGCCTTGCGGAGGATTACAGAGAATAAACATGTGTGGAATATTCGGAACGATAACAGAAAAAGGGCTTGATGCCCGCGAAATAGAGAAGATCAAGGGATCCCTGCGCCACAGGGGCCCTGATGACAAGGGTAGCGTCAGGTTCGATGCGGCGCCGGGCGGTGTCCTGGACCTGGTCCACCTGCGGCTTTCGATCATAGACCTGTCCGAAGA
>Ga0180433_10001241_pt1 | contig 42979 bp, 52 predicted proteins | sample SS_ome_8_FD_132980 | JGI IMG/M metagenome (GOLD analysis project Ga0180433, IMG submission 132980) | Hypersaline lake sediment archaeal communities from the Salton Sea, California, USA - SS_1_D_1 metaG | ecosystem: Environmental > Aquatic > Non-marine Saline and Alkaline > Hypersaline >...
GACGCCCTCGACCGCAAGTTCCTGCACACGCTCATCGGCACGTACGAGGGCGGGCCGGCCGGCATCGAGGCCCTCGCCGCCACCCTCAACGAGGAGGTCGACACCCTCGTCGACATGGTCGAGCCGTACCTGTTGAAGATCGGGTACGTCGCCCGGACCCGCCAGGGCCGCGTCGCCACCCCCGCGGCCTACACGCACCTGGACATGAAAATGCCGAAGCGCGGGAACAAGGGCAAACAGACCGGCGAGGAACCGGACCTGTTTGGCCACGAATCATAGTCCGAGACTCTGGCTACGCGCAAGCGTACCTCGGGTACCCCCTACCGCCGCTCCCCAAACGGCCGGTACAGCGGGTCGCCGACGAAGCACATCTGCCAGGAGACCTGCGGCTGGGCCATCCAGGCGGCCTCGCCCCACGAGCACCCCTGCACCAGCCGCTGCGTCAGAATGTCGAGCCGCGGCGTGCCGCCCAGGAACGGCTCGTAGACCGCCCCGGCGGTGACGCACGCCCCCTTGGCCAGCAGCGGTCCGACCCAGTGCGTCTTCGGGTCGCGAATGCTGGCGCCGCTGAAACTCTGGAGGTGGTAGGCGACGGCCCCGCGCCGGAAGCGGAAGTCGCGGGCCGTCATCGGCCCCGCCGCATGATGGGCGTACCAGCCGAGGTAAACGGCGGCGTCGGGCATGGGGTGGGCCAGGGGCCAGATTTCCGGCCGCTCGTCCACCTCGGTCTCGAACCCGGCGCGGCGGAGGACGGCGGCCGCCCGGCGCAGCGCCGCGTCGCCGGCCGCATAGTTGCCCTCCGCCAGGCCGCGGGTGTCGACGTACGCGCGGCCCTTGAGACCGTTCGCCTCGGCCCAGACGGCGTCGTCGACGAGGCGGCGGGCGATCTCGGCCGTCGGACCGTCCAGCCGCGAGACCAGCAGCATCCGCTCGCCGACGAGCGGCCCGTCGGCGCGCCTCGTCCCGAAGAGCGGGTTGGCGAGCCCGCCGACCAGTTCGTGCCTGAGGCCGGGCAACAGGGCCAGTTCCGAGTCCACCGCCGCCGCCCGCGACATGTGCATCGTCTTCACGTCCTCGTACCCGCCGATCTTGACCGGCACGCCGTAGACGGGCACGAGGTACTTGGCGCGGCGGGCCTGGAGGCGAACGTGCACTTCGCCGTCCGGCAGTTGGAGGGCCATCCGCCCTTCCCACCGCTGGAGAAAATCGCGCAGCGGGTCGCGGACGGTCCGCCGGAACGTCTCGCGGTCGATGGTTTCCTTCGACGGCGCGTGCAGGACGCACAGGTTCCGCTTCGGGATGCCGCGAACCTTCATGTAGTGTCGGGCGACCTGGAGGCCTTCGGGCACCGTGTCGGTCGCCACGACGAGGGTGCGGCCGGCCTCCGGATGGGCTGCCGATGCCCCGGACGCCACGAGAAGTGTGACGGCAACAAGTGCGGCGGCCAGGATAACGAGGCGACGCATGGTGCCTCCGCGTGGTGCGGACCGCAAGAGGAGACTGCGGGTGGCGCGGTGGTTCTCGGTAACCACCGCGCACGAAACGTCCTTTCCAGGACGGCACGGCGGGTGCTCCAGACCCGCCGCGCACAAGGTCGCGTTGTCGTGTTAACAACGCTCCAGCCGGCGCGGCGCCGGCGCGCGGGGCGTCAGACGCTGAACTCGGGGCCCCCGCCGCCCGTCGGGCCGGCCACCTGCTCCAGCACGTGGTCCGCGACGAAGATGGGCGTCTCGTTCGCCACGGCCAGGGCGATGGCGTCCGAGGGACGGGCGTCCACCAGCACCTCGTCGCCGGTCCGCTCCACCACCAGGTTCGCGAAGAACGTGTGATGTTTCAGGTCCGTGACGACGATGCGGGCGAGCCGGCCGCCAAGCCGCTCGATGACCGAGGCCAGCAGGTCGTGCGTCATCGGCCGGGGCAGGACGTGCCCCTTGAGGCGGCGGTCGATGGCGGCCGCCTCGAAGAACCCGATGACGATGGGAAACGCCCGCTCGCCCTCCGACTCCTTCAGGACGATGATCTGGTGGTCCTCGGTCTCGGAGATCATGATCCGAACGAGTTCGCAACGGACTTCCATGGTCGATTCCTTATCTGCGCGCCCTAATTATTGTAACGCGCTTCGGGGGAAAGGCAAACGAGGAGGCGGGCTGGGACCGAGCCGCCATCGCCTGCCCGCCGTAGCCTTTGGCGAAGGCGGGTAAGATGGCGGGTACGCTCGCACCTCAGTGTACGTTCGGCGCGCCGACATCGCCCGCACCGTAGAGTACCTGCGACCGTGAGGTCGCGGCTCGAATGCGCCGGGCGTAAAGCGCGGCGGCTCTTCGCACCCGCCGCACGAGGCGACAATGCGTGAAACGCGGTGGGTACTCCAGACCCACCGCGCCATGCGCGATGCCTGGTCGAATCGACTCACCCGAGTTCGGCCCGGCGTTTTTCGAGGGCGTCGATGGCGGCGCGGGCCTCCCGGGCCCGGTCGCGTTCGCGGTCGACCACGTCGTCGGGCGCCTTGGTGACGAAGTTTTCGTTGGCGAGTTTCGCCTCGGCCCGCTCCAGCACCTGCCGCTTGTCGGCGATCTCGCGGTCGATGCGCTCGCGCTCCTGGTCGATCAGGTCCTGCGGCAGGGGCATGTAAACCTCGATGCCCTCCATATCTAGCATAATGTTGCGATCAACGACGCTCGTTATTACAGCGATTGCGGCGTTCGTGGGTTTCTCTACTTGCGGACCGTACCGCAGTTCGCCCAAGCCGGCTGAATCCTTAATGAGACGGTCCAGGCCTGTAATCGAGTCCATGATTGCTTTCTGAGATTTGTCTTTCGTGCGCACCAACAAAGTGGGGCGTTCACTGTGGGGCACTTTGAAAGAAGCGCGAATATTCCTAGCCGCCTGCACAATAGCCTGAACATGCCGGAACAAGCATTCTGACCTGGCAAAGTCACCTTTCTCATCGGAAAAGACCGCAACCGGTTCGGGCCACGCGGCCGCGATGAGCCGCTCGCTCGCCGGCGCCTCCGCCAAGCCCGGCAGGCCGCGGTCCGCGACGGTCGCGGCGAGCCCTTCCCACGCCGCCTCGGTGATGAACGGCACGTACGGGTGCAGGAGCCGAAGCGAACGGTCCAGGACGAACGCCAGGACGCGCTGCGCAGTGGGCCGCTCGGCCTCGTCGGCAAGGCGGGGCTTGACGGCCTCCAGGTACCAGTCGCACAAATCGTGCCAGAAGAAGTCGTACAGGGCCATGAGCGAGGCCTGGAAGTGGAACGCCTCCAGTTCCTCGGTCACCCGGCGGGCGATGCGTTCGCTGCGGGAGAGGATCCACCGGTCCTCCAGCCGCAGGCGCGCGGCGTCGAACGCCGCGCCGCCGGCCCCCTCCAGGTTCATCAGGGCGAACCGCACCGCGTTCCAGACCTTGTTGCAGAAGTTTCGGCCCTGGTCGAACTTCGGGCTCGTGTTGCGGCCGGTCTCGGGGTCCGTCTCGACGGGCATCCGCACGTCCTGCGTCTCGGTGGTCATCCAGGCCAGGGTGAAACGGAGGGCGTCGGCGCCGTGCGTGGCGACCACGTCGAGCGGGTCCACGCCGTTGCCGAGGCTCTTCTTCATGGGCCGTCCCTCGCCGTCCTGGATCATGGCATGGATGTAGACATCTGAAAACGGTATGTCGTCGGCGCCCGGCTCGTAGTCGGGCTTCACGGATTCGACCGGCCGGTTGTAAAGGCCCATGACGACCATGCGCGCGACCCACAGGGTGATGATCTCGCGGGCGGTCACGAGCACGTCCGTCGGGTAGAAGGACCGCAGGTCGTCGGTCTCCTCGGGCCAGCCGAGCGTCGAGAACGGCCAGAGGGCTGACGAGAACCACGTGTCGAGCACGTCCGGGTCGCGGACGAAGCCAGCTTCCTCCAGCCGCCGCTCGGCGGCCTCGCCGCCGTCGGGCACGGCGACGAAGGCGACGCGCGCCTCGGCTTCGGCGGTCAGGCGGACGGCTACCTCCACGCCGTCGACCTCCTGCCGCCAGAGCGCTGGGGCGTCCTCGTCGGCCGCCGACACCTGCGCCGCATCCAGCAGCGGGCTGTCCGCCGGCCCCTTCCAGACGGGAATCCGGTGCCCCCACCACAGTTGACGCGAGATGCACCAGTCCCGCTTCTGCCCCAACCAATCGAGATACGTTCTGGCGTACCGGTCCGGGTGGAAACGGAGCGGCGGCTCGCTGCCGTCCGTGGGAGCCACCGCCTCCATGGCCTGCCCGGCCAGGTCGTCCATCGCGATGAACCACTGGTCCGACAGGTACGGCTCGACGGGCGTCTTCGAGCGGTCGCTGTGGCCGATTTCCGTCTGGTACGGTTCGACGCGCTCCAGCAGGCCCTGGGCCTGGAGGTCCTCGACCACGCGCCGGCGGGCCTCGAAGCGGTCGAGCCCCGCGTACGGGCCGCCGCTGGCGTTGATGCGCCCGTCGGGCGTCAGGATGTTGATGACCTCCAGGTCATTCCGCAGCCCCGCCTCGTAATCGTTCGGGTCGTGGGCCGGCGTCACCTTGACGCACCCGGACCCGAACGCGGGTTCGACGAATTGCCCGTCAGCCACCACCGGCAGCGGGCGGTCCAGCAGCGGCAGGAGCACCGTCCGCCCGACGAGATGGGCGTACCGCTCGTCGTCGGGATGGACGGCCACGGCCGTATCGCCCAGCATCGTCTCGGGCCGGGTGGTCGCCACGGTCACGAACTCGCCGGGCGCGTCCCGGACGGGATACCGGATGTGCCAGAGGTGCCCCGGCACCGTCTCGTGGTAGACCTCGTCGTCGGCGACGGCGGTCTGGAGGTGGGTGTCCCAGTTCACCAGCCTGAGGCCGCGGTAGATGAGGCCGTCGCGGAACATCCGGTAGAAGACGGTGCGGACGGCCCGGGCGCAGGTCTCGTCCAGGGTGAACCGCGTGCGCGACCAGTCGCACGAGCAGCCGATGCGTTTGAGTTGTTCCAGGATAAGGTCGCCGCTCCGGCGGCGCCAGGCCCAGATGCGCTGGACGAGGCCGTCGCGGCCGACGTCGTGACGGGTCTTGCCTTCCTCCTCGAGCATCCGCCGCTCGACGACCGCCTGGGTGGCGATGCCGGCATGGTCCGTGCCGGGCAGCCACAGGGTCCGCCGGCCCTGCATTCGCCGCCAGCGGACCAGGATATCCTGGAGGGCGTTGTTCAGGGCGTGGCCCAGGTGCAGGCGGTCGGTGACGTTCGGCGGCGGGATGACGATGGCGTACGGCTCGCGCGGGGCGTCGGGCTGGGGGCGGAAGCAGCCGCCCTCCTCCCACGCCCGGTAGATGCGGTCCTCCACCGCCGACGGGTCGTACTGCTTGGGCAGCGTGTGGGCCTGCGACGGGTGGTTCGGCGGTGTCACGCGAAACTCCTTCAACCAAAACACGCTGGGCAAGTTGACCCGCCGTAGCCCAAAGGGCGAAGGCGGGCCCGGCGGCTGATAGAAACGCGCCGGGCAAGTTTACCCGCCGTCGTTGGCGGGCCCGGCGGCTAACTGTTGCCTGTTGCCTTTCGTCGTTCGCCGTTCACCGTTTGCCTAATGCCTGTTGCCGGTTGCAGGCTGCCTATCCTGCTGCCTGTCTTTCGTCAACTTATACTCAATACTATCGACCAGGGCCTGCCAGGAGGCGTCGATGATGTTCTCCGAGACACCTACGGTGCCCCAGTGTTCGTCGCGGTCGCGGGATTCGACGACGACGCGGACGCGGGCGGCCGTGCCCGCCCCCGTGTTGATGACGCGGACCTTGTAGTCGGTCAGGCTCATCGCCGACAGGCTCGGGTAGGCGGCGCTGAGAGCCTTCCGCAGGGCGGCGTCGAGGGCATTGACCGGGCCGTCGCCCTCGGCCACGGTGTGCTGCCACTGGCCCTCGACGCAGAGTTTGACGGTCGCCTCGGTCACGGGCTCGCGGGCGTCGTCCTTCTTGATGGCCACGGTGTAGTGGTCGAGGTCGAAGAACGGCTCGGCCAGACCCGCCAGGCGGCGCAGGAGCAGGGCGAAAGACGCCTCGGCCGCCTCGTAATGGTAGCCGGCGTTTTCGCGCCGCTGGACCTCCTCCAGGACCTTCTTCCGGAGCGCCGCGTCCGCCTCGAACTGCGTGCCGCCCACCTTCGCCAGGATCGTGCCTCGGCCGGAGAGTTCGCTGACCAGAATCCGCCGCGTGTTCCCGACCCGTGCAGGGTCCACGTGCTCGTAGGACGTCTCCTCCCGGGCCACTGCCGAGCCGTGCATGCCCCCCTTGTGCGCAAACGCTCCCGGTCCGACATAGGGCTGGCCGGTCACCATCAGCAGGTTCGCCACGTCGTAGACGAACCGCGAGACGTCGGTCAGGCGGGCCAGGCCCTCGGGGCCGAGACACGGCCGGCCCATCTTCAGTTCCAGGTCCGGGATCAGGACGCACAGGTCCGCGTTGCCGCACCGCTCGCCCAGCCCGTTGATGGTGCCCTGGACCTGCGTGCACCCGGCGCGGACGGCGGCCAGCGAATTGGCCACCGCCAGGCCGGCATCGTTGTGGCAGTGGATGGCCAGCGGCCCGCCGACCTCGCGGGCAGTGGCCTCGACGATCTCAGCCACCTCCTCCGGCAAACACCCGCCGTTCGTATCGCAGAGGACGAGCCAGTCGGCGCCGGCCTCCCGGGCCGCCGCCAGCACTCGCCGGGCGTCCTCGGCGTCCGCCTTGTACCCGTCGAAATAGTGCTCGGCATCGAAGAAGACGGTCCGGCCGGCCTCCTTCGCGAGGCGGACCGAGTCGCGGACCATGGCCAGGTTCTCCTCCAGGTCCGTCCGCAGGACCTTGAGGACGTGGAACGCCGACGCCTTGCCTACGAGGGCTACCGCCTCGGTCCCGGCGGCCAGGAGGCCCGCCAGGCCGGCGTCGTCCTCGGCCCGGGTGCCCGCCCGCCGGGTCATGCCGAACGCCACCGGCCGGGCATAGGCCAGTGGCTCCTCCGCCAGGACCCGGAACACCTCTGCATCCTTCGGGTTGCTCGCAGGGTACCCGGCCTCGATGTAATCGATGCCGAGAGCGTCGAGCCGGCGGACGACGTCGAGTTTGTCCTGGAGGCTGAGACTGACGCCCTCGCCCTGCGTGCCGTCCCGCAGCGTCGTATCGTATGTGACCACAGGTAGCATGGGTTGCGCCTTCGTCTTGCGCGGGACGCCTTCGGCCGCGCGCCTTGCCAGGCCGGCCGCCGCGCCCCACAAAAAAACCCGGAGCCGTCGGCCCCGGGGCGGTTTCGCGATCGGCCTGGCCTACGCCCGGGGCCCTCCTACTACGGCCACGGCTACGGCGATACCGGAGCGTGCGGCGCCCGGAGCCTCGGCGAGACCGGCCTGTCCATCCCGCTGTCCGTGTGCCGACACGCTGGCGACCTCCAGGCCCGGTCCGGCCCACCGGCGCATCCGGCAGATGGAACCGGGCACACAAGTTTATCATCGACCATCCGGCGGTCAAGCGTTTATTGGAACCCGGCCGGTGGCATGGCCACCCTCCTCCCGGCCGGCGGGGAGATTACGGCGAGGGCACCTCCGCCGGTTCGTCCATCATGGGGAGGGGTGGCACCTTGACCACCCGCATCGACCGCCACCGGCCGCTCACGAACCGGGCCGCCATCACGCATCCCAGGACCACGATGTACGCCGACACCATGCCCCACGGCCCGAGACTTCCCCACTCGGGCTTGAGGGCGGCCACCAGCCAGGAGGCCCCCACGCCCAGGGTGTAGGCCGTGAGGAGTTGGACGACACTCGGCCAGAGGATGTCGCCCGCCCCCCGCAGCGCCCCTGCGAACGTGATGGCCAGGGCGTCGAACGCCTGGCAAACGACGATGAACACCGCCGCCTGCGTCGCGATCCGCTGGACCTCGGGGTCGCCCGCCTCGTTGAAGAGGCCCACGAGGGTATCGCGGCCGAGGAAGATGCCCACGCCCATCGTCACCATGTAGACCTCGACGAGCAGGAGTCCGGCCCAAGTCCGTCGGCGAGCCAGATCCTGCCGCTGGGCCCCGCAGTATCGGCCCACAATGGCCTGGACGGCCGTCCCCACGCCGATGGCCGGCACGAAACACAGGTGCCAGTACCGATTCAGGATGGCGGCGGCGGCCAGGGCGGCCGTGCCAAAGCCGCCGATGATGCGGCCCATGAAGAGGGCCCACATGAGGACCTCGCCGACGAACATCCCGCCGATGGGGACCCCCAGTCGGAGAAGGTCCTTGATGGCCGAGGCCCGGAGCGACAGCGCCTGCCGCACCGCGAACTTTCGGCCGGCCCCCTCCAGCAGGAAGAGGGTGGCCAGGATCGTCGCCTCCACGACGAAGCCGGTCACCGTGCCGAGGCCCGCTCCCACCAGCCCCAGGGCCGGGACGCCGAACTTCCCGAAAATCAACACCCAGTTCGCCAGCACATTCACGCCGTTCGCCACCACCCCCGCCGCCACGTTGATGTACGGCCGATGGACGCCGATGAACCACTGCCCCAGCGCCCGGGCCGACAGGGCAAACACCACCCCGCTCAACAGAATCTGGAAGTACCGCGTCTCCAGGTGGGTGACCTCCGGCGAATGGCCGAACGCCCCCAGGATGTGCGGGGCCAGCGGAATCAGCGGCGCCAGCAGCGCCGCCGCCCCCCACGCCACCCACAGACCGTGCCACCCGTACACCGCCGACCGCCGCGGCCGGCCCGCCCCCAGGTGCTGCGACGCGTACGTCGACACGCACACCAGCACGCCGAAGAAGAAACTGATGGGCACGAACGAGGTGACCGCCCCGATGAACTGGGCCGACAACGCCTCCTTGCTCACGTGCGACACCATCCACCCGTCCACGAACTGCATCACCGTGACGCTGACCGTGTTCAGGACGGTCGGAACGGCCAGGCGCACCACCTCGCCCATGCCCCACCAGCGGGCGGGGTCGGGGCGGTCGTCCGGCAGCCGAGGGGTCTCGTCCGATGGCATGGGGTGGACTCGCGCGTCAGAACCGGGCCAGTATAGCCGCCCGTGCCCGCGCTTCAAGCCGCCGCTCGCGACATTGCGCAGCGGGTCTCCGCACCCGCCGCGCAACATGGGAGGATGGCCAGACCGGTGCCCGCTTGACGGGCCGCTCATCCCGGCTTACGATGGCGGGGCCATGTTCACCGGGCTCATCGAAACCATCGGGCGGGTCGTCTCGGCCGAGAGGATGGCCGGCGGCGTCCGCCTCCGCGTGGACCTCGGCCCCGCCGCCGACGGCGTCCGGCCCGGAGACTCGGTCAACCTGAGCGGCGCGTGCCAGACCGTCGCCGCCGTCGCCGGCACCGTGGCCGACGTCGACACCGTGGCCGAGACCCTCGCCCGGACCACGCTCGGCTCCTGGCGCACGGGCACGGCCGTCAACGTCGAGCGGAGCCTCCGCCCCGGCGACAGGCTGGGCGGGCACTTCGTGGCGGGGCACGTCGACGCCGCCGGACGCATCATCGAGAACCGCGAGCGGGCCGGCGAGTGGGTCCTCCGCGTCGAGGCGCCGGCGGCGCTGGCACCCGAGATCGCGCCCAAGGGCAGCGTCGCCGTCGACGGCGTCAGCCTGACGGTCGTCGAGGCCGGGCCGCCCGCCTTCTCCGTCGCGCTGATTCCAACTACGCTCCGGGAGACGACGCTCGGCCGCCTCGGGCCCGGCGACCGCGTGAACCTGGAGACCGACCTGCTGGCCAAGTACGTCCGCCGCGCCCTGGCCGCCGCCGGCGCCGACACGGGGAACGTCGACCGCCGGCTCCTGGCCGCCCTGGAGCGCGCCGGCTTCCTGGAATGAATGAGGGACGTGAGCGCGGTGGGTCCCTGTACCCACCGGGCTCGGCCCGGCAAGCGCGGCGGGTGCGGAGACCCGCCGCGCCATACGCGGTGGCCACTCTTGCCACCGCGCAATTCGACCACCCACGGCGCCCAGGACTGGGCACCATGTATGGTGCGCCCTATGCCCAGCGACGCCAAACCGCGCCTGGCCTTGACCGTCGGCGACCCGGCGGGCATCGGGCCGGAGGTGGCCGCCCGGGCCCTGGCCGACGAGGCCGTCCGCAGCCTGGCCGATGTGGCGGTGTTCGGCCCGCCGGCCGAGGCGTGGGCTCGCTTGGCGGCCGTGCCGCTGCCGCCCCTCGATGCCGTCCAGACGCTGGAGGAGTGGGACGGGCGGGTCGTGGGCACCCGGCTGGTGGCGGTGCCGACCAACCTCGCGGGCCTCGCCGAGGCCGCCCCCAGCGCCGCGGGCGGCGAGGTCGGCATCCGCTACGTTCAGGCCGCCATCGACGCTGCCAAACGCGGACGGGCCGACGCCATCGTCACCGGCCCCATCTCGAAGCACGCCGTCCGCCTGGCCGGCTACCCCTGGCCGGGGCACACGGAACTGCTGGCCGAGGCGTTCGAGGCCGACGAGGTGGCCATGATGTTCGCCGGCGGGCCGCTGCGGGTCGTCCTCGTCACGATCCACGTCTCGCTGGCGGAGGCGATCCGGTCGCTCACGCCCGACCGCATCGTGACGACGTGCCGGCTGGGCCACGAGGCGCTCCGCCGGTTCTTCGGCCTGGCCGAGCCGCGGCTGGGCGTGTGCGGGCTGAACCCGCACGCCGGGGAGGAGGGACGGTTCGGCTCCGAGGAACAGCAGGTCATCGAGCCGGCGCTGGCACGCCTTCGCCGGGCCGACATCCGGGCCGACGGCCCCCTGCCGCCCGACACGGCGTTCCACCAGGCCCTGGCCGGCCGATTCGACCTGGTCGTCGCCATGTACCACGACCAGGGGCTGATTGCCGTCAAGACCGTCGCGTTCGAGGAATCCGTCAACGTGACGCTCGGCCTGCCGGTGGTCCGCACGAGCGTGGACCACGGGACGGCGTACGACATCGCCGGCCGGGGCCGGGCCGACCCGCGGAGCCTGGTCTCGGCCATCCGCCTTGCGGCCGAAATGGTCTGCACAAGCCATCGCTAAGCAGCGCGGCGGGTGCGGAGACCCGCCGCGCAAAATCTGCATTGGCTATGACTCACGTCCCCACGAAGACCGAGATCCGCGAGGCCCTGGCCGAGGCCGGTCTCCGGCCGGATACGTCCCGCGGCCAGCATTTCCTGGTGGACGGCAACCTGATGCGGCTTCTGGCAGCCGAGGCCGATCTCGGCCCCGCCGACACCGTCCTGGAGGTCGGCGCGGGCGTGGGGAACCTGACCGGCCTCCTGGCCGCCCGCGCCGGCCGCGTCGTCGCCGTGGAGGCGGACCGTCGGCTGGCAGCAATGGCCAGCCGCCGCCTCGCCGACGCCGGGAACGTCCGGCTGCTCCCGGCCGACGCCCTGGCCGACAAGCATCGCGTCAACCCGGAGGCGATGGCGGCCGTCCGCCGGGCGCATGAGGCGCTCGGCGGCGGCTGGAAACTCGTCGCCAATCTGCCCTACCAGGTCGCCACCCCGCTCCTGGTGGCCCTCGTCCTGGACCCCGACCCGCCTGAGCGGCTCGTCTGCACGGTCCAGGAGGAGGTGGCGGCGCGGCTGGCGGCCGGGCCGGCCACCCGCGCCTACGGGCCGGCCGGCATCCTCGTCCAGGCGGCGGCCGAGGTCGAGGTGCTTCGCCCGCTGCCGCCGGACGTCTTCTGGCCCCGGCCGGCCGTCGCCAGCGCCATGGTCCGCGTCCGCCCCAGTGCGGCGCGGCGCGGACGCATCGCGGACCTGTCGGCCCTGAGGCGGACGGTGGCGGGCCTGTTCGCCCACCGCCGGAAACGGGCCGCCCGCAGCCTCGCCCTGGCCGACCCGGCCGGCGGCGGAGTGGAGGCGTGGGCGGCGCGGCTGGTGGCGTGCGGCCTGGACCCGTCGGCCCGGGCCGAGGCATACGCCGTGGAGGAGATCGTCCGCCTGGCCAACACGCTGGCGGAGGGATGAAACGGCAGAGGAGCCTGCGCGGTGGCTCTCGGTTCCGCGCGGTGGGTCTCCGTATCCACCGCGCTTCACGGTTCAAGTCTCCATGCGCGGTGGGTGCGGAGACCCGCCGCGCTACGGCGCAGCGCCGGCGGCCTAGGCCACGCCATCCGGCAGGAGGTCGGGCCGATGCTCGCGGAACCAGGCGAGCGTCTCGCGGAGCGTCTCCTCGGTGCTGCCTCGCGGCTCATACCCCAGGAGGCGGCGGGCCTTGTCGATGCGGTAGGTCAGCGGCACGGTCATGAACTTCAGGCGCATCTTGTTCACAAGCGGCGGCTCCCCGCTTCGCCGGAGCGCGTGGAGGCCCTCGAAAAGCGGACACACCATCCGCGCCAGCCAGGCCGGCACGTGCATCCTCGGCAAGGGGAAGCCGGTTTCCTCGCAGATGATCTCCAGGAGCCGCTCGCGGGTGATCACGTCGCCGTTGGTCACCAGGAACACTTCACCGCCCGCATCGGGCTGAACGGCGGCCCGGTAGAGCGCCTCGGCCAGGTTCCCCACATAGACCAGGGACATGGGCCGGCGGCCGGAACCGATGAACCGGAACCGCCCCGCCTTGACGTTGCCGAGGACCCGCGGCAGCACCTGCCGGTCCCGCGGGCCGTAGACGTACGGCGGCCGCATAATCACCGCCTCCAGGCCGCGCTCCCGGACGAACCGCCAGACGACTTCCTCTGCCCGGATCTTCGTCACGTTGTAGTTGTCGCCGGTGTGGATGACGGGGGCAGTCTCATCCAGGTCGCGCTGCGCCTGCATCCCGAAGACGACCATCGAACTCAGGTACACGAACCGCCGCAACCGGCCGCAGGCAACGGCGGCCTCGGCCAGGTGCCGCGTCCCCTCCACGTTTACCCGGACCATGTCCTCCAGCCGCGCCCAGTCCGACACCAACGCCGCGCAGTGGAAGACGTAGTCGGCGTCCTCGAGGTACGGCGTCATGGCGCCGGCGGGGTTGCCGACGTCGCCCTCGACGCATTCAACGCCCCATTCGGAGAGCAGGGACGTGTCGCTGGTGGACTGGACCAGCGCACGCACCCGCCAGCCCTCGTCCAGGAGTCGGCGAGCCAGGTGGCTCCCAATCATCCCGGTCGCGCCGGTGACAAACGCCAGGGGTGACTCGTGCTCCGGCATTCCAACCTCTCGCCGAGTACCGCTTGTTATTGTAGGCGGCCGGGGGATGCCGTCAACGACAATCGAGGCCCGCGCCGCCCGGACGGGCCGACGCGGCCCTGGCCCGGACGGGGGGCATCCGCGAATTCGCTTGCATCCTCCCGGGCCGCCTCGCAGGATAGGTGTGCCATAAGGTCGTCTCGGCTGCGGCTTCAGTGACATCCAACTGTCACACCCATCCTTTTTCTCGGGGGCTCGGGCCCATGGCCGCCCGACGGGCCATCACGCTGACCGAGATGCTCGTGACCGTCGGAGGCCTCGCCTGCCTGCTTCTCGTCCTGGTTCCCGCCCTTACGAACACGAAAGACGCCGCCGAGCGGACGGCCTGCGCGGCCAACCTGTCGCAGATCGGCAAGGCACTGCTGGTGTACGCGGCGGACCACGACGGCCGGCTGCCCGACTGCGGCGCCGCCTCGCCGATGGGCGGCCCGGTACCGGCCGACGGCCATCACGTGTCCAGCCGCTTCGACGCCCCCGGCACCTGCAACTGGCCGGACGTCCGCGCCGTCGGCAACCAGGCCAACCTCTGGCTGCTCGTCCGCGAAGGATACGCGGCTCCGGGCCTCTTCGTGTGCCCGGCCACGGCGGACCGGCCCAGCCTGAACGGCGCCCGCGCCTCGTGCGTGATGGGATTCGTGGCCACCGATCCCGCCACCGGCAAGCCCATTCCGGACGAAGCGCGGTTCTTCCGCCGCGTGGCGGCCGGGCGGTGCTCGTACTCCTACCAGAACCAGTTCGCCCACCCCGCCACCGACCCGGCCGTCGCCCGCCCGGGCGCGCCGGCGACCAACCGCGACCTCCACCCGCCCGATTTGGCCGTCTGCGCCGACCGCAACCCGTATACGCGGCAGCCGCTGACGCGACAGCCCACCGTCTCACCCGAAACCTATCCCGAGGCCAACAGCCTGAACCACTACGGCACCGGGCAGAACGTCCTGTACCTGACGGGCGAGGTCCGGTGGTCGACCACGCCGCGGTGCGGCGCGCGGCGGCGCGACGGCCGGCGCGACCACATCTATCGCCCGGACGCGGGCGACCCGACGGACCCGCTGAACCTGCCCCGCTCGCCCGCCGACTCGTTCCTCGTGCCATGAGGCCGCCGCCGGGCCATCCCGCCGCCGGCCGGCCCGGCGCTGCTTTGGGCGCCGCCGGCCCGCGCGGCGCCGGCAGAGCCGCCGCCGGCCTGACGCTGCTCGAACTGCTGGTCGTCATCGCCATCCTGGCCGTGCTGGCAGCCCTGCTGGTGCCGGCCGTCTTCGACGCCCTCGGCGCCGCCCGGAGCCTGGCCTGCCGGAACCGCCTCCGCACCATCTGGCAAGGATACCAGGGCTACATGGCCGACTCGGACAACCTCTGGCCGCCCATCCTGACGCGAGAACGGCCGGAGGCGCTGCTCGCGCGACTGCAGAAGGCGACCGGCCTGGCGCCCGCTCCGCCCCGTCCGGCCGATGACTGGGGCCAGCCCGGCCCGCACTGGTCCGTCGTCCTCTGGCCCTACATCCATTCGCTGGAGATCTACACCTGCCCGTCGGACCCGAAGCGGCACCTGCGGGGCGTAGAGGTGACCGGCGAGCAGGGGCTCCACCAGGTCGGGCTGCTCAACGCTCCGCCGGAGAGTTACGCCCTGAACGTGGTCCTGTTCCGGACGGCCGACGACCTCCGCCGACAGGCCGGCTGCACGTGGGGGACGGCGGGCGACGCCCCCGACTTCAACGGTCTCCAGTCGTGCACGACCGTGGCGGAGCAGCGTCGGCAGTTCCCCCAGTGGCCGAAGGTCATTCTCTTCTTCTGCGGGGCCTCCGGCCAGACGGTCGGCAGCCAGTTCAACGTGCCGTTCCGGAAGAGCGGCCTCGTGGAGCGGTGGGAGTGGCACCCGCGGCCTGCGTCGGAGGCGTTCGCCGACGAGGAGGGCATCGGCTCGAACTACCTGTTCGCCGATGGTCGAGTGGAGTATCACGATCGGCTGCCCTCCCCCGCCGAATGGGGATACGACCTCGGCCCGGGGGCGGAGGCCGGGCCCGACCGTCCTTGACAGCCCCAGCCGGGCGGTCCTAGGATGGCCGGCCGCTCGCACACCCCTCAAAACCTCAAGTGACCAAACGGACGAGCCGATGGCGCGGAAAGAACAGGGCCGGGTCCCCCAGCGCATCCTCCGCGGCCGGAGGCCGCGCCCCGCCTTCACCCTGGCCGGCCGCTCCTACCGCCTGGAGAGGACGCTGAAACAGGACTTCTTCGCGGCCACGGGCCGCTACGTTGGGCCGGACGGCGAGCGGGTCGTCCTGAAGCATTACCACACGGAGCCGTGGCTGGGGTGCCCCCTGGCGTGGGCGGGCCGGCTCATGGCCGCCCGCGAGGTCCGGCACTACCGGCTCCTCCAGGACACAGGCGGCGTGCCGAGGCTCCTCGGCCGCGTCGGACGGACCGCCTTCGTCCATGCCTGGGTCGAGGGCACCGACCTGCTGGACCGCCGCGACCCGGTGCCGGACGACTTCTTCGACCGCCTCGACGGGTTGGTCGCGGCGATGCACCGCCGGCAGATGGCGTACGTGGATATGAACAAGCCCGATAACGTCCTGGCGTCGGCGGACGGTCGACCGAGGCTCATCGACTTCCAGATTGCCTGGGCGCCGCGGCTGGACCGGGGCTTGCTCCGCAGCCCGAAGCGGCGGCTGCTCGCCCTGCTCCAGGAGGCCGACCGGTACCACGTGCGGAAACTCAAACGCCGCCTCCGGCCGGACCTGATGACGCCCGCCGAACGTGCCGCCGCCAGGGAGCCGCCCTGGTTCCTCCGGTTGCACCGCCTGGTCGGGGCGCCCCTGCGGGACCTTCGCCGGAGGTTCCTGCAATGGGTGGGCGCCCGGTAGGTGTGTGTGGGGCGACTCGCCACGGTCGGCGGGCCGGGGCGGCCAGCGGACATTTCGCCGAAACCGAATGGTGCGCGGGACAGGATTTGAACCTGCAAGGCCGTTGGGTTGGCCACCAGCACCTCAAGCTGGCGTGTCTGCCATTTCCACCACCCGCGCACGTTCCACTTATAGAGTACCGCTGACGGCCGCTCTGTCAAGTCCCCAGCGTACCATGTCATCTCGACCGAGTCCCCGGCCTCGCGTGAGTGAGTGAGGCCGGGGCGAGCGGAGAGACCTCGCCTCGACTGTGATTCATAAGACCCAAACGACCACGGCGAGATTCCTCGACTCGGCCCTTGAGGGCCTCGCTCGGAATGACACCTTTGCCCCGGGCGGCGGGGCGCCGCCGCGTGCTCGCCGTTGACGTGCGGCTCCCCATCCGCCATGATGTCCGACATGGCACTGAAACTCGTCATCTTCGACCTGGACGGCACGCTAGTGGCCTCGCCGCTCGATTTCGACGCCATCCGCCGCGAGATCGGCCTGCCCGACGGCCGGCCCATCCTGGAGGCCCTGGACCATCTGGCCCCGGCCGACCGGGCCCGGGCCGAGAGCGTCATCGACCGGCACGAGGCGGAGGCGGTCCGGGCGTCGCGTCTTCTGCCCGGGGCCGCGGACCTGGTGGCCTGGCTGCGGGCGCGCGGCCTGAAGGTGGCGCTGCTGACGCGGAACAGCCGGGCCAGCGTCCGGGCGGCCGCCCGCCGGCACGGCCTGGCGTTCGACGCCGCCGTCACCCGCGAGGACCACGAGCCGAAACCCTCGCCCCGCGGCGTCCGGCACCTGATGGAGGCGTGCGGCGCCCGCGCCGCCGAGACCGTCCTGGTGGGCGACTTCCGCTTCGACGTCGAGGCCGGCGCGGCTGCGGGCGTCTGCACGGTCGCCGTCACGGCGGCGCCGACCGACTGGTCCGCCGAGGCGACGTGGCGGGCGGCGGACCTGGCCGCCGTCCGCAACATCCTGGCGGGTCTCCTGGAGGACGAATGAGCGTTGGCCTGTGTGTGCGCGGCGGGTCTCCGCACCCGCCGCGCAGCGTCTCAGAACCCCCTCTCCCTTGATGGGAGAGGGAGATGGACGAACCTTGCCGCCCTCGGCCGCTGCATCTATAATCGCCGCCACGACCCGGCGCCGCAGCAGCACAGGCGCGCGGGCCGGCGCGTCCCTTCGAGCGAGGTCCCATGCTGCCGCTGGCAAACATCCTGGCCCGGCCGATTCGCACGGCCGTCAGCATCCTGGCGGTCGGCGTGGGCGTGGCGCTGTTCCTGGTGCTGGTGGGACTGACGAGCATGCTGGACGAGATCGCCCGCCGCACTACCCGCGTGGAGGCCCACCTGATGGTCTGGCCGGCCTCCGACCAGGTGGTCGTCAGCGGGGGCCTGCCGGCCGAGAAGGTCGAGAAGGACCTGGAGAGCATCCCGGGCGTCGCCCGCGCCATTCCCGTGCTCCGCTGGCCGCTGAAGATGGCCGGCCGGGTCCAGAACGTGTACGGCATCCGTCCGTCGGACTGGCCGGCGTTCGCGGCGGCGGACCAGGTGGTGTCGGGCCGGCCCCTGGAGGGCGGCGACGAGATGGTCATCGACACCCGCCTGGCCGAGGCCGGCGGGTTCGCCGTCGGCCAGACCGTCGAGCGGTGGGGCCGGTCGTACCGGATCGTGGGCATCGCGCGGGAGGGAGTGGCCGGCCGCGTCTTCATGCCCATCGACACGGTGGGCGAGGCGCTCCAGCAGAGGAGCCGGCGGGCCTCGTTCTTTTACGTGCGGGCGGCGGACCCGCGACAGGTGGAATCCGTGCGGGAGGCCATCGGCCGCCGCGGCCTCAACGTCTTCACGATGGACGAGTTCTACGACGTGCTCGCATCCAGTTTCGTCGATATGGACAAGGTCATCGCCGCGGTCGTGTTCGTGGCCGGCTTCGTCTGCTTCCTGGTCATCCTGCTCACCGTGTACACGATGGTGATTGAGCGGACGCGGGAGATCGGCATCCTGAAGGGCATCGGGGCGTCCCGGCTCCAGGTGTTCGGCCTGGTGCTGGCCGAGGCGGGGCTGATTGCGGCGGGCGGCATCGCAGCCGGGTTCATCCTGACCTGGGGCGCCCGGGCCGTCATCCTGCACGTTCAACCGCTGTGGACGGTGGCGATTCCGCCGGTCCGGCACGCATGGGCCGCCCTGCTCGCCGCCGGCGGCACCCTGCTCGGGGCGCTGCACCCGGCGGCCCGCGCCGCCCGCCAGGACCCCGTCGAGAGTTTGCGGGAGGAGTAGGATGGGGGGAGGGGCTTCGCCGACGTTGAGACTCCGACGGAACGTCGACGGCAAGGCCCGGGATCTCCCTCTCCCTTGACGGGAGAGGGCTGGGGTGAGGGTGAATGCCGGGAATCGCAGCCCCGATCCCCCCTCACCCTACCCTCTCCCACCAGGGGAGAGGGATGAAAAAAAGCAAAATGAATTGGGACGAAAGCGAGGCGTCCAAACAGCGCCATGCCCCCCATCATCGAAACGCACAACCTGACGAAGGTGTACGCGAGCGACGGCGTCGGGACGCCGGCCCTCCGCGGCGTGGACCTGGCGGTCGAGGCCGGCGAGTTCGTCTCCATCATGGGTCCGAGCGGGTGCGGCAAGAGCACGCTGCTGTATCTGGTGGGCCTGCTGGCAAGGCCGACCCGCGGCACGGTCCGCATCGGCGGGCAGGACACCGCCGCCCTCGGCGAGGGCGGGCGGACCCGGCTGCGGCGCCGGCACATCGGGTACGTCTTCCAGCGGTTCAACCTTCTGCCGACGCTACCGGCCGAGGAGAACGTCGCCCTGGCGCTGCGGCTGCGGGGCGAGCGGCCGGGCGCAGCCCCACGGGAGATGCTCGCGGCCGTCGGACTGGACGAGAAGCGGCGCCGCCGGCCGGGCCAATTGAGCGTCGGCGAACAGCAGCGGGTGGCCCTGGCCCGGGCCCTGGTGACCCGGCCGACCGTCCTCCTGGCAGACGAGCCGACGGGCAACCTCGACTCGAAGGCCTCGGAGCGGGTGATGGACCTGGTGGAGCGGCTGCACCGGGAGCGCGGGCAGACGGTCGTCCTGATCTCGCACGACGCCCAGGTGGCCGGGCGGGCCGACCGCCTCATAAGGATGCGCGATGGCCGACTCCTCCACGCCTGACGCCGCCGAGGACCCGCGGGGCCTGCACCTGGCGCGGCACGAGCGGTTGAGCCTCGTGTCCTGGTTCGTCCCGTTCGCGCTGCTGATGGCCCTGGTGGGCGGGGTGTACCTGGTGGGCGGGGAGGGATCGACGGCGGCAGGCCTGGCGATGCTGTTCGCGTACCTGAGCCTGGCGTGCACGTTCCTGCCCCTGCCGACGGCGTGGATCGTCATCTGGGCAGCGGCGCCGGCGGCGAAGGGCGGCCTGGGGCTGGATCCGTGGGTCGCCGCGAGCGTCGGGGCGGCCGGCACCGCCGTCGCCAACATGCACGATTATTATCTCCTTACGTTCCTGTATCGATATCAGGCGATGCGACGGATTCGGACGACGGGCTTCTACCGCCGCTTCGCCGACTGGTACAAACGGGCGCCGTTCGGGACGCTGGCGGCGGCGTCGTTCCTGCCCATCCCGGTGGACGTGGTGCGGCTGCTGGCCATCAGCGAGGGATACAGCCGATGGCGGTTCGCCCTGGGGTCGCTCGTCGGCCGCTGGCCGCGGTACCTGCTGTTCGCGATCCTGGCGGACGCATTCGAACTGGGCTGGCAATGGGTCGTGGGCGTACTGGGGGCGACGGCGTGCCTGGGCCTGTGGCGGGGCCTGCCGCCCATCCTCCGCCGCATTCGCAACCTCGGCCGTGAGCGAGATGATATGGAAAAGGAGACATCAGAATGAAACGTTGTGTGTTTCTCCTGACCTGCACCGCCGCGTGCCTGGCTTGCGCGGCGGCGGCTCCGGCCGGTGAGGCGGCCGAGGCGGCCAAGCGTCTGCCCGCCGAGGTCGAGCGGGTCCTCGACAGGATGGAAGCCGCGGGGAAGGCCATCCGCACCCTTCGCGCCCGGTTCGACTACGAACTCAACCAGACCCTGTACGAAGACATCCGCAAACGCCGCGGCCGGCTGGCATACGCGGCGCCGAACCGGCTGCGGTTCGCGTTCACCGACCGGCCGAAGGAAACGTTCGTCTTCGACGGGCGTAGCGTGTACCACGTGAAGCCATCCACGCGGCAACTCATCCTGTGGGAGATGCGGACGGAAGAGGAGCCGCCCGTCGAGACGCTCGCGCTCGGCAAGACACCGTTTCCCCTGCCGTTCGGCCAGAAGAAGGCGGCGGTGCTGAAGCATTTCCGCGTCCGCCGCCACGTCGAGGCCGAGAACAAGGACCCGAAGAAGCGGACGGTCCTGGCCCTCGTGCCGAAGAAGGGCACGACGCTCGCCCAGGATTACACGCGCATTCTCCTGTGGATCGACACCGGGCGCTGGATGCCGACGCGGGCCCGGCTGCTGGACACCAGCGAGAACATCACGACCGTGGACTTCCACCACATCGAGACGAACGTGGAGGTGAAGGACAAGGCGTTCGCCCGGCCCGAGGTGCCGGACGACTGGGAAGTCGTGGAGCACCGGAAGGCGGATGCGGAGGGGAAGCAGGGGCAGAGGTAACCCTGTCTGTCATTCTGAGCGCAGCGAAGAATCTCGCCGTGCGCACCGCCAACAACGACGACCACGGCGAGATTCCCAGCCGACTCGGCTGCGCCTCGCTCAGGGCAGGCTTCGTCGCGGCCCGCCTCCGGCGGGTAAACTTCGCCGCTCCTCAGAATGACATCCTCTTCAACCCCCGCCGGCCCATTTCACCTTGATGGCCTCGGCCTGGCGCTTGAGGGTCTCGGGGTCGGACTCGCCGGCCGGCCAGCGGTAACCCAGGCCGTCGTCCGGCACGCGGGGAATGAAGTGGACATGGACGTGTCCGACGGCCTGGCCGGCCACGCGCCCGTTGTTCTGGAGGACGTTGAGACCGTCGGCGCCCATGGCCTCCCGTACCGCCCGGGCCAGGGCGGGAACGTGCCGGCCGAGGTGGGCGGCCTCGTCCGGCGGCATCTCCCAGATGGACTCGTAATGCTTCTTGGGGATGAGAAGCGTGTGGCCGTCGGCAAGCGGGCCAATGTCCATGAAGGCCAAGCACGCCTCGTCCTCCCAGACGCGGGTGCAGGGAATCTCGCCGGCGGCAATCTTGCAGAAGATGCAGTCTTCGGGCATGGGGGGCTCTCCTCAAGCAGGTTGGCCAACGCGCCCGAACGGCCTTGGCCGCCGGCGCTGCAACGTCGCCGCGGTGCACCGATCGCCGCGAGGGAAGCCGGACTCGCGCCGGGGCGGAGCCGGGGGGGCTACTCTTCAGCCTTTTCGGTCTCGCGTTTTTCGACGAGTTCGAGGCGGCACAGTTGAGTGCCGTCGCCGACGCGGTGGCGTCCGAGTTTGGCGATGCGGGTGTAGCCGCCGGGCCGGTCGGCGAAGCGCGGGGCCACGTCCTGGCAGAGTTTCCTGGCGGCGTCCTCGTCCTGGAGGCGGGAGGCCACGCATCGCCGGGCCTGGAGGGTCCCCCTGCGGGCGATGGTGATGAGGCGTTCGACAAACCGGCGGGCCTCCTTGGCCTTGGGAACGGTGGTGGTGACGGCCTCGTGTCGGATGAGGGCGCAGGCGAGGCTCCGCAAGGTGGCGGTGCGATGGCTGCCGGTCCGGCCGAGTTTGCGTCCCTGCTTCAGGTGCCGCATGTCAACTACTCCCTCCGCCGCCAGCGGTGACGCCTTCCAGGTCCATGCCGAGGCTGAGCCCGAGGTCGGCCAGTTTGCGTTTGACCTCGCGTAGACTCGTCTTTCCGAAGGAGGGGATGGCCAGCAGGTCGTCCTCGCCGAGGCGGACCAGTTGGCCGACGGTCATGATGTTGTCGGACTCGAGGCAGTTGGCCGCCCGGATGGAGAGATTGAGATCGCTAATGGGGGTGGCGAGTTTGCGTTCGAGTTCCGAGACGTATTCCTCGGGGGCGGCCTCTTCGGCTTCCGGGGCTTCCACGGCGGCGATCTCCTCGCCGGGCTGGAAGTACTCGACGAACGGATTGAGATGCTTCCGCATAATCTTGGCGGCCTCGACCAGGGCCATGTCGGGCGAGACCGTGCCGTTCGTCCAGACCTCGAGCACGAGGCGATCATAGTTGGTCCGCTGGCCGACGCGGGTATCCTCGGTGCGGTAGCGGACGCGTTCGACGGGCGAGAAGTGGCTGTCGATGGGAATGTGGCCGATCTCCTGGTCGCCCTCCGGGGTGTTGGTTTCGGCGTCGACGTATCCGCGGCCCTTCTCGATGCGCAACTCCATTTCCAGATGGGTGTCTTTCGAGAGGGTGCAGACGACGTGCTCGGGGTTGAGGACCTCGACGTTGGGGTCGGTCTGGATCATGCCGGCCGTCACGGGGCCCGCCTGGTCGGCTTCGAGGGAGACGGTGCGCGGTTCGGCCCCTTCGAGACGGATGACAAGCCCCTTGATGTTGAGGATAACGTCGGTGACGTCCTCGATGACGCCATCGATGCTGGAGAACTCGTGGAGGACGTTCTCGATCCGGACCCCGGTGACCGCGGCGCCCTCGAGGCTGGAGAGGAGAATGCGCCGGAGGCTGTTCCCGATGGTCACGCCGAACCCGCGTTCGAAGGGTTCGGCGACGAACCGCCCGTAGGTGGGTGTCCCGGCGGCTTCGTCCGAGACGACGCGCGTGGGGAGTTCGAGCCCCTTCCATCTGATCCGCATCACGATTGTGGCCTCCTCGCCTATGGGCTATCGGCTGCAGAACTCGACAATCAGTTGCTCGTTGATCTGGATGGAGACGTCGTCACGGGTGGGCAGCGCCTTGACCTCGCCGCGAAATCGTTCCGGGTCGGCCTCGAGCCACTCGGGCACGACGCGGTCTTCCTCGGCCTCGATGTAGCCCCGGACCAGGTCGCGGCTGGTTTTGTGGTCGCGTATCAGGATGACGTCGCCGACCTCCACCTTCTGGCTCCCGACGCCGGCCCGCCGGCCGTTCACCTGCACGTGGCCGTGCAGGACGAGTTGGCGGGCGGCTTTCCGGCTGGGCGCGAAGCCCAACCGGTAGACGACGTTGTCGAGCCGGCGCTCCATCAGGACGAGCAGCCGTTCCCCGGTCGACCCCTTGCCGCGCGCCGCCTCCTCGTAGAAGCGCCGAAACTGCTTTTCGAGCAATCCGTAATACCAGCGCAGTTTCTGCTTTTCGCGCAGCCGCAGACCGTATTCGCTCTGGCGTCGGCGTCGCCAGAAGTGCATGCCGGGCGGCTTGCTGCGCCACCGTTTCTCGATGGGGCACTTGCGGGTCTCGCACCGCAGCCCCTTGAGATAGAGTTTCATGCCGGCCCGTCGGCAGCGTCGGCAGACCGGTCCAGTATATCGACCCATACGTTCCTCCAGCCTAGGCCCGTCAGACGCGTCGGCGTTTGGGCGGGCGACATCCGTCATGCGGGATGGGGGTGGCGTCCTCGATGGCGGTCACCTTCAGGCCGGCCGCCTGCAACGCCGTGATGGCCGACTCCCGCCCGGACCCCGGTCCGCGGACCCGGACCTCGACCTCGCGCATCCCCATCTTCATGGCCTTCTCGGCGCACGCCTCTGCGGCCCGCTGGGCCGCGAACGGCGTGGACTTTCGGCTCCCCTTGAAGCCGATAGTGCCGGCGGAATCGTGGCACATGACGTTCCCCGCCGGGTCGGTGATGGTGACGATCGTGTTGTTGAAGGTGGCCTTGACGTGGGCGATGCCCTTGGCCATCCCACGCCGGGCCTTGCGTTTCTTCTTCCGCTTCGCCATAGCCTCTCCGTCCGATTGCGGGCCCCGGGGCGCCGTCCCGCCCGCGGCGGGGTTGGCGGTCCCGTCCCGGTTTTATCGCAGTTCCTTGACGCCTTTCTTCCCGGCCACGGTCTTTCGCGGCCCCTTGCGGGTACGGGCGTTGGTCCGCGTCCGCTGGCCTCGCACGGGCAGCCCGCGGCGGTGACGCCGGCCGCGGTAACACCCGATGTCCCGCAAGCGGGCGATGTTCTGGAGCACCTGCCGCCGCAGCGCCCCCTCGATAACGTGACTGCGGTCGAGGATGGTGGCGATGCGGCCGATGTCATCCTCGGTCAGGTTCTTCATGCGGGCCTCGGGATTGATGCCCGCCTCCTCACAGATGTTCATGGCGCTGGCCTTGCCGATCCCGTGGATGGCCGTCAGCGCCACCCAGGCGACCTTGTCGGCCGGCACGTCGACGCCGGCGATTCGCGGCATGGTCTATTTCCTCCTTGCTTTCATTTTCTGGCGCTGCTTGTGGCGGGGATTGGTACAGATGACCCGCACCACGCCGTGACGGCGCACGATCTTACAGTTCTCGCAAATCCGTTTGACGCTGGTTCGTACTTTCATTGCCCGACACCTCGTCTGCGCGTTCGGCGCAGCCGACTCAGCCCGTCCGGTAGACGATGCGGCCCTTGGTCAGGTCGTAGGGCGAGAGTTCCACCGTGACCTGGTCGCCGGGCAGGATGCGGATGTAATGCATCCGCATCCGCCCGGACATGTGGGCCAGCACCTTGTGGCCGTTCTCCAGTTCCACCCGGAACATGGCGTTCGGCAGCGCCTCGGTAACGGTTCCCTCCATGCGGATGACGTCCTTGGCCATGATGTTGGACTCATCCTCCCGTTTCGGGTTCGGTCCATCGCGTCAGCGGGTCGCACCCGTCGCGGCGGACCACGAACGTATCCTCAAAATGGGCGCACGGCCGGCCGTCGGCGGTGACGACGGTCCATCCGTCGTCGGCTTCCCGGACGTTTCGCCGTCCCAGGTTGACCATGGGCTCGACGGCCATGGTCATATTCTCGACGATGAGGAAATCGTCCCGCATCATGCTGCGTCCGACGTAGTTCGGCACACGGGGTTCCTCCCACATGCTTCGGCCGATGCCGTGCCCTACGTACTCCCGCACGATGGAAAAGCCGGCACCCGTGACACAGTCCTCCATCTGGCCGGCGACGGCGGACCAGAACAGTCCCGGCCGCGCCTCGCGGCGGGCGATCGCCAGCGCCTCTTCGGTCACCTCCAGCAGCCGGCGGACCTGTGGCGGCACGTCGCCGACGGCGAAGGTCCGGGCCGCGTCGCCGCACCATCCATCCTTCTCCACACCGACGTCGACGCTGACGATGTCGCCCTCGGCCAGCCGGCGCGGCCCCGGGATGCCGTGCACCAGTTCCTCGTTGACCGAGACACAGATGTTGCCCGGGTAGGCGTCTCCGCTGCGCGGGTGCGGCTGTCCGTGGAACAGCGCCGTACCGCCGCGCTCGCGGATGATTCGGAGGGCCTCGGCGTCGAGGTCGGCGGTGGCGACGCCGGGCTCGGCCATCCGCTGGAGCCGGACGAGCACCTCGCCGACGATCCGGCCAGCCGCCCGCATCTTCTGGATGTCCTCGTCGCGCTTGGGGCGGATGCTCATGCCGGGCCGACCGTCTCAGCCGTCCTGTGTCTGTGCGTCCACTTGTTCAAAGAGCCGGCGCCGGACCTCCTCCGGCGTGCCGCTGCCGTCCACGCGTACCAACAGGCCGCGAGCCTCGTAATAGGCGATGAGCGGGGCCGTCGCCTCCTCGTACGTGGCAAGGCGCCGGCGGACGGTCTCGGGCCGGTCGTCCTCGCGCGAGACGAGGTCGGCGCCGCAGGCGTCGCACTTCCCCTCGGTTTTGGGCGGGATGTGCTCGGTGTGGTACGCCCGTCCGCACACGGGGCACACCCGCCGGCCGCTCATCCGCCGAACGATCACCTCCGGGTCCACCGAGAGGTACACGACCGCATCCAGCGTGTTGCCCTGCTCCTGAAGAGCCTCGTCCAGGGCCCGCGCCTGGGGCTCGGTCCGCGGAAAGCCGTCCAGCAGCCAGCCGTGGCGGCAATCGTCGGCCCGGAGCCGCTCGACCACGGCCCGGACGGTGATCTCGTCGGGCACCAGGTCGCCGGCGTCCAGGTATTCCCTAATCCGCCTGCCGAGGTCGGTCTCGCCGGCAATCTCGGCGCGGAAGATGTCGCCGCTCGAGACGTGCGGGATGCCGTACCGCTCGGCGGCCTGCTTGGCCTGGGTTCCCTTTCCTGCGCCGGGCGGCCCCATGAAGACGAGTCGCACGCGAGCGGCTCCTTTCCGGTTCTCGATCGTCTCTACGGGGGCGGGCGCCATCCCGCCGTCCTCTTTTCCTGTCCGGCCTCGCCCCGCACGGAGGGCATCCCCGGCCGGCTCCGAACCCGGCCCGTCAGCCGCGGCGTCCCTTGACGCGTCCAGCGGCCAGGAAACCCTCGTAATGGCGCATGACCAGGTGCGATTCGATTCGCTGCACCAGGTCCAGGGCCACGCTGACGATAATCAGGAGGCCCGTCCCGCCCAGGAAGCCGGTCATCAGCATGCTGACATCCGTGACTCTGCTGACGACGACGGGCAGGATGGCTACGACCGCCAGGAATGCTGCCCCCACGTACGTGATGCGGTTGACGACGCGTTCGAGGTAATCGGCGGTGCGTTTGCCCGGCCGCATCCCCGGCACGAAGTTGCCGCGATCACGGAGATTATTGGCGATCTCGCGGGGCTGGAAGGTAATGGCCGTCCAGAAGTAGCAGAACACGAAGATCAGCGCCACATACGCCAGCATGTGAATCAGTTGGCCGTACGTGAACGCCTCCTGCAATTCCTGCACCACCGGCCAGAGCCAGGCCCAGGACGACTCTTCGGGGTTGCTGGGCACGGCCCTCGCGAGGGCTCTGAACAGATACATCGGCAGATAAAGCAGACTGGAGGCGAAGATGACAGGGATGACGCCGGCCTGGTTCACCCGCAAGGGCAGGTACTGCCGCTGACCGCCGTACATCCGCCGGCCTCGCGTGTGCTTGGCCTGCTGGATGGGAATCCGCCGCTGCGCCTGCGTGATCAGGACGACGCCGATAATCACGCCGACGAACATGACCAGGATGAGAAAGACCGTTTCGATGCCGATCTTGCCGACCCCGCCGGCGAAGCCCAGGAACTCGATGGTGGCATTCTGGTACAGATACTGGGCCACGGCCGGCAGGCGGTCCACGATGCCCGCCATGATGATCAGGCTGATGCCGTTGCCGATGCCGTACTCGTCCACCAGTTCACCCAGCCACATGAGAAGAATGGTTCCGCCGGCCATGGCCACAACGCACACCAGGTAATACATGACGGGGCTGACGCCGCCGCCGCGCCACTGGGCGTCAGCCAGGCTCTGCCCGGGCACGTAACTGCCCACCCGGGCGATGAAGGAGGCCTGAATCAGACACAGGAGCACCGTGAGGTAGCGGGTGTACTCGTTGATTTTTCGCCGGCCGCTCTCCCCCTCCTTGGCGAGTTTCTCCAGCGCCGGTACCGCCTGGGTCAGCAGCTGGAGGATGATGGAGGCACTGATGTACGGCATGATGCCGAGGGAGAAGAGGAACGGCCCGAAACTGCCTCCCGTGATTCGGGCGATGAAGTTCAGGTACCCGCCCAGGCCGGCGCCTCCGCCGGCCCCGGCCTCTTCTTCGGCGGCCACCAGGGCATTCAGGTACTCCGGGTGCGTGCCCGGAATCGGCATGTACATGCCGACCCGGTAGACGGCGATGATGAGGATCGTGAAGAGGATTTTCCTCCTCAGATCCGGGATCTTGAAGACGTTGACAAGCGAGCCGATCACGCCTCAATCACCTCCGCCTGGCCGCCCGCCCCTTCGATGCGTTCCCGGGCCGAGGCGCTGAACGCGTGCGCCCGGACCGTGAGCGCCTTCGTCACCTCGCCGCGACCCAGGATCTTGACGCGGCGGTCGCGGCCCTTCACCAGACCCGCCTCGCGCAGCCGGGCCGGGTCGACCTGCGTGCCCTTGCGGAACCGGTTCAGGGCCTCGACGTTGACCACGGCCACGGGGTCGGCGAAGCGGACGTTGGAGAACCCGCGTTTGGGCAGCCGACGGAACAGGGGCATCTGGCCGCCCTCGTACGTCGGGGCACGGGCGTAGCCCGACCGCGACTTGGCGCCCTTGTGCCCCCGTCCGCAGGTCTTGCCCGTGCCGGTGCCGATGCCCCGGCCGACGCGTTTTCTCCGTCGGCGACGGCGGGCGCTTTGTTTGACGTCGCTGAGGTTCACGTCTGTTCCTCGTCCTGGTCGGTGTCGGCCGACTGGTCAGCCTCGTGGGGGCCGTGCCGAGCTTCGGGCTCGGGTTCCGGCGGAGGGGGAGGGCTGGGAGCAGCCTCACGAACCTCCCCGGTTTCGGCGACTTCGTCGGTGGCCACGGCCACGTCCGCCTCGGAGGTAGTCCGGGCGGCCGCCTCATCCGGGGTCTCGGCCGGCTTCTCGGCGGCGGGCTCCGGCGGGGGTTGAGCGGCCTTTTCGGCGGCGCGTTCGGCGGCCTCGGAACCGCCCAGTTCCTCGGCCGGCACGCCCCGAAGCCGGGCCACCTCGCGGGCATCCTTCAGTTTCATCAGGCCGTCCATGGCAGCCTTGACGAGGTTGACCGGGTTGTTCGACCCCAGCGACTTGGTCAGGATGTTCCGGATCCCGACCATCTGGCAGACGGCCCGGACGCCGCCGCCGGCGATGACGCCCGTGCCGGGACCCGCCGGCCGCATGAACACCCGCGCTGCGCCGAAGCGTCCGGTGACGGCATGGGGGATGGTGTCGCCCCGGAGGGCGACGCGAACGAGGTTCTTTTTGCCCTCGGCGATGCCCTTCTCGACGGCCGGGGGCACCTCGTTCGCCTTCCCGTAGCCGAGGCCCACGCGACCCTTGCGGTCGCCGACGACCGTCAGCGCGCTGAAACTGAACCGCCGGCCGCCCTTGACAACCTTGGCGGACCGGTTGATATTGACGACGGTGTCCTGGAGGTCGCCTTCCTCGCCGAAGAACTTCTTGTTCTCGTCCGATTTCGCCACGCGTGGTTCCCTTGCCTGGGTCCGTCCTCAGAATCGGAGTCCGGCCTCGCGAGCGGCCTCGGCCAGGGCCTTGACCCGTCCGTGAAACTTCCTGCCGCCGCGGTCGAAGCGGACGGCCTCGACGCCGGCCTGCCTGGCCCGCTCGGCCAGGAGCCGGCCGACCCTGGCGGCGGCGTCGCGGTTGCCGGTGGAGGCGACTTCGTCGTGGACCTCCTTGCTGAGCGTGCTGGCCGAGGCCAGCGTCCGCCCGGACAGATCGTCGACCACCTGCGCGTACATGTGCTTGAGGCTGCGGTAGACGCTGAGGCGGGGACGGTTGGGCGTGCCGAGGACCTTCCGCCGCACGTGCCGTTTCCGCCGCTCGAGCCTCGACCGTTTGTGCCTGACGCCGGTCATGCCTTATCCCTTGAAGGAGCGGTCTTACGTGGCCCCGGTCACGAAGGTCTTGCCGGCCTTTCGGCGAATCTGCTCGCCGACGTACCGGAATCCCTTGCCGAGGTACGGCTCGGCGGGCCGGAGGTGCCGGATCTCGGCGGCGAACTCGCCGACCTGCTGCTTGTCGCACCCCTTGACGAAGAAGCGGGCCGGCGTGTCGTTGCCGCGGGTGTTCGGCGTCTCGATCTCGACCTCGATGCCGGCTGGAATCGCCTTCCGGACCGGGTGCGCCATACCGAACTGGAACACCAGCGCCTGCCCCTCCTGCTGGACCGAGTACCCCGTGCCGTACAATTCCAGCCCGCGGCGGTAGCCCCGGGTGACCCCCTCGACCATGTTGGCGATGAGCGACCGCGTCAAGCCGTGCAGGGCCCTGTTGCGGCGCTGATCGTCGGGCCGCTCGACGCGGACCTGGCGGGCCTCCTCGTCGATGGTCACCGTCACGCCGAACGGGTGCTCCCACTGGAGCCGGCCCAGGGGCCCCTCCACGCGGACGGTCCGGTCCTGGAGGGCGACCGTGACGCCGTCGGGCACGGGCACGGGCTGTTTTCCGATACGAGACATTCCACGATGCTCCGGCTCTGGACGAAGCGTCACCAGATTCTGCACAGCAGTTCGCCGCCCACGTGGAGTCGGCGGGCCTGGCGGTCGCTGAGGACGCCGCGGCTGGTGGTGTAGATGCCCACGCCCAGCCCGCCGAGGACGGGCTCGATGTCGTCGGCCTTACGATAGATGCGTCGGCTGGGCTTGCTGCCGCGCTCCAGATGGGTCAGCACGTCCTCGCCGTCCGGCCCGTACTTCAAGTGGACGCGGATGAGTCCCTGCCGGCCGTCCTCGATTTCGTCGAAACCTTGGATGTAGCCCTCGGCTCGCATCACCTGGAGCACACCGCGCACCGTACCCGACGCCAGCACGTCGACGGCGCCCCTGTGTCGCTGGAGGGCGTTACGGATACGGGTCAGCATGTCGGCGATGGTGTCCTTGTTCACCGGCCAAATCTCCCTGCGGCTGCTACCACGATGCCTTACGGACGCCGGGAATCTGCCCCTTGTGCGCGAGTTCGCGGAAACAGATGCGGCAGATGCCGAACTTGCGGTAGACGCTTCTGGAGCGTCCGCACAGTTCGCACCGTCGGACGCGGCGGGTCATGAACTTCGGTTCGCTTTTGGCCTTCAGTCGCTGGGCTTTGGTGGCCATGGCGTCTCCGCACAAATCAGTCCTCGCGCCGGAAGGGGAACCCGAGGCCCTCCAGGAGGGCCCGCGATTCCTCGTCCGATTGGCTGTTCGCAATCGCGATCGTAATGTTCATCCCCTGCTGGTACTGGACGTCGTCGACGCTGATCTCGGGGAAGACCAATTGCTCCGAGACGCCCATGGAGTAGTTGCCCCGGCCGTCGAAGGCGTCCGGCGACATGCCCCGGAAGTCACGGATGCGCGGCATGGCCAGGTTGATGAGCCGGTCCAGGAACTCGTACATCCGCGTCCCTCGCAGTGTGACCTTGCACCCGACGGGCACGCCCGCACGAATCTGGAACGCCGAGACGCTCTTGCGGGCCTTCGTGACGGCCGGCCGCTGACCCGTGATCCGGGCCAGGTCGTCCATGGCGGCCTGGAGACGTTTCGGCTCCTCTCGTGCCCGTCCCAGGCCCATGGAGACGACGATCTTCTCCAGCCGGGGCAGGCTGTGGACGTTGGTCCGGCCCAGGCGCTGGCGCAGCGCCGGCACGAGTTCCTCGCGATATCGTTGGCGCAGTCGGGCCATGGTCCCTACACTTTCCCAAGGTCCGCGCCGCAGGCCCGGCAGACGCGGTGCTTGGTCCCGTCCTCGTCGATGCGGACGCCCACGCGGACGCCCTTGTCACACTTGGCGCAGACGATGCGGAGATTCGAGAGATCGACCGGGGCCTCGATTTCCAGGCGTCCGCCCTGCGGATGCCGCCGCGACCGCCGCAGGTGCTTGTACACGCGGTTGACGCCCTCGACGATGGCCTGGCGTTTGCGGGGGTCAACGCGGAGCACGCGGGCGCGGACCCCGCGGTCCTCGCCGGTCATCACCTCGACCGTGTCGTCGCGCCGAACGTGCATCGGATCTCCCGGTTCTTCTATACGACCTCGCTGGCGAGCGAGACGATTCGCATGAACCGTTTTTCCCTGAGTTCGCGGGCCACGGCGCCGAACACCCGCGTGCCGCGCGGATTCCCGTCGCGGTCGACCAGAACGACGGCGTTGCGGTCGAACCGAACGAACGAGCCGTCCGGCCGGCGCGTGGGATACTTCGTGCGGACGATGACGCAGCGGACGAGTTCGCCCTTCTTGGCCTCGCCGCTCGGCACCGCCCTCTGGACCGAGCCGACGACGAGGTCGCCGATGCCGGCGGTGGCCCGCGTGTAGCCGCCCCGGCGGGTGGACCCGCCGAGCACGCGGATGGCCCGGACGGTCCGCGCGCCGGTGTTGTCGGCCACGTCGAGCACACTCTGCATCTGGATCATCGGTGTCTTCTCCGGGTGTCTACGTCCCCGGCGGCGAGTCTGTGCCGTCGGAGGCGTCCACGTCGGCCGGCTGCGTCTCGCCGGCCGTTTCTTCACTCCCTCTGCCTTGAGGGGAAAGGGAACCGGCATCCTCCATTTCGTCGGCGAGCGATTCGGCCGGGCCCGTCTCGGCCTCGGGCGGTTGGGCGGCCTGCGGCTCGGCCCGGTCGGGCGGCTGGCCCACCAGGGGCGCGCCGGGGCCCCGCTCCACGATCCGCACGAGGCGATACCGCTTGGTCTTCGAGAGAGGCCGGCAAGCCATGATCTCGACCGTGTCGCCGAGGCGGGCCTCGTCGGCCGGATCGTGGGCCGCCAGTCGCGTGTGCCGGCGGACCATCTTGCCGTATCGCGGATGCTGGAACCGCCGCATCACCTCGACGGTAATGGTCTTGTGGGCCTTGTCGCGGACGACGACGCCCCGCAGCCGATGCCGCTTGCCGCGCTTTCGCTGGGAGGCGGTCATGGCGTGGCCCTCTCCTCTGCGTCGGCCTCGGCGGCGCGGGCCAGTTCCCGCTGGCGGAGGATGGTCCGCATGCGGGCGATGTCGCGCCGGGCGGACCGCAGTTCGCTGGGCACGCCGAGTTCCTCCGTGGCCGCCTGCGTTCGCAGGTCGAAGACGCGCCGCTGGAGGGCGGCGAGTTCCTGGTGAATCTGCTCGTCGGACATATCCCGGATTTCCTGGGCCTTCATGATTTCGGTTCCATCACGTGTCGCTGCTTTGCGGCGCTCGGTTACAAACCGTGCCGCCGGCTGACCATCCGGGTGCGCAAGGGCATCTTGTGAGCCACCCGCCGGAGGGCCTGGCGGGCCAGGTCTTCCGGCACGCCGCCCAGTTCAAACAGGATGGCGCCTTCCCTGACGACGGCGACCCAGTGGTCGGGCTCGCCCTTGCCTTTGCCCATGCGGACCTCCAGCGGTTTGCTGGTGACGGACTTATGGGGGAAGATTCGGACCCACAGTTTTCCCTCGCGGTGGAGGAAGTGTGTGGCGGCGACGCGTCCGGCCTCGATCTGCTGAGCGGTAATCCAGCCGGACTCCAGCGCCTGGAGTCCCCACTCGCCGAACGCCACGAAGTTGCCGCGCTGGGCCTTCCCCTTCATCCTGCCCCGCATACTCTTGCGGAACTTAACGCGTTTGGGCATCAGCGCCATCGCCGGTCTCCTCTTGCTTTGCGGCAAGTCGCTCGCCCTTGAAAACCCAGACCTTGACGCCGATGACGCCGTAGGTGCAGTAGGCCTGGGCGAAGCCGTAATCGATGTCGCCGCGGAGCGTCTGGAGGGGGATGCTTCCGCGGCTGGTGGTCTCGGCCCGGCTCATCTCGTGGCCGCCCAGCCGGCCGGCGCAGCGGATCTTGACGCCTTTGGCGCCGGCGGCCATGGTGGCGTCGGCCGCCTGCTTCATGGTCCGGCGGAAGGAGGCCCGCTTCTCCAGTTGTTGGGCCACCTGCTCGGCCACCAGTTGGCCGCTGAGTTCCGGCTTGGTAATCTCGACGATGTTGACGGTGATGCGCCGGCCGGTCAGGTCCTCCAGTTCGCTGCGGAGGCGGTCGACCTCGGCGCCCTTGCGGCCGATGATGAGCCCCGGCCGGGCCGAGTGCAGGACGACCTTGACTTCCTCGCGGGTCCGCTCGACCTCGATCTTGGCGATGGCGGCAAAGCCGTGGTGGCGCTTGATGTAGGAGCGGATCCGCTCGTCCTCGACCAGCAGTTGACCGAACGCCCGTTTCGGGGCGTACCATCGGCTCCGCCACGGTTCGGTGATGCCGATGCGGAAGCCGGTCGGATTAATCTTCTGTCCCATGCGGGACCGCCTTTCGTCCGAGAGGTCAGGCCTCGGCCGCCTCCTCGAGTTCCACACTCAGATGACACGTGGGCCGGTGGAGAATATCCGCCCCGCCCCGCGCCCGCGGCGAGAGCCGCCTCAGCGCGGGCCCCTGGTCGGCGCGGGCGTCGGCCACATAGAGGAGTTCGAGGTCGGCCTCCTGCTCGTCGGCGTTGGCCATGGCGCTGCGGAGCAGTTTGCCGACCATCTTGGCCGCCCGGCGCGGATTGAAGTCCACCGCCCGCAGCGCCTCCTCCAGCGGCTTGCCGCGAATCATCGTCATCACCTGGCCCGCCTTCTGCGGGCTGATGCGGGCGAATCGGTGGCTCGCTCGATATCCCATCTCGTGGGGCCACTCCTCGGCCGGGCCGCCTCAAGCGGCCTCGGCCGGTTCGATTATCCGGGTCGGCCCGGCGCCGGCGTCCGCCGCCGACCGCCGTGACCACGGAACAGCCGCGTCGGCGCGAATTCGCCCAACTTATGGCCGACCATATCCTCGGTCACGAACACCCGTTCGTGCGTCTTTCCGTTATGGACCAGGAACGTCCGGCCGACGAACTCCGGCACGATGGTGCAGGCGCGGGCCCACGTCTTGATGGGTTCGCGGTCGCCTTCGCGCTCCTGCCGCTGGACCTTCCGCAGGAGTTTGGCGTCCACGTAGGGGCCTTTTTTGGTCGACCGTCCCATGGGGGGAGTTCCTGTCCGGGTTACTTTCTCTTGATTTTCACTTCGCCGTAGCGCCGGCTTCGTCGCCGGCGGATAATATGGGCGTTGGAGGGCTTCCGCCGCTTGCGTGTGCGTCCGCCCTTGGCCTGGACGCCGGTGGGGGAACAGGGCGGCCGGCCGCCGGCCCGGCGTCCTTCGCCGCCTCCCATCGGGTGGTCCACGGGGTTCATGGCCGCCCCGCGGCTGTGGGGGCGCCGGCCCTTGTGGCGTCGCCGACCGGCCTTGCCCCACCGGACGGCGCCATGGTCGGCATTGCCGACCGCCCCGACGGTGGCGCGGCAGCGGAGGAGGACGCGCCGGACCTCGCCGCTGGGCAGCGTGATGTGGGCCCACTTGCCTTCCTTGGCGCTGAGTGCGGCGCTGCGACCGGCGGCGCGGACCAGTTTGCCGCCTGAGCCGGGCCGGATCTCGATGTTATGGATCGGCAGGCCGCTGGGGATCTTCTCCAGGGGCAGGGAGTTGCCGACGCGGGGGTCGGCGTCGGGCCCGCTGAGAACGGTCTGGCCCACCTCCAGGCCCGCCGGCGCCAGGATGTACCGCTTCTCGCCGTCGGCGTAGTGCAGCAGGGCCAGCCGGGCGCTGCGGTTCGGGTCGTATTCGAGGGCGGCGACCTTGGCCGGCACGCCGTCCTTGTCGCGTCGGAAATCGACGGCGCGGTACAGTTTGCGTGCCCCCCCGCCGCGGAACCGGGCGGTGGTCTTGCCCTGGTTGTTCCGGCCGCCGGTCCGGCGGAGGCGCTTCGTCAGGCCGCGCTGCGGACGCTGCTTCGCCAGGCCCGAGAAATCCTGGACGGAGGAGCGCCTTCGGCCGGGGCTGGTCGGCTTGTGCTTTTTCGTGGCCATGCTTCGTATCTCTATTGCAGCGGCTCTCACCTGCTGCGGCGCGAGGGCGCCGCGGGTGCGGTCAGAACAGGTCAATATGATCGTCGTGATGGAGGGTGACGACGGCCTTCTTCATCCCGGCCGTCCGCCCCCGCGTGTAACGATACCGCCGCATCTTGCCGCGGCGTTTCATGGTCCGGACCTTCACGACGCGGACGTTGTAAATCCGCTCCACGGCATCCTTGATCTGGGCCTTATTGGACCGCTGATGGACCTGGAACGCGTACTGGTTCAGGTCTTCGTTCTGGATGGTGCCCTTCTCGGTGATGAGCGGCTTGATGACGACCTGGTACGGGTCCATCACGTCTTCCTTGGCTCAAGCATCGCCTCGAACGCCGGCCGCGTGAACACGAGGCGGGCCGGCCAGAGGACGTCATAGGCGTTGAGGTCGGCCACGCGGCGGACGCGTGTCCGCGGCAGGTTGCGGGCCGACTTGTAAAGCACCTCGTCGCCCGGCTGGATGACCAGCACGCACGAGCGGTCCATGCCGAGGGCCTCGAAGACGCGGGCGACCTCGCGGGTCTTCGGCTCCTTCAGGTCAAGGCCGTCCAGCACAAGAACCTCCTCGTCGCGGAGCCGGGCCAGCAGCGCGCTGTCCAGGGCGCGTCGGCGAAGTTTGCGGGGCATCCGGACGGCGGAATCCCGCCGGCGTTTGGCGAAGGTAGCCCCGCCGCCTCGGCGGACGGGGTTCCGGATCGTGCCCATGCGTGCCCGGCCGGTGTGCTTCTGTCGGAAGATCTTCCGCCCGGAGCCGCGCTTCATGCTCCGGCTCTTGGTGGCGGCGGTGCCGACGCGCTGCCGGCCCTCGTGCCGACGGACCGCCAGGCGGAGGGCCTCGGCGTGCACCTCGCCTCCGAACCAGGCCTCCTCGACCTCGATGGTGCCGGCGCTCGTGCCGTCCGGGTTGTAGACCGTAACTTCTATCATGGCTTCACGCGTATCGCGTCCCGACTGCCTTTGCGTTCCGCGCGGCAGGTCGGGAGACCCGCCGCGCGGGAAGTAGGGTTGTAGTGCTACGTCTTGGCGGCCCCCATCTTCCTGGCGCTTCGAACGAAGACGTATCCCCCGTTCGGCCCCGGAACGCTGCCCTTGACGAGGAGCAGGCCGGCGTCGGGGTCCACCTTCAGAAGTTTGAGCCGTTCGACGGTGCGCCGGCGGTGCCCCATGTGTCCGGCCATCCGTTTGCCCTTGCGGACGGCGCGGTCCGGGATGCCCGATCCCTCGCCGATGCTGCCGGGGGACCGGTGCCTGCGTTTCGTGCCGTGCGAGGCCGGCTGGCCCTGGAACCCGTACCGCTTGACCATGCCGGCGAAGCCGCGGCCCTTGCTGACACCCGTGATGTCGACCATGGGCACGTCGCGGAAGGCCTCCACGGTGACCGTGTCGCCGGGTGCGTAGCCCTCCAGGTCGTCGGTGCGGTACTCGCGGATGACCTTCTTGGGCGTGGCGCCGGCCTTTCTGGCGTGACCCGAGAGAGGCCGGCCGGCGGCGCGGTCGCTCGTCTCGCCGAAGCCCAACTGGACGGCGTTGTAGCCGTCCGTCTCCACGGTCTTGACCTGGAGGACCTGGCACGGACCGGCCTCGATGACGGTGACGGGGACCTGGCGTCCCCGGTCATCGAACACGCTGGTCATGCCCGCCTTTTTGCCCAGGATCGCCGGCATCCAATCAGGCCTTGATCTTGATGAATACGCCCGCTGGCATATTGAGTTTATTGAGCGCGTCGACGGTCTTGGCGGTCGGCTCTTCGATGTCGATGACGCGTTTATGGGTTCGGATCTCGAACTGTTCGCGGCTCTTCTTGTCAATGTGCGGGGAACGGAGGACGGTATACCGCTCGATGCGCGTGGGCAGGGGCACCGGCCCCTTGACCCGCGCGCCGGTGCGTTTGCTGGTTTCGACGATGTCCAGCGCGCTCTGGTCCAGGACGCGGTGGTCGTATGCCTCCATGCGGATACGTATCCGGTCACCTACCATGGGCGCTCCACCCCGTACCTCGATGCATAAGGCAATAAACCTTCCCCCCGCGCCACCCGGGCCCGAGCAAAACGAACCCGGCCGCCGTGGATTTCCTACCCGTCCCCGGCCCTTCCCGGCCGGGAGTTTTTAACGCCGAGAACCGGTAGTGTACCACTACGGGCCAAGGAGTCAACCTCTTTTTGGGGAAAAATCCCGATTCCCGCCCGGCGGCCGGCAGGGCCGGTTCCGCCCCCTGCCCCGGCCGCGCAAGCGCGGCGACGAACAGGGCGTTGGCGTTCTATTCCATCAGGCTCTCCGCCACGCGGTCCGGGACGACGGCGTAGTGGGAGGGCTCCATCGAGTAGGTGGCCCGGCCTTGGGTCAGGCTCCGAACGGTGGTGGCGTAGCCGAACATCTCGGCCAGCGGGACCAGGGCCGAGATGACCCGGCTCGTGCCCCGCAGGTGCGTGGCGCGGATTTCGGCCCGGCGGGCCACCAGGTCGGCCGACACCTCGCCGAAGTACTCGTTCGGCGAGACCACCTGGAGCCGCATGATCGGCTCCAGCAGGCGGACGCCGGCCTTCTCGACGGCCCGTTCGAGGGCGAGCCGCCCCGCCGCCTCGAACGCCACCTCCGAGGAATCCACCTCGTGGTACTGGCCGTCCAGCACCCGGACCGTCACGTCGATGAGCGGATAGCCGGTCATGATGCCGCTGGCGGCGGCGTCGCGGATGCCGCTCTCGAGGGGCTTGGCGAACTCCTGCGGGACGGCGCCGCCCTTGACCTCCCAGCGGAAGTCGACGGGGTCGGCCTCCAGGTCGCCGCTGGGCCGGGGCTCGACGCGAATCTTGACGACGCCGAACTGCCCCCGGCCCCCCGTCTGACGGACGAAGCGGCCCTCGGCCTGGACGGCCTCGCGGATGGTCTCGCGGTAGGAGACGCGCGGCCGGCCCACCTTGACCCGCAGGCCGTAATCGCGGAACATCCGGTGGACGAGCACCTCCAGGTGCAACTCGCCCATGCCGGCGATGAGCGTCTGGCCGGTCTCGTGGTCGACGTAGGACTCGAAGGTGGGGTCCTCGCGGGCGAGGGTGGCCAGGACCTCCCCCAGCCGCTGGCGGTCCTCGCTGGTCCTGGGTTCGATGGCCATCGAGATGACCGTCTTCGGCACGCCCATCCGCTCCAGCAGCACCGGGTGGCGGGTGTCGGTCAGGGTGTCGCCGGTGGAGGAATCCTTCAGGCCGACCAGGGCGACGATGTCGCCGGCGACGACCTCGTCCTCCCGGATGCGCTCCTCGGCATGCATGCGCCAGATGCGCTGGACGTTCTCTTTGCGGTCGCGGGTGGTGTTCAGGACGCGCGTGCCGGGCGTAATGCGACCTCGGTAGATGCGGACCCAGTGCAGGTCGCCGTGGGCGTCGGCGGTGATCTTGAAGATCAGGCCCACGAACGGGGCATCGGGGTCCGGGCCGATGGAGACCTCGTGCATCTGGCCTCGCTTGTCGGGTTCCTGGCCCATGACGGCGCCGCGGTCGAGGGGGCTGGGCAGGTAATCGCAGACGGCGTCCATGAGGAGTTGGAGGCCCTTGTTCCTGAGGGCGGACCCGCACAGGACGGGCACGAGGTCGCACCGGAGGCACCCGGTCCGGATGGCGCTGGTGAGGGCCTCGGCCTCGACGGCGTGCTCCTCGACGTACCGCTCCATGAGGTGGTCGCAGAAGTCGGCGGCGGCGGCGATGAGTTCCTCCCGGGCATGCTCGGCCGCCGGCCGCATCCCGGCCGGCACGTCGGTCTCCTCGATGCGGGTCCCCAGATCGTCGCGGTAATAGAAGGCGCGCATGCGCACCAGGTCGATGATGCCGTCGAAATCCTCGGCGGCGCCGATGGGCAGTTGGACGGGGACGGCCCCGGGGTGGAGCCGCTCGCGCATCTGGCGGACGACGGCCTCGAAGTCGCTGCCCACGCGGTCGAGTTTGTTGACGAAGGCGATGCGCGGCACGCCGTAGCGGTCCGCCTGGCGCCAGACGGTCTCGGACTGGGCCTCGACCCCGCCCACGCCACAGAATACCACCACGGCGCCGTCGAGGACGCGGAGCGAGCGTTCGACCTCCACGGTGAAATCCACGTGGCCGGGCGTGTCGATGAGGTTGATCGTGTGGCCGTGCCAGGGCAGCGTGGTGGCGGCGGCGTGGATGGTGATGCCCCGCTGCTGCTCTTCCGGGTCGTAATCCATGACGGCGGTGCCGTCGTGGACCTCGCCGATCTTGTACGTCTTCCCGGCATAGTAGAGGACGCGCTCGGTGACCGTGGTCTTGCCGGCGTCGATGTGCGCGGCAATGCCGATGTTGCGAGTTTTTTCCAGTGCTTCGGTGGTCATGCTTGCTTTCTGTTGCGAAGAACGAGTAAGGCAACTCGAAGATCAGGGTATTATCGCTTCTTCACCTATCGGCGCAGCAGGTCCTGGAGAACTTCCACCTCAATCTGTAAGTTGCCTTCGGAAAGCGGTTTAAAATACTTCTTGAGGTGAATTGGACGGTCAACGCGCCTCTCTCCCTCAAGCAGCGTGATGATGTTCAGGTCAAGATCAAAATGCGAAAGCAGCGTGTGGGTTGGGCGGCTGCCGTACAGAACCGGCTTGTCCGGTTGGCTGTAGTCTCCGGTCAGTTGACTTTCAAGTTGCAACAGGACGCAGGCTATGTGGGGAAAGATCTGACGCACAAGCGTAAAATCTACGAGAATTCTCTTCAGCATGGCGTTCTCTGTAAACGCCTTGCACTCAATCCCCATCGCCAGATTTTCGTCAATCAAGACGGGGACGTCTATCCTGATTCCGTACGTGTATTCGTCGATGTGCCCTCTGATGTAATCGGCTACTTCCCGGCTCTCGATCCGATCAAGGTAATCGCGATTGAGCGGGATTTTCAGCGTTTGATGGCCAAAGGACAGGCGCTCCGAAGCCCCTCCGGCACTCTCCCAGGCTATACTTACAAGGTCCCTTGCAATCGCCTCCACGAGTGCGCCCTTGCCGGCCCGAACGCTGCCGCCGTATGCGCGCTCACGATCTCCATGAGCCTTCGCATCTATTTTCTTTACCACGCCGTCGTATTGCTTGATCACATCTTGAAAAGTGCGGGCCATTGGCCGTGTTCCCTCTAAAGAAGTATCGAACCGACCCGGCGTTCGGCGGTCTCGCAATAGTCGGGCGAGATGTCTACACCGATGTACTTTCGTGCGAGTTTTTTCGCAACAAGGGTGGTGGTGCCGACACCATTGAAGGGGTCGAGAACGATGTCTCCCCGGAACGAAAAGAGTTTGAGGACCCTATAGGCCAACTCTTCGGGAAACATGGCCGGGTGCCCGAATGATTTCATCTTTCTCTCGGGGGCAATGCTCCATCTGCTGACAACCCATTCCTTGAACTCGTCAGCAGATATATCGGCATCCTCAGAGCGACCGCCCTTTTTGAGAGTGCCCTTCGCAAACACCTCCAGGAACTCCCACGTGTACTTGAGGTAGGGGCTGCTGGGGCTGCACCAGCTCCCCCAGGCCGTGTATTTACAGTTGTAGTTGTTTTTTTCCCAAAGAATCTCCCCCTTCCAAATCATCTTCCGACGCATGAAGTGATTACTGATGAGATGGTGGGAAGGAATATAATCGGAGAAAAGAGGCTGCACGTTGACGACAATCCTTCCGCCGAATTTCAGAACGCGGACACACTCGTCGAAGATGGCAAATAGTTTGTCAAAATATGCCTGCCAGTGTTCGGCGTCCTTCCGGCTCGCATAGTCCAAGCCAAAGTTATAAGGGGGGGACGTGAAAATCAAATCGACGCAATTGTCCGGCAAGGTCGGCAGGAACTCCAGACTATCCGCGCAGACTATGCTATCCGTAGCCGACGGAGGAAGTTCGCTGTTGGCCATGGAGAAACCACTTTCGACGGCGTAAAAGTACGGCGAGCGCTCAGCGGCCTTAGCCTTTCGGCCCTTAACCTTTCTTTCATCTGCATAACCTGAGTAGAGTCGCTTCCCTCCGCGAATCCCATAACTGCGAATGGCCTCGATCTTATTGAAGAGGTTTTGAACCGCTGCAACCGCATTCGCCGGCGCCTGGGAAGCACCCGCCTGCCCCTCGGACTCCAGATTGGCTACCCGTTCCTTGAATCGGTAAAAATCAAGGCACACGAGGCGGACCTCAAGCGTGTCTTCATTCACCGTGAAAGAAAATTCCTCCGAATCAGATGTACGAAGGAATCCGCGAATGAAGTCACGGTCTGCGTCGCTGAAAGGTTCCGGCGAACGAACTTTAACGATTCGTGCTTTATCCATGCCAACATCCCCACGCTTATGAGCCGGCGAAACCCTGTCGGCTATCATGCTGGGTTATCACGATGGAACTTGGCCCGGATTCTCCGGGTGCGGACCATGCCGTAACCTCTCAGCAACACCGGATTCGGCCCCAAACAGAATTGGGCGCCTTTTGCCCAATGACCCATAGCGAACGCCGCCGGCCCCTTACCACGCGAAGTGGGCGAAGGCCTTGTTCGCCTCGGCCATGCGGTGGATGTTCTCGCGGGTCTGGACGGCGGCGCCTTCCTTCTTGTAGGCGGCAATGAGTTCATCGGCCAGGCGCTGGGCCGTGGGCCGGCCGGAACCGCTGTGCACGGCCTCCAGGATCCATCGGATAGCCAGCGAGAGGCGGCGGCGCTCGTTGACCTGCATCGGCACCTGGTAGGTGGCCCCGCCAACCCGCTTGGAGCGGACCTCGATGTGCGGCTTGACGTTCTCGACGGCCCGGGTGAAGACCTCGAGGGGGTCGGCGTCGGCGACCTTCTCCTGGATGGCGTCCATGGCATCGTAGAAGACGCGCTGGGCCACGCTCTTCTTGCCGGCGATCATCATACAATTGATGAACTTCTGGGCAAGGACGCTGTCCAAGCGCGGATCGGGCTTCAGATGCGTGTGGCTGGCGGTGAATTTCTTGTAGGCCATCGCGTGTTCTCCTGGGGCCGGGCGGACAAACCGCTCGGCGCGTCTGCGTTCCCTCTCTCTCTCTCGACAGGAACGGAAAGGGGTGAGGGTGAAAAGCCGCCCGGTCCTTCCGCATCACCCCCTCACCCTCGCCCTCTCCCGCCAGGGGAGAGGGAAATACACAACGTCCATGCGCAGCGGGCCACGAAACCCGCCGCCCGACACGGCGCGGACGGCCGTGACTTACTTCGGTTTCTTGGTCCCGTACTTGGACCGGCCCTGCTGGCGACCTTCCACGCCGAGGGCGTCCAGCGTGCCGCGCACCACGTGATACCGGACGCCGGGCAGGTCGCGGACGCGGCCGCCGCGGACCAGGACGATGGAGTGCTCCTGGAGGTTGTGGTCGATGCCCGGGATGTAGGCGGTCACCTCCTTGCCGTTGGAGAGCCGCACGCGCGCGATCTTGCGAAGCGCCGAGTTCGGCTTCTTGGGCGTCTGGGTGCGGACGAGGGTGCACACGCCTCGGCGTTGGGGGTTCCGCTCCAGCGCCTGGCTCTTGGACTTCTTCTTCTGTTTCTTTCGACCCTTTCGGATCAACTGGTTGATGGTCGGCATCGGGTCAGGTCTCCGTATTCGGTGCGTCATCGTTTGGTCGGACGGGCCGCCGGATGGCCGGGGCACACGGTCCGTTTGCGTCCAATCGCATCATCCGGCCTC
>Ga0180433_10001242_pt1 | contig 42979 bp, 42 predicted proteins | sample SS_ome_8_FD_132980 | JGI IMG/M metagenome (GOLD analysis project Ga0180433, IMG submission 132980) | Hypersaline lake sediment archaeal communities from the Salton Sea, California, USA - SS_1_D_1 metaG | ecosystem: Environmental > Aquatic > Non-marine Saline and Alkaline > Hypersaline >...
ACAAATGAGGACAGCCGGATAGTCCGATAACTTGCCCACCCCATGGGGTGGGTTGGGACAGGAAAATGACTGGATTGATAAGCGATAAAAAAATGTGCGAAACTTTCTTGACGCTACCAAAGTTTAGATTGTATCACCTCTTTCGCAGGCACAAGTATTTGATAATCTATATTGAGTTGAGGTTCCATCCCGGCGCGCCGGGATGGAACCTTATTCTGGATACCGGCTCAAGGCCGGTATGACAAGAATGGCTACGGTATGCCGGAGTCAAAATCTTTTTACGAGTGACAGGCCCATGGCAGGGCCTGTGGGGGTGAAGGTGGTGTAAGGGTTCACCTCGAAGCCTGCAAGCTCAAGGGCCTTTTGCTCGGCGCCTATGTGATGGCCGACAATCCAGCCCAAAACAGCACCGAAAACAACGTCGCTCGCCCAGTGGTCGCCTGAATCCATCATCCGGTAGCCCACAAAGCCCGCCGCTAAGTACGCCGGAAAACCCACCTCCGGGCCGTAAAGCTCATCTAAAACCGAGGCCACTGTAAAGGAGCTGGCCGTATGCCCGCTCGGCCAGGCCAACCATTTGTCGTTAGGGGTATGATTGTTTACAATCAGCTTCAGAGCCATCGTCGCCGCCCCCGTTACAGACAGGGCCTTCATCATCGTCCACGAGCGCTGCTTATTCAGCTCATCACCCCTGTCAACGCTAATCGCGTACCAAAGCCCGGTCGCCGCAAAGTGAACGCCCGGCCCGCCCACATTCGACACTATCTCATCGACCTCTTTACCCAGTGCCCGATTGAGGTCGAAATTATCCGCTATTTCATGGTCCGCTTTTGTATTGTGCATAGCGATACTGGCGCCGCCGGCCATTAAAAGGTACGTCAAATTGTTGCCGGCGGCGATTATCTCTTTGGATTCTTCAATAATAGTGTCCGGCAGCGTCCAGACATCTTTCCAAAGTGAATCGAGGACATCGGCCTTGTTTGGGTCGGTGTTTGTGGTGCTTGGAACAGTTTTGGCGGGGGAGCTGTTTTGGCAGATTGTTTGCTTTTCTGTAAGGTGACTATCCTTCCGGCCTGTGGTGCAAGCGGGCAGGAAAACCAGAATTACAAAAAGGATGTAAAACCGGCATCGGTTGCGACGGAGTTTCTGCATGTATCATTCCCACTCAATAGTGGCCGGGGGCTTGCTGGAGATATCGTAAACCACTCGATTGACTCCGCGGACTTCATTTATTATCCGGTTCGCTGTCGAGCCTAAAACTTCGTATGGTATTCGTGAAAAATCAGCGGTCATAAAATCCTGTGTCTCTACCGCCCGAATTACAATTACGTTTTCGTAGCTGCGTTCGTCGCCCATCACTCCCACCGTGCCGACCGGAACAAGAACGGCCAGCGCCTGGGAGATCTGTCTGTAAAGCCCCGCTGCCTTAATTTCTTCAATGAGTATATCGTCCGCCTGCCGCAGGACTTTCAGTCTTTTCTCTGTAATTTCGCCGATTATCCTGACCGCAAGGCCGGGCCCGGGGAAGGGATGACGCCATACCATATCTTCAGGCAGGCCGAGATACTCCCCGACCCGCCTTACCTCGTCTTTGAAAAGGTTCCGCAGGGGTTCGACAAGCTCAAAACCCAATTCAGCCGGCAGGCCCCCTACATTGTGGTGCAGTTTTATATTGGCGGCTAAATTGCCGTCTTTATGGCCAGATTCGATAACGTCCGGATAAAGTGTCCCCTGGGCTAAGAAACGGGCACCGGCAATCCTGTCAGCCTCCGACTTAAAAGCCCCGATGAACTCTGCGCCGATGATTCTTCGCTTCTCCTGCGGGTCTGTAACACCGGCAAGGGCCTCTAAGAACTGTTTGCTCCAGTCCACGACATGAAGGTCCATACCGAAGTGGTCCCGAAACATCGAGGTAACCGACGCCCGCTCGTTCTTGCGAAGCAACCCGTTGTCAACAAATATACATACAAGTTGCTCGGCTATCGCCTTGTGTAATAGTGCCGCCGTTACCGAAGAATCCACCCCGCCGCTCAGTCCGCATATCACCTTGGCCTTGCCGACCTGCCTGCGGACCGACAACACCGTATCGGCAACAAAATCACTCATCTGCCAGTCACCCCTGCATCCGCATATATCATAGAGAAAATTCTTCAGGATTTCGTTGCCGCATGGCGTATGCGTAACTTCCGGATGAAATTGAACGCCGAAGAATTTGCCGCCGGTGTGCCTGACTGCTGCATAAGGGCAATTCGCCGTGGCCCCCAACGATGTAAACTCTGCGCCAAGCTCATTTACCTCATCGCCGTGACTCATCCAAACCGTAACCGTCTCCGGCAGCCGGGCAAACAAATCGCTTCGCTCGACAATCTCCATCTTCGTCCTGCCGTATTCCCTGCTGGCAGCCGGTGCAATATCCGCACCCAGTATCTTACAGCCTAACTGCATACCATAGCATATACCCAGAATCGGCACACCAAGCTCGAATATCTTCTCATCACAGCCGGGGGCATTCTCAGAATACACGCTCGCAGGCCCACCCGAAAGGATGATACCTGCAATACCGCATGCCGATAATTCTTCTGCGGTTATGTTAGGCTGATATATCCGGGAAAAGACGTTGTGTTCGCGGACTCTGCGGGCTATTAACTGGCCGTATTGACTGCCCAAATCTATTATCGCTATCGTCTGGTGCGACATATTTACTGGATTTCAAAAGGCTCCGAGACCGAGTAATTCGGCGATTCCTGAGTTATCATTATATCGTGAGGGTGGGATTCTGCTACACCGGCGGCGCTGACCCGCACGAACCGCCCCTTTTCGCGAAGCTCGTCAATCGTCCGGGTGCCGCAGTAGCCCATCCCCGCCCGAAGACCGCCTACTAATTGATACACAAAATCGCCCAGGCTGCCACGGTAGGGCACCCTGCCTTCAACGCCCTCGGGTACTAATTTGTCCCGTCTGGTTTCACTTTCCTGGCCGTATCTGTCCGCAGAACCCTGCACCATCGCTCCCAACGATCCCATCCCCCTGTATTCCTTGAACTGCCTGCCCTTGTAAATCACCAACTGGCCCGGACTCTCATCCAGGCCGGCAAAAAGCGACCCAAGCATCACAGACGAAGCTCCCGCAGCAATCGCTTTGCTTATCTCACCTGAATGACGTATGCCGCCGTCGGCAATGACCGGGATATTGTGTTTTTTCGCAACCGATGCGCAGTCCATTATCGCGGTAATTTGCGGAACACCCACACCGGATATCACCCGCGTTGTACATATCGCCCCCGGCCCGATGCCGACCTTTACGGCGTTTGCCCCGGCTTCTATTAAATCCTTTGCCGCCTCGGCGGTTGCGATGTTGCCGGCGACAACATCGATATTATGTTGTTTCTTAATACTTTTCACCGTCTCAATCACATTATGCGAGTGTCCGTGCGCGGTATCTACAACAATAACATCGGCCTCGGCCTCTATCATCGCCTCTGCCCGCTCGTAATCATTCGCGCCAACTGCGGCCCCCACGAGCAGTCTGCCGCGACTGTCTCTTGCCGCAAGTGGATTGTGCTGAAAACGGTCGATATCCCTCATCGTTATCAGCCCGGCAAGCCCTCCTTTGTCATCCACCAGGAGAAGCTTTTCAACCTTATGCTCCTGAAGAATATCCTTTGCCTGTTCCAAAGTCGTATCCGCCGGGCCGGTTACAAGGTTCGCCCGCGTCATAACCTTGCCGACGTTGACAGAATCATCCCTGAGAAATTTCAGGTCCCGACGCGTCAGTATCCCCACTAATTTGCCCGACTCCACAATCGGTATCCCCGATACGTTTTGCTCGGACATCAGTTCGCGCGCTATAAGTACCGACACATCAGGGCTGAGGACGACCGGATCCTGGATAACTCCGTTTTCCGACCGTTTTACCTTGGCCACCTCTCTGGTCTGCGCCTCGATAGAGAGGTTTTTATGGATAATCCCGATTCCGCCCTCCTGTGCCAATGCTATCGCAAGAGCGGATTCCGTTACCGTATCCATCGCCGCTGATACTATCGGGATATTTATCCCGATATTGTTTGTCAGCCGGGTTGATGTGTCGGCCTGGGCGGGCACAAAATTGCTCTTGCCCGGCAAGAGAAGGACATCATCAAAAGTTATCCCTTCGGCATTAATTTTGCCACTATCCATAGCTTTACCTCCCTATTTCAATTGCCCAACCGTGATAAACCATGCAATATAATCACCGACTTGCCATCCGTCAAAAAAATTATCCATCACCAAAAAGCGGTAACGGCAGAATCGCCAAATTCTGTGCCCGTGCGGAATCTGACTATGATATGAAACCAAAAAAAATGTGGTTCTTTATGGAAAAATGTCGCCTGAGTCCTATAATTGCCAACTCCTTGCAAAGAAAAGCTATACGAAAAGGTTTTTTGCCGAAATCTTAATATATGGCTAATATTCCCTTGATATATTTTTGTCTTTCTGATATAATGATAATTGAACAATGGGGGTTAAAGATATGAATTCCAAAAAGAACAAATCCAGGTTTTTCGAGGCTGTAGAGGCCGGCCGGGGCCCACCGGTAAATAACTGAGGAAACCTTTTTCGCCCGTCTTAAAGCCTTAACTGTCCACGCCTCAACTCTCCCGACAAAAACCTCGTTCTTGATGTAAAGTTTTCCATTCACACCGTGCCGGACTCTGAATCATCACTTTCATACTGAAAGACATCTTCTACTGACAATCCAAATGCCCGCGATATCCGAAATGCCAGAAGCAGTGAGGGTGTATATTTCCCCGATTCGATGGCGATAATAGTCTGTCGCGTCACATCGGCCTTGTCAGCTAACTGCTGCTGAGTCATCCGCCCGTTGTCAAAACGCAGCCGACGAATCTTATTGCTAAGCTGGTTACTGGCCATCTTTTTCCCCCCGGCCGTACTGGACAAGGACCGCAATGGATTGAGCAGCAATAAGTGAAATTGCAATTGCTACCAACATTAAAGGGAGCACGTTGATTGGAATAAGATTGTTTGGACCGATGATGAACCACGGGATCATACAGGCGGCGGTAAATAGAGGCCAGAATATCGCAAAGGTTATTTGGATTGACCTGTAAAAGATAAGTCTGTCGCGTTCATCAAATTCCACATTATGTTTCTTTTTCTTAAAGATGAAACCTGACAAGCCTAATAGTCCCAGCATGCCAAGCATACCCAATCCACTTAAGGCCTTTGGCATACCGTGTTTTATTGTTAAAACACCAACACAGAGGCCGGTAAGAATAAAGGTGAATATTATTACAAAAACATTGTACCAAGCTATTTTCTGCCATCTGTTCATAACTTTTCTCCTTCATTAGCCATGATGATTTTTTTGTATAAACTCAACTATCCCTAATGTAAAGCAAACATTACAATATGTCAAGTCTATTTTACAATCTTTTGCAAAAAATCTATATAATACTTATGATAAGTTATATATATACTGTGTTGAAGAAACGGGGTAGGGATGTCTCGGAGGTGGAAATTCTTCGCTTCGCCCTGGACCAGACGGTCCAGGGCTTCGCTCAGAATGACATAAAAACGTTTAATGTTCAACGTTGAATAATACCAATTGCGATTAATTATTACGCCCCGCTGTCATTCCCGCGAAGGAATGTCACCCCTGCGGAGGCAGGGGCGGGAATCCATTTTCTATCTTGTCCCGGAGTGTGAGCGATAGATAAATCGCTGATAGGCAGTAAACTGCACCGCAACAATCGCATATTTTAAATCCAATTGGTATAAGGTGAGGAATGGAGGTTAAATTTGAAGTTTATCCAGTTCTGCCTGGCACATCTTGATTTGTCCCGGGTCGGTCAATCTCTCTTTGGCGGCCTTTAGATATTCGACCGCCTTGTCGGGGGAATCGAGATAACGCGAGTAAAGTATTCCCAACATCAATTGCACCTGCTCGGCGTACTCGTATGATTTGTAATGGCTCAGGAACTTCTCATAAGCCGACGCCGATTCTTTCCATTTTCCCATCGACATAAGCTGATTGGCCATATCCAATTGATGCCGCTTGGACAATAAAGCTTCTGAATCCATCTCGGTCAATTCCAGATACAGATTTGCCGCGGCTGGAAGATTCTTCTGGTTGATTAGTTGTGCAATTTTGCTGCGAAGTTGCGTCTCTTGTTCATCGACTTTTTTCTCTACCGGACCCTTTTTGGCCTCCTGATAAGTAACCGGCTTTTTGCCCGGCGGGCCTTTGAACGGATCGTATCCTTCCGAAACAGAACCGCGGTACACACGTCGACGGTTCCACTGCCTGAGCATAAACCACAGATCCGTCTGTTCGTGTGCTATCAGTCTTGTCGCCAACAGGAGAAGCGAAGCTGAGATTCCAAATGCATAACCTGAAAGATGCGCATCATACGCGACGTAAGGCGTGGTACGGACTATTACATTATCGATGAGAATCAGTTTCAGACCGATAAAATAAAACGCCGGTAGTTCCATTGTACCGATAAAAAAGAACAAGTACACTATAGTGATGAGCGTTTTCGGGAACAGAACGAGATAAGCCCCGGTTACCGCCGCCACCGCACCGCTCGCCCCCAAAGCGGGGTTGTTGTTCAACAGAGTATGACCTATCCCGCTGAAAACCGCACCGGCTAAGTAAAAACAAAGATAGCCTACGCTGCCTAATTTGTCGTTGACATTGTTGCCGAAAAGGTAAAGAAAGTACATATTTCCGATAATATGCAGCCAGCCTCCGTGAAGGAAGGAATAGCTTACAAACTGCCACAGGTGTGGACGAGTCGGTGTCAGCATAAACAGTTGTGCCCAGGCCCTGAGCGGTTCCTGGACAGGCTGGTTACCCATCATAACAATTCGAGGCGAGTACGTAAGAATGAATATTAACACGTTCACTGCAATCAGGATGTAGTTACAATATGGTGTTCGGCGGGGCAGTATGCTTGTGCGAATAGGTAGTATCATTGGCGAAATCTGATTGCCGTCTTAACTCAAAATTTTAAACCAGCGGGTATTGTAATGCCGAAACCCCTCCGCCACAAGTAATAAAAAACGGGGTATCCGCTTGCCCTGCAAGCTTTTACCCCGTTTACACATCCCTGAACGGCAGAGACAGGAGCGGAACATGTTCGTATGAAAAAGGTTTACATGTTTTCAGGACTTGTCCGGCTCTATGTAAAGAATACGAAGTAAAAAGCACACAGCCAAATTGAAAAAATCTTTATTTTTCTGTCAGATACCGCTATTCTGGACGGTTGATATGGATGCCGATACTATAAAAAAACGGGTAGCAGCCCTTACAGCAGTCCTTAAAAAAAGGTCCCTCGGCGGAGCTGTTATTACAGACCGTGCGAATGTTACTTATCTGACCGGTTTCGGCGGTGATGATAGCTGGGCGCTTATTATCGGGCCAAGAGTGTGGCTCCTGACCGACAGCAGATACATCGAACAGGCCCGTGGCGAGTGTGTAGGGTGTAAGATAATACAATGCAAAGAGTCACTTTTCGCCGAGGTCGCCAAAATCACCAATCGATTCAAATCAGCCGGGATTATCGGTATCGAAAACACTACTCCCGTAGCCCTGTTTGATAAAATCAGAAAAAAGACCGCTGCAAGGTTCAAGAAAATCCCCAATCTCACCAAGCAGCTCCGTGCGATAAAGGAAGCGAGCGAGGTTGCTGCTATTAGAAGGGCCTCCCGAATCGCGGATAAGGCCCTCGACCGTGCCCTGAAACGCCTGAAAGTCGGCATGACAGAGTCGGAACTGGCCGGGAGATTAGAATTTGAGATACGCAAATCGGGGGCGCTCGTTGCCTTTGAGACGATTGTGTGTTTCGGGGCTAACGCCTCCCGGCCCCACCACATCCCCGGCAATAGACGGCTTCGTAAAAACGACACGATTCTCATCGATTTTGGTGCAAAGTATAAAGGCTACAACAGCGACAAGACCCGTTGCTTTGTGGTTGGTAAAGTTAATCGCGGGTTCCAAAAGGCATACGACGCTGTCGCCCTTGCCCAGAAGACGGCTATTGACCTTATCACCGAAGGTGTAAAGGCCAAAGATATTGACGCCGCTGCCAGAGAGGTCATCAAAAATGCCGGCTTTGCCGTTTTCGGCCACGGTTTAGGCCACGGTCTCGGCTTAGAGGTTCACGAGCTGCCCGTGCTGTCTCTAAAATCGAAAGACATACTCAAGGCAGGCCAGGTCGTTACCGTCGAGCCGGGCATCTACATCCCCGGAAAATTCGGCATCCGCATCGAGGACGACGTCCTCGTAACAAAAACCGGCTTCAAAATCCTCACCCGTACTAAAATATCTCCCCACCTATGTGTCATAAAATGTAAGTGAAATCTTGCAGGTTACAACGCCGATTTTAATTCCTTTTGCGGAGCAGTAATGCGCCTAAACCAAATAACAAGATAGTTGCTGGTTCGGGAACAGTGAATATCCATGCCTCAGTATTACCGGTAGGATTTTTCCCGTCCCCCACAATAGTCAGCCCGTCTGCGGAAATATCCGTCGCATGTGACAAGGTCCAGCCGGTAAGGTCCAAACCGTAGTCATTTACAAACACATCCTGTAATTTCCGCATACCGTTGTCTGCATCCCAGATGAACGCCTCAACGCCTAATTCTATATTCGAATTAGTTGGGGCAAGGATATCGTTGCCGGTATCACTGAATCCAATCACGACCGAGCCATCTTCCGACACACCACATGCCTCGCTGTAAAAGCTGCCGCCTGCAAGGTCGCCAAGACCAGTCATATTGCTCCCGTCTTCCCATCTAAATGCTTCTGTGCCGAATTCAGATTCACTATATCCGACTACAATTGAACCGGTGTAAGATACCTCTGAAGCGAGGCTCCAGGAATTACCGCCCATAAGATCACCGAGACCAACCATTCCCCCATCCGAAGTCCAGCGAAATGCTTCCGGTCCGGAAGCGAATCCGCTTTGTCCGACTACAACGGAACCATCGGATGATACGTCAATCGCGTCGCCACTGCCGAGACTAACCATGCCCGACTCTGACGTCCATCGAAAGGCCTGCGCCCCACTTGCACCTACGACAACTGAGCCATCGGAAGATACGCCGTATGCTACGCTACCGTCGGTATCAGGAAGAGAGCCAAGACCGACCATACCACCCTGTGAAGTCCAGTTAAATGCCTCCAACCATGGATACGGCGTTAAGCTGAATCCCACAACGACGGAGCCGTCACCTGATGCGGCGTAGCCGGTGCTGGATGTAGTACCTCCATACAAATCGCCGAGGCCGGTCATTTGGCCGGCTTCCCAACGAAATGCCCCTGGACCGCTGGTTCCGACTACCACCGAACCATCTGCTGATACACCGAATGCTGTGCTCCATGAGCTATCGCCTACGTACCCTAATCCCTCAAAGATTGCACCATGCGCGGGTAAAACTGAAAATAATATGATTGTTGCTGATACCCAAATTGATTTGGCCTTCATTATTTTTCCTTCCCTGGAATCGCAGCTTCCTATTTAAAGGTTTAGCTGATTCTCTTTGCTTAAAATATTCTCGCGCAACAAGTATATTGTTTGTTGGATTCCCATGCAAGAAATAAGTTTGGTGAGGTCAGAAGATTTTTCTGTAGATATGGCAGTATGGTGTTTTGCCGGTCTTTTCGTAGTAGTCCTGATGATAATCCTCAGCGGGCCAGAATTTTGCGGCAGGGGCAATCTTTGTTTTAACGTCGTAACCCTTGGTTTTTAACCGACTTATGACATCGGCTACAATTTCCTTTTGCTTTTCATTGAGTGGAAAGACGGCCGAGCGGTATTGAGTGCCGATGTCGGGGCCCTGGCGGTTTAGCTGGGTGAAGTCGTGAGTCTCGAAATACAGCTTGGCCAGTTGTTCATAATCGGTTTTGCTCGGGTCGTAAACCACCTGGACCGCCTCTGCGTGGCCGGTCTTATCCGTGCAGACCTGCTTGTATGTGGGATTATCGATATGGCCGCCGATGTAACCGACCTGTGTCGATATGACGCCGGGGGCTTTTTGGAGGTAGTACTGGGTTCCCCAGAAACAACCTGAAGCGAAAACAGCACTTTCGGTTTTTGATACCGCCGCCGGGTCAAAATCGAGTGATATCGAATTGACACAATAGCGGGTATTTTTAGGTGTGTAGCCTTCACCGGTAAACACATGGCCGAGGTGTCCGCCGCATTTGGCACATACTATCTCGGTGCGAAAACCGTCCGCATCCGGCTGAAGTTTCACGGCCCCGGCTATCTGGTCATCGAAACTGGGCCAACCGCAGCCGGACTTGAACTTCGATGTCGAGTCGAACAATTCGCTTCCGCACTGCTTACAGGTGTAGGTGCCTTCTTCATAGTGGTTGTTGTATTTGCCGCTGAACGGCCTTTCGGTACCTTTATGGATTATTACCCGTTTTTCTTCGGGGGTGAGTTCTTTGTACATTTTTTTGTCCTTATAGAAACCGATCTTGTCAACATATATGTCGGCCTGGAATTCTTTTTTGATAGCTACAATCGAGATAGTTTTCAAGGCCGTAATGTCCAGAGCTGCGTTAAGGGAATAGCCCTTGAAGCTGGTGAAGGGAATCTTAATCTCCTGCCATGTATTATCTGATTTAAACAAGGCCTGGTAATACTGCCAGGGCCGGCGGGTATCGGAGGTTTTTAGATGGATGGCATACTGTTCGCCATTACCCTTTGTTGCTAAAAATATGCCGTCGAAGCTGCTTGCGTTAAAGGTCTCGCCTCGCCGGGCCAGATTTGTGCGGGCCTGGATAAATCCGCCGTTATTTTCCAAAGATACGTTGCCGGTGATATGCAAAGCGGTCCCAGCGGCGTGTTTTACTTTTTCCATATTTCCGGATGAAACTCCACCCATCACCCGGTCGGTGATAAATGTCCAGTTAGGCCTGAACGGAAGATTGGCCGGCTTTGTCGAAAAGTCATCGATAACGAGCGTTTGTGTCCGAATCGGCAATGGTTCCTGCCTTGCTGAAGAGACTAATTGTGCACCACCTGCAGCGAGGACGGGGACGAGCAACACCGCCCAAAATCCCGTTCTGAGCAAGCCTTTATTTCTATCCATATCCTTTTTCTCCGCAACAACTGAAAATAACCTTCAGTTAATGATACTTTTGTGTCCAAACGTTTGTTCTTGCTAAATTATGACACCGGCGAGCCAAAAGTAAAACGGTGAATCCTGTCTATTTTGTTATGGTTTGACATGGCCGGGGTATATAGTTATAATTATTCCGGTTCGCTGGGGGTGGCCTCTGAAAGGGGGCATGAGATAAAACCCTTCGAACCTGAACAGGCTAAAAAACCTGCGTAGGGAAGCGACCGATAGGCAATTCAACCTGTCATTCCCGCGGAAGCGGGAATCCACGCTTCCGAAAAAAGCAACAAAAGATTTAAGTATTTTTGGATATTTACATTATGCCAACACAATTGCAAAGCGCTCTTGAGGGTAAAATAACCGCCGAGGTCGAATATGTAGCAAACCGGGAAAATCTGGAGCCGGGCTTTATAAAAGATGAACTTGCCGCCGGTCGGCTTGTGATACCGGCCAACAGGGTGCATCTGGCATCTAACCTCAAGCCCGTAGCCATCGGCAGAGCGGTAGCGACCAAAATCAACGCCAACATCGGTGCAAGCAATGTCCGCTCGTCTTTAGAAGGTGAAATTGAGAAATTACAAACGGCGCTTGATGCCGGCGCAGATGCGGTAATGGACCTTAGCACCGGCGGCGACCTCGACCATATCCGTGAAGAACTGTTGGCTCGTTGTCCGGCACCCTTCGGGACGGTGCCGATTTACGAGGTTATCATAGACAGAAATGTCGAAGACATCGACCACGATACGATTCTTAAGGTGATAAGAAAACAGGCCAAACAGGGCGTTGACTTTTTCACGATTCACGCAGGTGTATTGAAAGAACATCTGGCCCTGCTCAAAAGCCGGGTGTGTGGGATTGTCAGCAGGGGCGGAGCACTTCTTTCCAAGTGGATGGTTTATCATAACCGCCAGAATCCGATGTACGAGATGTTTGACGAGCTTTGCGATATAATGCGCGAATATGATGTATGCTTTTCCTTAGGCGACGGCCTTCGGCCGGGCTGTATTGCGGACGCCACCGACGAGGCACAAATCGCGGAATTGCGAACATTAGGCGAACTTACCCAACGCGCACAGGAACAGGGTTGTCAGGTAATGGTCGAAGGCCCCGGCCATGTTCCGTTCGATGCGATACAACACAATATGGAACTTCAGCAGCAAATCTGCAAAGGCGCTCCATTCTACGTACTCGGTCCTCTTGTTACGGATGTCGCGCCGGGTTACGACCATATTACCAGCGCCATCGGTGGCACTGCGGCGGCGTTTTACGGTGCCGCGTTTTTGTGCTATGTAACGCCGCGCGAGCACTTAGGCCTGCCTGATGCCGACGATGTCCGAAGAGGTGTCATCGCTTCGAAAATTGCAGCACACGCCGCCGATGTGGCACGGGGCATAAAAGGTGCTGCAGAGCCTGACAGGCGATTAAGCCAGGCGCGGGCAAATTTAGACTGGCAAAAGCACCTCGCCGAGGCAATTGACCCGGCAACCGCACGCAGGATGTATGCCGAGGCTTGCGAAAAAAGTCAAATGCACCGGTCGCCTTCGTCTGATTACTGCACAATGTGCGGCAGGCAGTGGTGCAGTGTCAGAATAAACGCCGAGATTAAAGAAATGCTGAAAGAGAAGGTCAAAAAGTAAGCGAACCCTTCCATTCTCCTGTTGAAATACCACAGATGTCATTCTTACTTCTTTTCTATGAATTGGTTTAATATTATAATATCTCAATATGAGCAAAGGCAGAATACTTGTAATAGAAGACGACCCCGACATCGTTGAGATGGTCGAGTATCATCTCACCCAGGCCGGTTACCGGTCTGAAGCGATCCTTAACGGCGCCGATGGGATTTCTTCCGCCCGAAAACAGCGGCCCGACCTGATAATTCTTGACCTTATGTTACCGGCTGTTGACGGTTTCGATGTATGCCGAAGCCTCAAAAGCGATAAAAATACCGCCCACATTCCAATTATTATCCTCAGCGCAAAATCGCAGGAGACCGATAAAATAGTAGGGCTTGAACTGGGTGCCGACGATTATATAACCAAACCCTTCAGCCCCAGAGAACTTATCGCGCGTATCAAAGCGGTGCTCAGAAGAGGTAAAGAGCGCCGGATAAGCGGCAGACTCGAAAGGGGAGGCGTAGCTATCGACCACGACAGATTCAAGGTTACCGTGTTCGGCGAAGCAGCCGACCTTACATCCACGGAGTTTAAGCTTCTCGAATTTCTGGCAAGACGGCCGGGCATAGTATTCTCAAGAAATCAGATATTAGACGGCGTCTTCGGCGATGACTCGATGGTTTACGACAGAACGGTCGATGCACACATAAAGTCGCTCAGGAGAAAGCTCGGTGCCGCAAAGGATTATGTCCAGACTGTCAGAGGTGTGGGTTACCGATTCAAGGAAATCTGAATGAAAAGCAGCATCATCGGCAAGTTTCTGGCTGCGTGTGTCATTTCCACCTTCACAGCGGTCTTTGTGTTGAACTTTTTTGTGAGCCTCAAACTCAGAGATGCAGTTGAGCAGAAAATCTCCGGCAAGCTCAAAAGCAATGCAATACTTCTCGGCGAAGTACTGAAAAAAGACCTGCTCGCAGGCGCCGCAGACGATATCAACAACAAAGTTGAGGAACTGGCTGCGCGCCTTGAACTGAGAATCACTGTTATAGACTCCGCAGGCCGGGTCACTGCCGATTCCGAAAAGCAGCCCGACATAATGGAAGAACATTCCGACAGGCCCGAAGTCATTGAAGCGGTAGATAACGGTTTCGGAAGCAGCATTCGTTTCAGTAATACGCTCGGCTATAATATGAAGTACGTTGCGGTTCGTGTTGACGATGGTGATAAAAACCTGGGTGTGGTTCGCTTTGCCCTGCCTTTGAGTGAAGTTCAGCTACAGATACGTGTCGTCCACAGGGCGGTTCTGGTCGGGGGTATTGTCGCAATTCTTACCGCGCTTATCATCGCGTATTTCGCTTCCAGGCATATTACCCGACCCATTCGAAAGATGAAGGATATTGCCGAGCGGATATCGGCGGGGGACTTCAGTAAAAAAATCAAAATAAGAAGCACCGATGAACTGGGTCAGTTAGCGGCATCTTTGAACACAATGGCCCATGAATTGCAGCAAAAGATTGATAACCTCAGGCATCTTGATACGGTGCGGACGGACTTTATCGCAAATGTTTCACATGAACTTAAGACGCCCTTGACATTGATGAAAGGATATGTTGAAACTTTAGCCGATGGTCATATCACCGACAGCGAAAGCGCCGGCAGATTTATCAAAATCATAAGCACGCACACACAAAGGCTTGAAAACATTGTAAACGACCTGTTAACCCTAAGCGAGCTGGAGCTTTCCAGAAATCCCATTGAAAAAAGCACCTTCGACCTCAAACTTTTGATAGATGATGTGGCTCTTGGTTTCGGACACGCGCTTTCAAAAACAAACCAAACCCTGAAAATCGATTCCGAAGACGGAGATTACAATGTGGAAGCGGACAGGGACAAGATTGAGGAAGTCTTTGTGAATCTCATAGACAACGCAATAAAATACAATAAGGAAGGACAAACTGTTAGCATTTGGCTCGAAGACGGTGGGCATGAAGTTACTGTTTTCGTCCAAGACTTCGGGATAGGTATCGGTCCTGAACACATCGACAGGGTTTTTGAAAGGTTCTACCGGGTTGATAAGGCCCGCTCGCGCAGGCTCGGCGGCACCGGACTGGGACTGGGCATAGCCAAGCACATAGTGTTGGCCCACAAAGGAAGAATCTGGATTGAAAGTGAGCCTGATAAAGGCACAAAAGTCTTTGTAACGCTGCCAAAAAAGTAATAATTTCGATTTTCACCGTTTTTTCACATTCTTTTCATAATTACTTCATACCCGCCCTATAGATTTTCTCGCGTTCCAGAGGGGTATATGAAAGATAAACTAAAAATTATTGTGAAGCTGGCCGGGGTGGGGGTATTTCTCTATTTATTCCTGTCGAGCATCTGTTTGATGGGTGCGTCTTTCAAAGGTTTCGGTTCCGGCTTCGCCGAGCAGCTTATCAGAACCACTTCAAATCCTTTTGTCGGCCTTTTCATCGGAATCCTGGCAACAAGCCTCGTACAGAGCTCCTCGACTACTACATCTATCGTTGTTGGTATGGTAAGCTCCGGTGTTATTACCGTCGGCAATGCCGTATATATAGTCATGGGTGCGAACATCGGCACAACGGTTACAAATACGCTGGTCTCTTTGGGGCATATCACCCGCAGGGAGGAATTCAGAAGGGCCATCGCCGCCGCAACCATGCACGACTTCTTTAATTTTATCTGCGTCTGTGTGTTGCTGCCGATAGAGTTGGCCACCGGGGCTGTTGAAAAATGTGCCGTCTTTATGGGCACACTCTTTAAGAACATCGGCGGCATCAAATTCACCAGCCCTCTTAAAGCCGCTACGGAGCCTGCGGTACACTTCATCTGGGAAATTACCGCACGGATAAGCGAATTGGTCTTTGACCGCCCCGTTTCTATGTATATACTTATGCTGGCTTTCTCGGCGCTGCTGCTGTTTCTGTCACTTTATTTTCTCATACGAATTACAAAATCCCTTGTCGTCAAAAAGGCTGAGGCGGTTATCGACAATGCCATCACCAGAAGCAAATTGTTGGGACTTCTTGCGGGACTTACCTTCACTGTCGTTGTCCAGAGTAGTTCCGTTACCACCTCTTTGCTGGTCCCTCTCGTGGCGGCGGGTATCCTCACTATCGAGGCGGCTTTTTCGGTAACTATGGGAGCCAACATCGGTACCACTACCACTGCTATACTGGCCTCATTTGCCACAGGGGATCTTTCGGCGATTGTTGTAGCTTTCGAGCACTTTTTGTTTAATACTATAGGTGTTGTGATTATCTTTCCCATAAGAGCTTTCAGGGCCGTCCCGATAAACCTTGCCAAGGCCCTGGGAGACTTGGCATTCAAAAAAAGAAGAGTTGCGGTCCTCTATATGTTGGGTGTGTTTTTCTTTGTGCCGGCCCTGTTGATATTTATTTCGAAGTATTTCCGATAGGAGAAACAAAATGTTTGCGAATCTGTTGAGTTTCTGGAGAGGAAAAGACTTTTTGGCTCAGGTCCTCGGAGAGTTTAAGGATATGCTTGACGAGACTGAGAATATGTTCAAATCGGTCTGTAAAACCCTCCTGGACAATGTTGAAGATGCCGACCTGGAAAAGAAAGTGTACACAATTGACAAGAAGGTCAACAATCTCCAAAAAGACATACGCAAAAGGATAGTAGCGCATCTTTCGCTCCAGCCGTCCGTGGACGTGTCCGCCTGCCTGTTGCTTATGAGTGTTGTAAAGGACGCCGAGCGACTCGGCGATTACGCCAAAAACCTCTATGAAGTGACCAAACTCCTGGATAAGCCTCTCGACAGAACTCTGTTCTCGCGCTTCTTCGATGAGCTTGATGCCGAAATTATAAAGCTGTTTGACCATACCAAAGAAGCATTCATAGAATCGGACAACACTAAAGCCGAGTCATCCTGGGATTATGAAACAAGGATTGCAAAACGTTGTGATGCCGTTATCGGTGAACTTGCAAAAAGCAGAGATATTACACTCAACGAAGGGATTTGCCTGACTCTAATCGCAAGGCATTTCAAACGAATAGCAGCCCATCTGGTAAATATCGCCACCTCCGTCATTTTACCACTCGATGAGCTGGACTATTACGACGAAAGGATGATCCGAGAATAGACCGGGCATATTCGTATCTTCGGTTATTGCTGTGCTCCGGATTTATCAGGGTCCTCTGTTTTCCTGTTGACATCGGGCTGCTTGCTGGTTAAGCTACCGGCAAAAAGGTCGAGTAATTTTTATGGATGCTGTTATATACCTTATCGCAGGGCCGTTGTTTTTGATATCGCTGGTTGCGCACCTGTATGTAAAGCTCCGACTCCGACCCAGGCAAGGCTCCGATTTCGACGACTATTACCACGAATTTGAAGGACGCCACCCTGACTTTGCGAGATATGAAAAGTGGTCGCAAATTACGTTTGTCACCGCTGTCATCGCCGCCCTGCTCCTCTTTGTCGCAACTGCCATCTGACCAAAAATCACCGTCGAAAATCTAACATTTCTCAGTTCTTCTCCAATCCTAATGAATCCTGCATAGATGAACTTAATTTTGATTTGTCGATTTTGTCTCCCTCACCTAAAACAGTTAAAATCATACTTCGTACGATTTTCTCTTGGACTCGATCTCTTTGGCCTTTTTGGTAAAATAACTTTGCAAGTTGTCCTAACTTGGCGCTTGATAGCTCGATAACATCACGGTGCCATCTTCTATTCGCCTCCTTGTTAGGTGAACCGCCTTCTGTTGATTCCAATTTAAGATTAAGGCTCAACACGTCTTCCAAACCAACCAATACGTAGTCGAAGTTTGAGACGTGGTCACGATTTGCGGCCATAGCGGTTATAACGTCCCGCAAATTCGCCCGCTCATCATCGATATACCACACAGAGAGGCTATTTTCACTCGTTACCAAATCGCCGAGCGGGTCGGAAGGGATGTCATCGGCGCATAACCAACTCGGCTGTGGTTCCTTATACCATCGACCCTTGCGGATCTTTCTAAGAAGCAGCCCCACAGATGTTACCTTTCAACTGTGCCAACACTTCTTCAAGGTCCTTCTTAAGCTCCGCGTATTTTTCACATTCTATTGCCTTTTCCAAAGATTGTATAGCCCTTGTATCGTTCATTGATGCTATCCCAAGTGCTGCGCCGTCGCGTACGTAAGCTGATGAACAGCCTAAACTTCTTTGAAGCAACCAAGAACGGGACGAATAGGTATTGTCGTCATCAACTCGACCCAACCACCTCAGGGCTTCTGAGGCTAACTCAGGCGCCACTTTCTCTTTAAGAATCAAATGGCTTATCTCCAAGATGGCGAAGTCCCCTTTATTTATGACCAAGGAACATATTTCAGACGAGAACTTGCTGATCATCCCATCCTCAAAACTCTCCTCAGCCCCCATCCCAAAAACGCGTCCTACTCTTTCCTTCAACTCACCCACCTCACCTTCGCTAACAATAACTTCCTTCCTCATCACGCAGGGAGTTTTTTCGATTTTTCTGCTTTCTGTTTCGCTAATAGCACCTTCCTCAGACCTCTCGACGTTGATCAGGACGACTTGCCCTTGATCTAACCACGGCTTTCCCTCAAGAATTATCCGTGCCTTAAGCTTGTCTAAATCAACATCCTGGTATGCTTCCCACGACTCCCCTTGGCGGGAGAATCTGGCTTGCCCCTTCCAAAAGTCCAGACTTTTTAGCTTGTTGATAGACTTATATCTAAAAGTATCTCGCCCACATGGTATGACAAGTTGCTGGTGCGCCCCACCTGTGTATTGGCGGAACTGCTCAAACGGTTCGTCGTAAGAAACGTCAAAATCCCGGCATCCTGTTACAAAATCTTCGGTCATCCCTGTTTCAATCGCCATCACATTTATCCTTCAATTTCAGACTATATACGGACTTCAGCAAATCTAAGAGGTTAGCCTTCATTTCAAGGGCCTTACTTTCAATCACGCTGGTAGCTTCTGTAGCCGACTTCACATCGGCGTGGAAATTTGCATCAATATCGAGAACACCATCACTCTTTAAAAAAGTCAAATTCAGAATGGTGTTATCTTGCTTGAGCCTTCTGCTCAACTTTTTATGCTCTACTTGCCACTTACTCGAACTTATGCTTGTATCATCCGGGGATTCAAACAACTTCAACACATTTTCCCCCGGCTCATCCTCCTTGAAACCAAAGTTGACGCCCACAGCAGAGATTGGTGTATGGAATAGCTCGTTCAGAACGCTGCAAGCCATGTCCTCTGTTCTTTTCACACACTCATCGCTAAACTTTCTCATATCGAATACAACTCGGCTATCGCTTATGCTGATCGCAACGTTCTCATTACGGTATATCCTTGGCGCATTGGGTGCAACTGGGACAAGAATCTCCACATTCCTTACTTTGAGAATTTTCTTCCCAACCCAATCCGGCGAGAAAATCATTTGGTTCCAATGACCTGCAATTACTATTGTCCATGAATTATCTTTTGGGATCATTCAGCGCCCTTTATTATGTTTTTGAAACTTGATCCCGATGGCCGATATACTGTCCCATACAACAAATGCAGCTTATTCTGATATAAAACTTGAGTCTGTCAAACGAAACCTTTTTCCTCTATTTCCTGACCTTACATTATAGCCAAATCTTGAAAACTTGTCAAACCCAAAAACAATTCACTGCTTATAATTTGCGGGCTTATACTCTCTCTGTGGTATAAAATCTATACTATACCTCACCACTCACCCAGTCAACAGAAAAAATAGTAATTTTTGGACAAGACCGTCCAAAGCGGATCCTATCTGTTATTGCCGTTGCCAATTGGCCTGTCATCGGCGTATAATACAAAATATGGCTCGCGACAGTAACAATCCGTTATTCGCCGAAAGTGAGTGGGCAAAAATCGAGGCTGGTGCACCTTTAGCCGTACGTATGCGGCCCAGTTGTCTCGACGAATTTGTCGGCCAGGACCACTTCGCAGGCCCCGGCAAGCTGCTGCGGAGGCTGCTCGATGCCGACCGGCTTACAAGCGTCATCTTCTACGGACCCCCCGGCACCGGCAAAACATCCCTCGCAAACGTTATCGCAAAACATACAAAGTCCAAATTCCATTATCTTTCTGCACCGGCTGCCTCGGTCAAAGACCTGCGCCAAATCATCGCTCTTGCCCGCGACCGCCTTGTAACCACAGCGGAAAAGACCGTATTGTTTATCGATGAGATTCACCGTTTCAACCGTGCCCAGCAGGACGTGCTTTTGGATGATGTCGAAAACGGAGTTGTGATACTCATCGGTGCCACCACCGAAAACCCTTTCTTCTCCGTTAATTCTCCCCTTATCAGCAGGAGCACCGTCTTTAAGTTCGAACCGCTCCAGACAGAAGATGTGCTGTCGATATTAAAAAGGGCCTTGTCGGACACAGAGCGGGGCCTTGGCGCTCTTGATATAGAGGCTGATGATGATGCCCTCAAGTTCCTTGCCGTTATATCTGACGGCGACGCCCGCCGGGCGCTGGCCGGTCTGGAAATAGGGTGCCTTTCCCAGTTAAAAACCGCTGGTAAGAAGAAAATCCGGCTTACTCTTGAGGCGGCAAAGGAATCCGTGCAGCAAAAAGCAATTCACTACGACCCCACCGGCGATACCCACTACGACCTCGCCAGTGCGTTTCAAAAGAGCATGCGGGGCTCCGACCCTGATGCAACCGTATATTGGCTCGCAAGGATGATTGCAGGCGGCCAGGACCAGCGCTTTATAGCCCGCCGAATCGCCGTCTGCGCCGCAGAAGACGTCGGCAACGCAGACCCGATGGCTACCGTCCTTGCATCTGCAGCCGTACAAATTGCCGAATTCGTTGGCCTGCCCGAGGCCCAGCTTGCTCTCGCCCAGGCCGCTATATACGTTGCCTGTGCGCCGAAGTCCAACGCCTCCGCAAAGGCAATCTGGGATGCACTTGACGATGTCAAGAACGGAAGGACAATACCCGTTCCCGCACACCTGCGCGACAGTCACTACAGCGGTGCGATTAAGTTGGGCCACGGTCAGGGCTACAAATACCCCCACAACAGCCCGACAGGATTCGTCCTTCAGGATTATATCGGTCGGGATTTGAAAAAAAAGTATTATGAGCCGAAGAATCGGGGTCGGGAAAAAATTATTGGCGAATATTTGCAAAAATTGCGAAATAATATAGAATAGCTGTGTCAAATGCCGGCACGGTGTTTCTGACTTTATTTTATGAGGATATCTGTATGGATAAAGCGCAGATGAGGCGGGAGCTTAAAACTCGTCTGATGGAGCTTACCGAGTACCAGAGAACCACCTCCAGCAGAAAGGCTTGTGAGTTTCTTGTCGATACCGATCAGTTCAAACGCGCTTCAGTCGTGATGTTTTATCTGGCACTGCCACACGAAATCGATATAACGCCGGCCATTCTCCATGCCTGGCAGAAGGGAAAAACTGTTGCTGTACCAAAAGTTTCCTGGCAGCAGAGGCACATGATACCGGTCGAGATAACTTCACTCGAAACCGGCGCCGATACCGAGGCGACCGCTTTGCAAAATCCAGTACCCGGCACACCAATGCCCCCCGAAGATATTGACCTTGTTATTACACCGGGCCTGGCTTTCGATAAAAAGGGACATCGGCTTGGCAGAGGAGGGGCGTATTATGACAGATTTTTCAACTCGAACAAGCTCAAAGCATGCAAGTTTGGATTCGCGTTCAGCCAGCAGATAGTAGAAAATGTGCCGACCGACAGTCACGATAAACCTATGGACTTTATCGTTACCGAGACCGGCGTAATAAAATGTGAATAATATTCAAGGAGGAAAGTATCATGGCAAAGTACCGTTATCAACCCTATCGGGTCCGAAGGACAAGAAACCGCAATATCGCATATTTCGCCCTCGCTGTCGTTGTGATTATTGCCGGCGTGATATTTCTCAAAAAGATGCGCCGGCCCAATCAGGCTATAGGCCGAATCACCGAACCTGATGCCGAAGTTATCGACTTGACACCGGCCGAAACCGATGTTGCCCCCCAACCGACCGATATTCACCTGCCCGAATCGCTGCCGGAACCGGAGATTATACCTCCGCCTGAACCGAAGCCACAGGCGGAACCTGAAAAAACCGCCATCGAAACCGATGACCAGGACGACCGGACCGCACAGCTTATTACCGAGGCAAAGCAGGACATAAAAAACGGAAAAATTATCGCCGCTCGGGATAAACTCAACCAGGTGCTGCTTGCGGCACCTTTGAGTTACCAACAGAGACAGGCTGTCAAAGCCAACCTCGCCGATCTCTCGGAAAAATGGCTTTTCAGCAGAAACCCCTACGCCGGCGACACCCTTACCGGAACTTACAAAGTCCAGCCGGGAGACCTGTTGAGCCAGATTGCAAAGAACTATAAAGTCCCGTACGAAATCCTGATGACCATAAATAACATCAGGCGGCCGCGGGACCTCCGCGCCGGTGACACTATCAAGGTAATAAACGGGCCGTTCCACGCTATTGTCTATCGTTCAACCTTTACACTTGATTTGTATCTCGGAAATAAAACTTATGTCAAAAGTTACAGGGTCGGACTTGGCGAGAAGGATATGGAGACTCCCACCGGAAAATGGCGGGTAAGGACCGGCGGAAAACTCATTAAGCCCACATGGACCGACCCGGTAACCGGCAGAACTTACGTTGCAGACGACCCTGATTATCCGTTAGGCTCAAGATGGATCGCGCTGGAGGGACTTGAAGGAAACGCAAAGGGCAGAGCCGGCTTCGCCGTCCACGGTACAAAAGAACCCGAAACAATCGGAACACGCTCCTCACGTGGTTGTATAAGGCTCTTAAACGGTGAAGTCATTGAGTTGTATAATATGCTTGTGCCGGAGCTTTCCGAGGTACGTGTGGTCGATTGAGAATTTCCCGACCTGTGTGTGGAGGTTTCTGAGAATGACTTGCACAAACCGCCCAGGCGGTATTACAATGTGGGCCTGGATATTTTCGGTCGCCGCCCATCTCGTATTACTCGCGGTTTTTGCACGGGTCAGGTTCTCACTTGTACCGGATGCTCCCTCGCCTGCGACAATACCTGTAGTTGCCGTCGAGCAAATAGAACAAATAATAAAACAGGCCGCCATCCTCCCAAAGCCAAAGGTCAAAAGGTTTCTGTCCAATCGTACCGTCAAAAGAGAAAACGAGATTAACTTCCCTGCTGAAGTACGAACAGATGAATTCTACAAGCAAAAAAGTCTGCCCGAAGCACTCGCCACAGGCGGTATTGAAATGTTATCTTCCGTTCACTTTTCACACGACCGCACCGAGTTCTTCGGTCAATCTACCAGCCTTCGCAGGATTTGTTACGTTGTCGATTGCTCCGGCAGCATGCAGGGTATGTTCAGCCGAGTACGAAAACAGCTAAAAAACTCAATCGCAAAGCTCCTGCCCGACCATTATTTCTGCATCATATTCTTCGGCGGCGAGCGGTTGCTTGAATCGGGCCGGGGAAAATTACGACGGGCTACTCCGGACGAAAAATCGGCTGCGTCAGCTTTCATAGACACTGTCGGTCCCACAGGAGGCACAAATGTACTCGCCGCCGTAGAGCGAGCTATGCGATTGAGCGACCCGGCCGGAAAAGGCCCCCAACTGATATATTTGCTTACCGACGGCCTGGACCTTGATCGCCTCGATAACGCGGATTTTGCCTTGCACGTTGAATATCTGCGGAAAAAACTTGCACCTGAAACAAAAATTAATACCATAGGTTTCTGGGCGCAGCCTGATGATTGCCGGGTTTTGCAGGCAGTCGCTCGAATCAGTAACGGCCAATTTACAAATATTGACTGACGGAAAGCGCAGGTATGCGTTTATGATAAATAGGGATGGAGTCGCGCCGCGTGAATAAGGATAAACATCGCCGATGCCGAGCCGGAACGTGCGGAGATAAAATCGCTCTTGCGACACTTGTAACTGCCGCCGTTTTGACTTCGGCCGACCCGGCATACGCCGCCGGCATTGCAGGATTATTCAATCTTAATCCGGATACGAAGACATTTTTCTTTCACTTCGTTGTTGCAGGAGGGCCGATTGTCTGGGTTATCCTGCTGCCTATGTCTGTTATCACAGGCTGTCTTGCTGTTGACCTTGCCTTTTCCATCCGCCGAAAAAAACTGCTTCCTGTCAGTGCAGCAGCCGGAATCGCAAAAGCCGCGAAAAATCCCGGCCCGGCCGACCTGCCCGAAAAATTAAAAGGCTCCGCCGACCTGCTGAGCCGGGCGGTGTCGGACGCAATCAAAAGGTCAATGCAGCTAAATGACAATCAGCAGCATCTTTCCCGCTTCGCCGCTGATGCCCTGCAGGCCCGCGCTATGAGCCTCCTCCGCAAGGTCGAATGGTGCAATATCATCGGCAATGTCGCTCCGATGGTGGGGCTTTTCGGGACCGTATTTGGAATGATAAAGGCTTTCAACCTCTTGGGTGTTTCAGGCGGACAGCCCAGACCCGACCAGTTGGCAGCAGCCATCTCTATTGCTCTTATCACCACCTTCTGGGGGCTGCTCATAGCCATCCCCGCCCTTGCAATTGCAGGGATATTCAACACCAGAATAAAGAATATTTTCAGCGAGGCGGCGATTGAACTTGAAGCACTGCTGACGAAGATAAAACTTCCGCCTGCTGAGCAACAGCGGCCAGTCGCGCCCGGGCGGCTTGAACCACGGCAAGCCGCAAAAGCCCGGTCCGTACAGAAGCTTCCCGTAACAGAGGTCTCGGCTGCGGACAAGAGTACAAAGCAACCCATGCAGCCAAACCGTCTCCAGGCAAAACCTGTGCAGACGCAATCTGCAAAGCCGGGCAACAAAAAAAGAAATCAGCCCGGCCCCGCTCCTTATAAAGCCCGCGGCGGCCGAAGGCAGTTTCCTGCAAAACCGGGGTAGTAAGGACAGGTTATGTTGCGAATATTAGCTCGTCAAACAAATATCTCCTCTTTCAACATGACACCCATTATCGATATCGTTTTCTTGCTGATAATCTTCTTTTTGCTCGTCTGCCAGTTCATCGTCGCCGAAAATTTTGATGTAACCGTCCCCGACAATATCAGCTCGGGACAACCGGCCCCGGACGCCGACCAACAGATAACCACCGTTACCGTTATGCCCGACGATACCGGCCGATCCATCTACGCAGTCGGTTCTGAAATCATCACCGGCAAGTCTCGCGAAGACATCTCTTGCACTATTGCCGCACAGATTGACACACAACTGCAACACCTCAGACGCAGAAAAAGAGTCGTCTGTTTGCGAATCGATAAGCACATATCTTTTCGCGACAGCCAATACGCCCTTGCAGGCGTAAGCCAAAGCACCGCAACCGACTTGAAACTGGCTGTCACAAAACAAAAATTCGAAAAATGATACCCGACAAATAATCCAACTGTTATTTTTCTTGACAACGATATAAAGGTAGGGCATACTATGGGCCTGTTCGTTTCTTGCATGAGAACTCTTAATCAAACCGAAAGGAAAAAAAATGGGTAAATCGCTAATTTCAGTGATAGTCACTGCTGGTTTGTTGGTCGCAGGGTGTGAAATGGCGGGGGGTATGAGCGAAAATGCAAAGCTGACGGCTGCTCTCGGTCAGTGGAAAACCGCTCTTGAAGAACAGGACCTTGACAAAATGATGGAACCATACTCCGAAGATTACGAGGGCGAGCGTGGAGAAGGGAGGGAAGGTGTGCGTCGATTTCTTGAAAGGATGATGGACGAGGGTGCTCTCGAAGATGTTGAGATGGATGTCAGCGAGGCCGAGATAAAAATCAACGGCGACAAGGCCACGGTCGGCCCGATAGTTTACACCGGCGACTGGGGCGAAATAGAAATGACACGAATCCTCAAGAAGGAGTCGGACGGCGTCTGGCGAGTAGTCGGAACCGAACGATATTAAGACCGCCTTAAATCGGTTCCGAAACAATGATTTGTTTGAGGCTTCGCCTCGACCCGATTAATTCTTGGATTCCCGCGCAGGAGCAAATCTCAGAGTGAGCGCCGAAAGGCGAGTGTTTGACTGTGGCAAGGCAGCAGAGACAAGGGTCTGCGGTTTTGTGCAACTGAAAGCTTAAAAACGCCTATGGCTTCAGATTCGGCTGGAGTAAACCGCTAAAAAGGCACGCCGTGATTAACAGGATATTAAAGTTTTACACCAAGTACTTCGCCCTCTGGGTGCTCTTGTTTGCAGTCTTTGCCTATTTAATGCCTGCTCCCTTCGAGTCGCTCAGCGCATATAACCAATGGTTCTTTGCACTGACGATGTTCGGTATAGGCGCGGTACTCAGCCCCGATGACTTCGAACGAATTGCAAAGCAACCCCGCATAGTGCTTGTCGGCTCTGCGGCCCAGTTCACTATTATGCCCCTTGGTGCCTTCGCCGTGGCAAAAATTTTCAACCTCCAGCCGCAATTAGCCGTTGGACTTATCCTGGCCGGCTGTATGCCCGGGGCAATGGCAAGTAACGTAATGAGCTATATCGCCGGAGCAGATGCCGCCTACTCGGTCTCGCTCACCGCCGTCTCTACGCTGCTGTGCCCGATTATAACTCCAGCCCTTACAAAGCTGCTCGCTGGTGCAATACTACCCGTGGATTTCTGGCGGATGTTTGCCGATGTCGTATTTATGGTGGTTCTGCCGTTGGCTGTCGGATTTTCGGTCCGCGCCGTTCTTAAAGAAAAAATCGACAAACTAAGACACGTATTTCCCGCTGTTTCCGTAACATTCATAATCTTCATCTGCTCGGTCGTAATCGCCGCCAATCGACAAAGACTCGGCCTAACCACGCTTTATCTCCTTGTACCGGTATTTGTATTAAATATTTATGGAATGTCGGCCGGCTTTGCTCTTGGCACCGCCTGCAGGTTTTCCCCCCAAAGAAGACGCACACTAAGCATCGAGATTGGTATGCAAAACGCAGGACTCGGCACGGTCCTGGCGATTGAGCACTTCGGCGAAAAGTCCGCAATACCCGCCGCAATGTTCGTCTTTGTCTGCATCATCACCGCCTCGATAATGGCGGAATTCTGGCAAAGAAATAAAGGTGATGTTCAATAATTCGCATCAATTCCGCCTCAAATCCCTGCTTGCCGCCGAAATAAAAAAGCGGAGAGAAACCTTTCTCTCCGCATACATTGCTCTTTTTCCTCGGCGGCTATTCTGCTCGGGCACTTTTGGAAAACTCTACTCCTTTGAGCAGCCGGACTTGTCTTGGTCCTGCTTCTGTTGTTGGTCCTTATCTTGTTCCTTGTCCGTATCTTGGTCCTGGTCCTTTTTCTGCTCTTTGTCCTGGCTTTTATCGCAGGACTTTGACTCTTTTTTCGCCGAGCAACCTTCTGCTTTGACAGTGCTGGACGTCAGAAGCATGGCCCCTATGAAAAGCACGGTCAAAAGAGTTGCTAACGTTGTTACACCTTTCAGTTTTTTAATCATTACCTTGTCTCCTTTAACTAATACAATCTCGAAATTTCGATTCAAATATTGGCACTTGTTATCGTGCCGATATTTCTAATGCTATATTATACCATTCTGGTAGGATATCTGTTCAAAAAAATATCCATTCGTCTGAAAATTCAGCTTATACCATATTTTGAGCAGTTGCTCTGCAAAAGGCACGTGATATTTTGAGTACGTTCTCGAATTAATTAACCACGGACACCAAGAGTACGGCTTTAGATTTCGGTACTGATTAAACACCTGCCCCTGTTGGCCGATAAAGTAAATACCTATTCTGACCCGTTTGTGTTAAGGCGGGGTCCTGAACTAAAAAGAATTGGTGGTAAAATGATAAAAATTACGGACCTGATTCGTAACGCTCAGTCGCATCAACAATCAGACTGCAATCTGATTGTTGATGCAGACCTGTCTGTACAGGAGGCCCTTGACTGGATGGACAAAGAGGGTTGTAATTCTATTGGCATCGACACCGAGGACTGCGAAAATTTCATAGTTCTTTCCAGGCAGGAACTGCTCGAAAGACTGTTAGCCGAGTTGGATAACGCTCAGGAGAATCTTATGCGGATTGATGAGCAACTTCAATGCTCCGTAAACGAAGAACTCGAGCTTATCGGCAGCAGCCCCGAGGAGCCGGCACCTCGTTCCGACCGGACCCTCGAACTTGCCTTTGCCAATATGACCGAAGGTGTCATAATCCTTGATGGTGCCGGGGCGGTTCAAAAGGCGAATCCGCCGGCCAAGATACTCCTCGGTTTGAGTGAAAAGGACGATTGTCGGACTGTAACGACGGTGATGGATGACCTTGGAATCAGAGAATTGATTTTATCCGACCGGACCGAGCGAACCTGTAAATCCGGCCAATTCAGGATTAGGGCTGCTCACCAGAAGGTATTGCAGATTACCTGGACACAAATGGTGGATGGCGACCGGCAATTACTTGGGAATGTGCTGACGCTGCACGACATAACAGATCGATTGGCTGCTGACAGGGCAAAAACCGAGTTTATTGCCGCAATATCACACGAACTAAGAACACCCCTTACGAGCCTGCAGAACTCTGTATCAAACATACTGGCCGGTGTTACAGGAAAAGTCAGCAGCAAAACCCGTTGCTACCTGCATACGATGAAGAGCGATTGTCGAAGGTTTGCCGACCTTATAAACGACCTGCTTGATATGGCAAAACTTGAAGCGGGTTCTTTGCCGATAAACCGATGTGTTATGAACATCGTTACTATGGTCGGCGATGTCATAAACGATTTCGCTGACCAGGCAAAAAAACGGCAGGTGGAATTGCTTTGCGAGATTGACAGGCATGTCTCACCCGTTTATGCCGACCCCAAGCGTATCCGACAGGTCTTGTCAAATCTTGTCAGCAACGCCGTAAAATTTACCAGCCCCGGCGGACGCGTGTGTATTAGGTCTTATGACGCCGGGGATGACGTTGTTACTGTTGTCGAAGACACAGGTGTCGGGATATCGCTCGATTTGCAAAAGCAGATATTCAGCAAATTTTACCAGATAAGCAGACAAGCCGGGCCCGGCTATAACGGCAGCGGTCTGGGCCTTGCGATTTGTGACGGAATTGTCGCCGTACATGGCGGCTCTATCTGGGTACAAAGCAACGAAGGAAAAGGCAGTAAATTCTATTTCTCCCTCCCAAAGACGAATCCCTTCATTGTGCTGCGGAAGCACCTGGGCGCTCTGGCAAAGAGGAGTGGACGAAAGGCATCCAGGTTTGGGTTGTTCATCATAAATTTTGACGTGCCCGGTGAACTGAAAGAGCGGTTAAAAAAGACTGTCGGTTCACTCGTGGGCGAAATGCTTACCGAAATTAACCCATTTGTTAACGGAACCGAGGATATCGCAATCCGAACGGAAGATTCGGAAATCATTCTGGTGGCTTCTGAAAAACAAAAGGGGTATATCAAGACACTTATAGAAAAAATCCAGAAAATTACACAGAATAACCTGAGAAAAAAGTACGGTAACGCCCCTATTTTGCCGATGTTGGGAGTAGCCGTCTATCCCACCGATTCGCATGATATGGTGGAACTTGAGAAAATGGCAAGGCACGAGATCAGACAGATGGCCTGACCTCGAAAATGTTGCAGAACACGAACAGATGTTCAACGATAACGTTGGAGGATTGATATGTTTGATTTTTTGGGACTAAAAAAGAAAAACGACGATGTCAAGATACTTGTCGTCGATGATGAGCCGAACATCGTACAGACTCTTCAGGACAGGCTCGAGATGAATGAATATACCGTCTTTACCGCCTGTAACGGAAAAGAGGGTTTGAAAAAGGCTCAACAGGAAAAGCCGGATGTCATTCTGCTTGACGTCATTATGCCCGTCATGGACGGACACGAGATGCTCGAGGTCCTCAGAAAACAGCCCGAATGTGATGGCATCTCGGTCATTATGCTCACGGCACGCAGCCAGACACAGGACATCGCACGTGCAAACGCCTGTGGCATCGATGACTATATCGTTAAACCTTTTGATTTGAGCGAACTGCTGGAAAAAATCGAGACTGTTCTGGAGAACCGAAAGGCTATGGCCAAGTAAGGCGGATTCCCCCCTGAACTGTGAACCGCGCCTTATCGGTCCGTCCGCAGACCCGTTCCACAATCTTACACCGTAACCGCCTTGCTTAAGGCGGTTGTTTTTTGATATTTGACACTCCCCCAGCCGACCGGCTGATTGTTGATTGAGAGTATCTCGCTGCCGGTAATTAGCCAGTTTCCGTATGCCGTTTTGGTCAGGTGCAATTTCATCTTGACGTACATAAGAGTCCCTCCGAGCGAATAGGGGTTCTGGGAATGAAGATGCAGACGGACTGAAATCTCGGCCTCGGCTTTTTGCCCTGATATTGTTATCTGCTCCTGCTGTTTCTTTATTCTCTCGGCAAACGGCTCCGACAGAAGCTCACGACAATAACCCATAAGGGCGTCTTTAGAGTAATGCCGCGAATCCGAGTAATCCGGCGAAACGATACTTGCGATACCGCCGACATCCTGGCCAATCACGGCTTGTCTTGCTGCTTCGATTAGCGATTCGATTTTTTCGTAGTCCGTCTCGATGAAATGCTCAAGGCACAAACCACCGACCGCAAGGACCGCCGGTATCAGCAGTTGCCACCATCGGCGATTTTCAGGCCAGGTCTGCCGGATGATAACAACCACCGCCAGGGCAATAAGAGCCACCGTCAGTACCGGCCATTGAGTTTCAAAAATCTGACTCACGTTAAAGCCCGTCTTTCGTAAACGTTCAGTCTTTGGTCTTTTCCCGCGTCCCGATATGCCACGTTATACGTTCTAATGTTTGATTAACCTCGTGGTCGGTCATGTCAAAATGCAATGCCGTAACGGTGATAAAGCCGTCAAACAAAGCGACCGTATCCGTACAGGCGCTCTTTTCGTCACGGTGGTTACCCCCGCCGAGTTGATATAATGTTTGACCGTGCTCATCACTTTGGGTTGTATAATGTTCATGATAACCGCTGGTCGATTGACTCACCACCTTGACACCTTTCGGCTCACCCTTTGACAACATCGGAACGTTTATATTTATAACACTGCCTGGGCTTAAGGGCAGGAGCTTTTCGATGACACCGAGTCCATACTCTGCAGCCGTGTCAAAATCCGTATCCTCTTCGTAGGCAACGCTCAAAGCCACAGAAGGTATCGAGAAAAACGCCGCCTCCATCGCCGCCGCTACCGTTCCCGAATAATAAACATTGACCCCGACATTTGCGCCGTGATTCATCCCGGAAACAACTAAATCAACCTTCTCGTCCGTCAGTTCCATTATACCCAGCTTTACACAATCCGCCGGCGAGCCGTTCACACTGTACCCGGCGAACTTTCCCGTCAAATCCACCTTGTCGCACATCAAAGGCTCGAACGATATACTGTGGCTTGCACCTGATTTGCTCTCGGCGGGCGCTACGACACTTACTCGGCCGAGTCTGGTGAGTTTTTTATATATCGCCGCAAGCCCCGGAGCGAATATCCCGTCATCATTTGTAAGTAGTATATGCACGATTACAACCCGCCTGAATCTGATTTTCGTATCGTCTCAATTATAATTGCTCAACCCGCATGATTCAATGAATTATTGCAATCGGGGCTGATTTTGGTTTTAATATCGGTATGTTCGAAAAGATAACCATAATAGGCGACGGTGCTATGGGAAGCATCTGCGCGATGCTCCTGTGCGAAAAGGGGCTGAGCGTTACAATGTGGGGCTATGACGCTGAGCAGTTAGCTCAGATTGAAGCTGCTCGCCAAAACGTTCGTTTCCTGCCCGGCCATAAACTTCCGGAAAAACTCCTTTTTGAATCACGAGACGACAAAGCTTTCGCCGGCGCCGGTCTTGTTGTTTCCGCTGTTCCGTGCCAGTTTATGCGAGGCATTTGGAAGAGATTAAAATCGTACGCGCCCCCTGATATCCCGTTTGTAAGCGTAACAAAGGGAATCGAAAACACGACCCTGCTTCGACCAAGCGAGATTTTGACCGATGTACTGGGGCCGGCTCACGACATAGCAGTCCTGTCCGGGCCTACCATAGCCGATGAAGTTGCCGACAAGATGCCTGCTACAGCTTCGGTGGCAAGCACCGATGACGAACTTGCTGAAAAAGTCCAGACCGCTTTTGCAACACCCTACTTCAGGGTTTATACAAACGACGACATTTTAGGAGTGGAATTGGCCGGCGCGGTCAAAAATGTGATAGCAATCGCCGCCGGTGTCATAGACGGAGTCCGGGCGGGCGATAATGCCAAGGCCGCACTTGTCAGCAGAGGACTTGCCGAAATCAAGAGGCTCGGCCTGGCCATGGGCGCTAAAGAGAGCACCTTCGCCGGACTCAGCGGCCTGGGTGATCTGGTCACAACCTGCATCTCGCCAAAGGGCAGAAACCGTTCATTCGGCGAGAGAATCGGAAGGGGACTCTCAACCGCTGAGGCACTCAAAGCTACCGACAGTGTGGTCGAAGGTGTTGCAACCGCAGAATCGGTTCTTGCACTTGCAAAACGCTACAATATCGAGATGCCCATAACCGAAGCCGTTCATGCCGTCATCGTCGAAGATAAAAGCGTCCAAACCGCCATACATGACCTGATGACAAGACAGTTAAAAGCTGAATAAAGTAAACGATTGACACTTACAGAAACTGAGCCGGGCAGTAATATTAACAGAAGCCATGCCGCGCAAGCGGCCGAATCCGGCATTAGACATAACACATAAAGCATCACGTAATACGAGACACGAGAACCGAGACACGAGCGACGGGCGACGAATATGCTCTGAGTGCCCCACTATCATCCTGTGGGTACTGTTAAAACCTCTCAAAATCACGAACTATGAGAAATGCGTGTTAAGGGCAGGAAGGTGTAGCCTGTCCTGCCCTTTTTGCACATTTCAAATCACAAATAACTGTCAGCCGCCGGCTGAATTGACGAATTTGCTGATTTCATTGCGGTCGGTCAAAATAGATATTTCCAGCTCGTAGGTTCTGCTTTTGCCGGGGCCGAGCTTGACGAGTTGTCTTTGCTTGCCTGCTGCAATCTGGCCTATCGGCGGATTCGTACCCGGCTCAAGAGCACAGACATAATCGCCGAAGCCCCAGTGCTGCCAGTTGCACATCCACGGCAGATTCTTCTTGTTGTACTTCATAACAAGAGCCATTTTCAGCTTCTTGTTGTTGATGCCGATTGTACAGTTGCCGTTACGGCCACCCTTTACATCTACGAATCCGCAAGCCTCACGTCCTTTGTGAATAGTCAGGGGCTTCTGGCACTTTTTGTAGTTATGCCTGCTTGCGAAAAGCTCGTCATCCTGCTCCAGGCCGCGTGACTTGCACTTGCCCTTCCAGATGAGGTCGGCGCCCTCGTCAACGAGAGGCCACCCGAAATTGCAGTGATACAACATCATATGCGGCATAGTCTGCGAGGCGAGATTTGTAACAACGTCGTGGATGCGAACCGCTGGCTCGCCGAGTCTCGAGGAGATTGTTCTTCTCAGTTCGTAATTCACCCCGAAAAGACGCGTCTGCTTGACCACACCGGTTATGCTCATCTCAAGGTTTCCGGCTGCAAGGTCCGGTTGAACTATCGACTCAATCGATGCGGGGATATTGTTTATCCTGCCGTGCAGACCCCGCTCCTCGTTCTTATCTTTTTCCGGTCCGCCCGCGTGAGTCAGTCCGCAGGTAGCCAAAAAACCGCCCCCGAATGAATAAAGCCATTCAAGGTCATGCGCAGAATCCGGTCTTGGAGCCGTAACACCTGCATGGCTCAGCCACGCAAGGCTGTGCTCATTATAAAATGCCTCGGCAATATCCATTCCCCTGTCAATCACTACCTTGTACCGCAAACCCGTTCCGGTATTTACCCACGCGACCCGAACACCTTTTCCAAGCCCGTTATCCAGTACGGAAGTCTCAATACCGCCTACCTGAGCCGTGTTACAAATCTTATCCTTCCACGGATATCTCTTCTTAGCCATAATAAACCGCTCCTTTCAATCTGTTAATTTGAGTCTTCTTAAAACACACAACTTTTTCCCACAATGACTCGAAGTCATCATTTTCCTGCAATTGCCGCCATCAATCGATTAAGTCCGGGCGATAAACGATGTTAGCGAGGAACGCTAACAGCAGTCTCCTGCCAGACCTTATAATGTCTTTGGAATGACTCTTTAAATTTCATGTAGCCGTCTCGTGTCTTAAAGACCTGACTGTCATTCCACAGGACTCTCCAGTCGCCCAGAGCCTCCGGCCATAAGAAGACCTGGCCCCAGATAAGCCTGTTATTGGCGTCAATGCCGGGATTTGCATCGGTGTCGTCGCCGGATATCCTTAACATTTGTTCAGGCGTTAAAATATCTTCTGTCGCGGATTTCAGATTTTCCTGTATCCAGTCCGACCGGGTCGCCATTGCAACATAGCCGCCTGTTTTATTTTCTCTCTGTGCCGCCCAGCTCAAACAAACCCTTGCAGGTGTTACACCGGCTTCTTTGGCAATAGCCAAAATTCTCGGGTCGAACATGTCGGCCCTGTGTTCCTTAAATGTATCGCGACCAGGCCTTTGTGGAGAGCCTAAGGACATGTATCCGGTGCATACAATACCGCGCTCATACATATATCTGCGAAGCTCGGTCTGCTGGAAGAGCGGATGCATCTCCATCTGGTTGACGACCGGACGTGAAAAGTCATCGACATCGGCTAACAATAAATCGAGGGTTACCTTGGTGTGGTTGGAAATACCGACATCGACTATCTTGCCCGCTTTTTTCTGATTAACAATCTCGCCCCAGGTCTCCATAAAATCTTCGTGAATGTACGGAACGGCATTGGGATTGCGGTAGTCGCCTGAAGCACCCGGCACATGCACATTGGGCCAGGGCCAGTGATTAAGATACATATCTATCTTATCAACACCCAGAGCCTTAAGGGTATTATCGAGCGCGGGGACAACATCCTTTTTGGCCATGTGGCCGTTCCACAGTTTGCCCGTTATGAACAGATCGTCCGCCGATGAGATATATCCGGCGCCGATAGCCTCCTTGATTGCCTCGCCGACAACATCTTCATTCTCGTACGCCCGGGCCGTATCTATGTGCCTCCAGCCGAGCCTTATGGCTTCAAGCGTTGCATCTTTCATATATTCCTGCGCCCAGTCCGAATGAAAGGTGCCGAACGCCGCTATCGGCATCATAACGCCGCTGGGCAGCTTGACCTTTCTTACCGACTCGGGGTCAATAGCCTTTACGCTCTTATCAAAAAGCACCGGTTCCAATTTTGGTTTATTTTCCGCCATCGTATTATCTCCTTGTCATTGTGATACCAATTTCAACTATCCATACTAAGTTAAAATGGATAATTATGTAAAAAAACAAAAGTTGCTGGGAATCCACACCTGCAGGTCAAATACCGGTCAGCTCTTCGGGTAGACTGGGTGTAGCGCCGGCCTGTGAGCAGACGAAGCTGGCCACCCGATTGGCGTGGGCGTTAATCTCGTCCAGGCTCTTGCCCCTAAGCAAACCCACAGCCACCGCCGCGGTGAATGCATCTCCCGCACCTACGGTATCAGCAATTTTGGCAGGCGGTATCCCCGCAAATACCGAATCGCCGTCGGCGCCGTAGAGGCGACTTCCCTCGGCCCCCATCGTCAATACAACAAGCTGAAGGTCATAACGAGCCACCAGTTCAGCGAGAATCTCGGTTTCGGCGCCTTTTATATCCAGCAAACCGGCCACCAACGGCAACTCATCCTCATTGAGTTTCAAAACATTGCTCGTCTTGAGCATAGTGTCGGTAATATCCTTGCTGTAATACGACTGCCGGATGTTTATGTCAAATATGCGCAGACAATCCGCCCTGGTCTCTTTAAGAAACCGCCGAACCGTATCACGCGATACATCCGACCGCTGGCACAAAGAGCCGAAGCAAACCGCATCGGCTCTTGCCGCAAGCTTTAATAACGCTTCGCTAAGAGGAATGAAGTCCCAGGCAACATTTTCATGGATGGTAAAATCCGGCACCCCTTTGTCATCCAGCTTGACTGTAACCGTCCCGGTGCGATGCACCTTATCGACTGCTATATAACCACAATCAAGGCCAAGAGAACCGAGTTGACTTAAAATCTCTTTGCCTAATTCGTCATCACCGATACAACTGACAACCACTCCTTTTGAACCCAGTGCCTGGGCGTGATACGCAAAATTGGCGGGCGCGCCGCCTAACTGCTTGCCCGTCGGCAGCATATCCCAGAGTATCTCACCTAAGCCGACCAGCGTAAAAGAGTCTCCATTGCTCATAGTGCAATCCCTTCCTTTGTTATCATAACACCGGTTTTACTTGCCCAGAGTAACCATAACCTTCATGATGTCTTTACTGTGCTCATCAATAAACTTGTATGCCTCGGGATACTTGTCGAATTTGAACTCCTTGCTGAGCAGAGGGTCGGTGATAACCTCCCCGCTGGCAATCCATTCGACCGCCTGCTTATAGTCACAGTGTTGATACATCATTGAGCCGCGAACAGTAAGCTGGTGCTCGTTCAATATAGCCATCGGAATCGGTGTATCTCCGCCGGCTACGCCGAGAACTATGATGACTCCGCCTTTGCTTATAGTTTCACAGGCTATCTTCGGTATCTCTCTGGCACCGGCGCACTCGAAAGCCACCTGATAACCTTCGTCACCGAACACCCGCTTGACGGCATCCGGTATCGATTCGTTCTTCTGGTAAAAGGTTTCGTTAAGTCCGCACTCCTTGGCGACCTCGAGCTTGCGCCCCCCGCTTCGGTTCCCAATCAGAATCTTCTTGGCACCGCGGCAACGAGCTGCCTGGGCAACCAGATTGCCGATGGTAGCGGCACCCACCACTAAGACATTTTTACCGGTCAAATCGCCCGCAAGTGAGGTGGAATGAGCACCACAGGCCAGAGGCTCTACAAGCGCACCCTGCTCGTAAGTCATCGAATCCGGAATCGGGATAACCGAACCGGCCGGAACAACGTACAGATTGGACGCGCAGCCGGCAGCCTGAAAGCCACGAACCGCCAGATTCTCACATACATTAAACAGTCCGCTGCGACAAGGTCCGCAATTACCGCAGACAACCTGCGGAAGCGCTGTTACTTTCATACCTTTCTTGATTCCTTTGACACCATCTCCAACTTTCAAAACCTTACCGGAAAACTCATGTCCCTGGACCAGTGGATAAGTAACAAACGGATGTTTACCGTGCCAAACGTGTATATCTGAGCCGCAGACACCGATAACCTTTACCTCCATCATCACTTCACCCCAGTGGCATATTGGTTCGGACACTTCTTTGAATTCAATCTTACCCGGTTCTGTCACTACTGCTTGTTTCATATCAAACTCTCCTAAAAATTTGTAAACTCATGCCAACAAAAGAACTTATGACTAAAAACTACCCGCCTGGCCTCCATACCAACATAACCTCCGTAAATTCGATTCTACGGAATATATAAGCAACTGTCAAAACTTTTTTAAGCAACTGTAAAACTTAACAAAATAACCCTGATTATCTCCCGGAAAAGTTATTTGCTCATTAAAAAAAGCCCTTCTCGCAACCGGCATTTAACCCATTAAGATATACAGGATAATCATCAAAACCAACAAAGCTCCTGCCATAATCCGCGGGTCGGTTACGCCCTTGATCGCTCCTTTACGTAGGGCCTGGAGCGGATGCTCCCAGCAAAGGTTCTCAAGCTGCTCGGGCGCAGGTGCCGGCGTCATCAGGCTTACAATCACGTAGATAACAAAGCAAATCCCGCAAAGAATGGCGCCGACCAACATAAAAGGAAGTCCCAAATTCGTTATAACCTGCTCGCTGCCTATCAACGGGATGTCTATCAAAAGATATACAATCCCAACCGCTATATTGAATATAAGAACCGTCATCGCCGCCTGCTTTGTACCCCGACGCCAGAAAACTCCTAAAACGAAAATACACGTTATCGCCGGTGCAAATGCCATAGGTATCTTGTTAATAGCCACAAATATACTTTCAAACTTGTCGCCCTGAGTTGACCAGGCCATCGCTAACAATATGACTACTGCTGCAGTTATCCGACCTATCCAGACCAGGCTGCGATCCTTTGTTTTCGGCCTGAGACGCTGGACAATATCAGTGGCCATAAGTGTTGCCGTACTGTTAAGTGCCGCCGCCACCGTACTCATAAGTGCCGCTAACAAACCTGCTGCAAAAAGACCCTTTATTCCTTTAGGAAGAAGATTCCTTATCATCACCATCAATGTTGAATTATTATCACCACCAATCTGGTCCTTGAAAAGGACATAAGCCAACACTCCGGGAAAGACCATGATGAAAACGGGCAATATCTTAAGGTAACCTGCGAAAATCGCTCCATCCTGTCCGTCCTTTTCAGTCTTAGCCGAGAGGACTTTCTGAACGATTGTCTGGTCGGTACACCAATACCAGATGCCTAATACCGGATAACCGAAAACCATACATATCCATGAATAGTCATTCATAATACCCTGGGGGTTACGAACAGATTGAAGCATATTCGCCTGTTCAGGTTTAACCGCCTCCTTGAATTGTGCTAATGTTTCCACTCCCGCTGCCGGTAAAGCGTTTATGCCCATCACGGTTAGAATAACGGCTCCGGCTATAAGTATTACAGCTTGAACCGCATCGCTGACCATTACCGCCTTAAGTCCGCCGACAATAGTATAAACCGCTGTTACACCTGCTATGGCAACTAAAGAAACAAACAAGTTCAGGCCAAAGAAGTCCTCTAAAACCTTAGCCCCTGCATAAAGGCTTATGCCTATATGAACTAAAAGAGCACTCATAAGGAAAATAAAAGCCAGAATTGTCCGCGCACTGGGGCAATATCTTCGCTCGAGATACTCCGGGAGAGTGCTAAGCTTGCTCCTGAAATAAAATGGAGCAAACCCCAGGCCTAATATAATCAAGCAGAATGAGGCCATCCATTCGAAGTTCCCAACTGCAAGCCCAACTCTGTATCCATCTGCAGCCAGGCCGACAAGATGAATTGTAGATATGTTGGCACAGAACAGTGCCGGGCCGATGATCGACCAGCGCTGTCCCCTGCCCGCCAGGAAGAACTGTGTGGTTGAGGCACCCTTTTTGTAACCGAACCAGATGCCAATGGCCATTATCCCAACAAGATACATACATATAATGGCTACATCGACGACAGGAATTGATATGTCCATACGTTTTTTCCTTTCCTTATCAATTTTTAATTTAATAAGCAACCGAAAACGCTATGAATAGGCTTTCTTGCCTATCTGAAATTCCTTGGTTGGCAGTATTCTTACAGGGGCTTTAATTGCTGTCAATCTAAAATTTGCATTTTCAACGAAAATTGATGTTTTCAGCAGAAAATTTTGTAGTTCAAAAACAGTCTATTCACCGTCAAAAAAACCGTAAATAACACCATCTGAGTAGGTTACAAGCACTCCCGGGGTCTGAGAGTTTGGTGTTCGCCGGAAATGTTTATGGCATTATAGCATTTAAAAAACCTTCCCGGCCTTAAAAAACCGGGAAGGTTCAAGTTTTCGACTCTCATCTTCTGCACTATCTTCTGCGCCTAAGCACCATCAGACCGCCGATACCAAGCAGCATCATCGTTGCCGGCTCAGGTGTATAGTGCAAAGTTTCGATCACAATTTGATCAACGTATAACCCGCCTGTGGGTGGGGTCTGGCCCGATGCATAAGGATAGTATGCTTCCATATCAGGGTTGAATGTTGTGAACTCGCCCGTCAGCAGGGCGTATGTCCAACCGTTGCCGAGGTCCTGGGTGGAGTCAACGGTAAAATCAACCGTCTCTTCCACATATTCCGGTATGAAATCCTCCGCATAGGAATACATCCCTGCAAAATCACCATAATAGGTGATTTGTATCTGGATATTCTTTCCGCCCAATGTCGGCTCATAGTTTGCTACATCCCAACCCCCGTTGCCGTCTATTTGCCAGACTCCCTGCCGACCTTCGAAACTGTCGTGCCATGTCCAGCCGGTCTCGTCCCAAACGTAAGTGTCAAGCCAGCTCGGGCCGAAATAAGAACTGGAATCCGGATTGATATCCGCTTCGGTGGGAAAGTCCCATTCTGCAAATACGGTATCCGCCTCCCCTCGCCATGAAGCGGGATTGAGGTCGTCAGCCGTGGCCGGTATCACAAAGGCTACAACCAACATTAACAACGCTGCCAGTCTCTTCACCATTCCTCCTCCAAGGAACATCGGAATATTCACCTCTAAGCTAACTACCTTCAGTAATACAATTATAACAACAAGACAACCTTGGGTGTCTCGATTTTGCGTCTTTTTTTCGCGATTTTACGTCTTCACGCCAACTCTATCGAGCAATATGGTTTTACCCGTTTGAAAAGCGATAAAAGTTGTAACAAAAATCATTTTTTTATTGCTTTGGGACCGTTTTTTTGATAGTGTTACAGCGTCTGATTACTGGGGTAGCCTATACAATATCAAAATCGAGGAGGCCCGAAATGAAGAAAGGAATATTTTTTGGCTTCATTTTGTCCGCTGTTCTTTTTTGTTCTGTATTTGCGTGGGAAGACCCTCCCGGTTTTTCCTGGAACAACCCGAATGCAAGAATGCCCGGCACCCAGCCTATACTCGGGCAGGTTGTACTTACCGGTCCCGAAAATTGCCTCAACTGCCACGGAGATTATGACCAGGTTGTAGAGCCGGCTTTCAACTGGATAGGTTCAATGATGGCACAATCCGCCCGCGACCCGGTATTTTGGGCTTGCTTTACCGTAGCTATGCAGGATGCGATTTGGGGGCTGGGCTCACCCGATGCCGGAGATTTATGTTTGAGATGTCATTTCCCTGACGGTTGGCTAACCGGCGAATCTGACCCTCCAAACGCCTCCGATATGGCAGGCACAGACTATGACGGCGTGCATTGTGATTTCTGTCACAGAATGTGGGACCCGTTCTTTGAAACAACCTTTGACGGAACCCGTGAAAGCGACGACTGGGAAGGCTACTGGGGCGAAGCAGGCAACACAGGTCCCGGAAGTGGCACTCTTTCTCAAAACAGGGCAGAAGATACATATAATATAGATGTTGAAAAAACCATCGATATAACAGAAAAATCCGTTATAAAGTTTCTCTCTGGCGAACTGTTCTATAATTCTTCTCACTTACCGGTTTACCCTACCTATATCGAGGCCGGCGGGGGACAGTATTTCGTAAGTGACGATGGGGCAAAACGCGGGGGGTGGGCTGATGATGTAGCAAATCATTCCACTTTATACAGCCGCTTTCACAAATCCAAGTACTACTGTGGCGCGTGCCACGACGTTTCAAATCCTGCACTCGCTAATCTGGGTCTTGCAGGACTGCAAGACCAGTCAGGGGGGCAACATCTTATCAGCGAGCAATATCCCGCATTTAGATATTTTCATATCGAAAGAACCTCTTCGGAATTTATGCTTTCCGCCTACGCACAAACACCGGGCTCGGCCACTAATCCGGAATACGAATCGCTCAGCGGCGGGATAGACTGGGCCGGTAAGTGTCAGGACTGCCACATGCCCGAAGTAACCGGCTACGCCAGCAACAGATCCTTCTCGCCGTTACGACCAGACGACAGCACCGAGCACCCGAATGAAGGAATGCCGATACACGATTTTTCAGGGGGAAATCCCTGGACTCTGGAGATACTGGCAAGCCTCGATGCTTCCGGGCCGAATTATGACCCTAATAACATACAGATACTTGACAAAGGACCCGCTGTCCTGACACTCGACCTCGATGCAGGACTCAGCCCCAAAGATTATGGTCTGACCATTAAGGCCGGTTCCCAGCGCGCAAAGCACTCCTTGCAAATGGCTGCTACGCTCAAGGACCTTGCCTACAGCTCATACGAAGGCCTGTCCTTTAAATTGCAGAACAATACCGGACACAAACTCATAACAGGTTTCCCCGAAGGAAGAAGGACCTTCGTCAATGTCAAGGCATATTCGGACGACAGAAGCTTAATCTATCAAGTCAATCCTTACGATTATTCGGTCGGTACATTAAAGGGCCTGCCTCACTCACACAGCTCACCTGCACTTGGACCCAACGAGTCCTATGTGGAAGAACTTGTTTATGAGGTACATTTTCAAAGCGACCTGACTGGAGAACAGGAGACGTTCCACTCGGCACTGGCAACCAGCCGGGCAAAAGACAACCGGATACCTCCTAAAGGTTTTGATATCGCTAATGCTGCCGAAAGACTGTCTGAGCCTGTCTTCCACGGACACAGTGAACCAAATTACTACACCGCTGATGAATATGCCGGTGGATATGATGCCGTTGAACTCTGGCTGCCGCCGGATGCAAATTATGTATCTGTCACTCTGTACTTTCAGGGTACGACTCGTGAATACATGGAGTTCTTGAGGGATGAGATTAACGGAGATGCTACAAGCCTTTCAAGTCCCACACCATCCGGAGAAGCGAACGCATATATCGTTCAGACGGACCCATTCTTCAGCGCCTTGAAGGAATGGGGTAACACCGTTTGGGATTTATGGTATCACAACCATGGTCTTGACGGAAGCGGCGCCTCGGTCGAGGGTATAGTACCTCTGGCAATGGTTACTGCATCAATGGGCGAGCTGGAGTTCATTCCACTGTCGTGCGATTTCCAGCCCGACGGCAGGATTGACACCGATGATTTGATTGTCATAGCAGGCCAGTGGTTGCAAGCAGGGGAAGGCCTCTCGGCTGACATAGTCGGTAACGATAATATTGTGAATCAGCGAGACCTTGCGGCCCTTCTTGAAAACTGGCTCAAGGGAACACAGGCGTATCAATAAAAGGCATAATTCAATCTTGTGGTTAAATCTTTTCTACATAGCAATCTAAAATATCAAACCTAAAATCTACAAAGACTGCCCTGAGTGCAGCCGAAGGAATCCGCCATCCAGTTTCTTTACCCCTGCGTCCCGTGCCGGGTCATTCTGAACGGAGCGTAAGCGGAGTGAAGAATCTCAACAAACCAATCTCTGTCTACTGTCCACTGTATTTTACACTGAACGCTACACGTTATATATAATACCAATTGTAGTTAATTCTTGCGCCCTCTGTCATTCCCGCGAAGGAATGTCACCCCTGCGGAGGCAGGGGCGGGGATCCAGTTTTTTTACCGTATCCTGGAACGTGAGCGATATAGAAA